>Ga0078972_1007227_pt1 | contig 25002 bp, 26 predicted proteins | sample YelNatPaOPGAMG01_FD_67568 | JGI IMG/M metagenome (GOLD analysis project Ga0078972, IMG submission 67568) | Hot spring thermophilic microbial communities from Obsidian Pool, Yellowstone National Park, USA - OP-RAMG-01 (SPADES assembly) (version 2) | ecosystem: Environmental > Aquatic > Thermal...
TACGGCCTTGAACTCGATTGGAATAGCTTTCAAGAGATGCCCACGTGGTAAAGAGCACTAATGACCAGATTATATTACCTCAAGATCGCTATGTAGCTATTAATGTTGGTCTGAAGGCTCGAAGCAACGGGTCTGCATTTAGCCATCAATATGTGAAAAGTTCTTCCGCAGGCTGGCAGTTCCGAAAGAGTTTCATAGTTGCCCATACCTTTAGCTATGATAAGGTCGGAAAAGATCAGCTCTTGGAGCAGCTCTTTTGAAGCTGTCTTGATATCTATGCCTACGGCATCATCTCCTGTCGAAATAACCCGTCCTATCCGATTGGCCAGGCCAGCGTATGTGAGGTCATCATAAGTAATGTCATTCTGTACAGCCGATCCTTTCACTACATACGTGACTTCAGCTCTCTTGGACAAGAATGAAACAAGAGGTATGTCGAAGAAACATTCGCCAGCATTATCGGCAAGAAACAGGATTCTCTTTACCGAAGAGAGTTTTCCAGCGACCTTGCTTATTTCATCCTTCGCAAACCCAGGAAATCTTCCAACAGTTTCCAAGAGGGACTCTGGTTTCTTGAAGAAGTCGAGCGTATTTCCAATTGCAGAGTACTCAACAAGAGATCTGAAATCTTGAGGCGGTTTTCTAATATCTCTGACGAGCTTTTTTGCAAAATCGATCTCTTGGCGCTTAATCTCTTCGAAAGGATTGGGACAACCTGTGGCATACTTTAGAAACCTTAAGAGTTTAGTAGATAGTTGTGCTGGGACTGTTTCGTCAGAGAACTCCTTGCGCAGCAAGTCTAACGCTTCCTTTCTCGAACGCCTAAGGACCTTTTCATCATCTGTGCTAAGGCTCGAGGTTCTAAGTATCAGCTTCCTTATGCACAGATAACAGTCAGGTCCTGCCTTCACAGTCTTAGCTTCCTTCGCTTTTTTAAATTGAAAGGATTCGCCTTGCGGTGCCGGTAAATATCATGTCACGTTGCTCCTGCGAAATCCCCATCTCATAAAGTATCGTTTCCCAGGCATGTATGATCCTTCTATACTGTGTGGGTGGTTCATCCAGACCGAACAAAAGCTTCTCCGGTCTTAATCTGATCCAGAGGTGTTCTCTGATTGCAGAAGCCTTCAACCATATCCCTTTGCCTGAAATGTCGAGCCACATGTTCGGATTCTTCTGGGATGTGTTATATGCCTCGGAGAACCAAGGATCTCCCATGTGTGCAGCTATGATCTTGAGCCTTGGGCACCATCTTGCTATCCTATCCAGATGAATGGGCCTCATATACCCAGATGAGACGTCCTCTCTTTCTTGCGTCGAACTTCTCGCGACGACACCTGTATGGAAAAGGATCGGCATTCCATATTCTTCAGCTCTTTCATAATATCTGAGATAGTTGTCATCATCATATGGTCTATTGGGCTCGATAGCCTTTAAGCCTCTGAATCCCTTTGAATAATATCGGTCAACAACTTCGTAATCGCATCTACCTGGCTTGAAAAGTCCTAGTCCAAAAATCCTGTCTCCGAAATCTTTGAAGATAATCCTCCAATCGGAATCCTCCTTTTCGTTAAAATTTGGACCGCTTGAGATAAGGCAAACCAGCCTTACGCCTGCTGACTCCATTTCTTTTAGCAGCTTTTCGACAAATCCTTTCTCAGAACTGTAGTGATGGTGGACATCAACGACATCCTTTCGTTCGACTGGGAATTCGTCATAGTAAGCTATGTCTCCCTGTGTGGGCTTTGGTATACTCATTTCCTGCGCGCACGTTCTGTCAAAGGTAGCTTATAGGTTTGGCCATTTACATACTGAGGACCAAAATACACACTAGTTACGAGGCAAACCTATTAACTTGGCCAGTCATTAAAGCGCGTTAAAGTTGCAGATTATGAACAAGCTTCGGCAAGCAAGGATAGGCGAAATATAATGACGGTGCAAATAGATGACGCTGGAGCCGGCGACCTCCTATTGGGCGTCATTATCGGAGCTTACCGCCCAGAGACCAAAGAGTTCGACTATGCCATGATCGATGTTTCGATGTTCCAGCCCCCAAATTTCTCCAAAAAAACATACATCGAGAAGGCATCTGAGTTGGTTTTCCAGTTGCTGGAACGGATGAAGCTTGGTTGTGAGGAGTCTGTTGAAATCTGCCCAAGCTATATCTTCGAGGACGCTGTACGAAAACTTCGTAAAAAAATTGGAGATGAAAGGGTAAAAGTACTGGCGATAAAGGGAGAGGCTCAAGAGCTTGTTGAGAATGCGTACGTTAAAGAGCTCCTAAAATTGGGCTATCAGCCTATCACGGAGCACGAGAAACATAGGGCGAAGAGCTTTTTCCACATGCTACGGTGGGTCAAGCGAAATCCAAAACGCTTCAAGTACGCGAAAACTGGATGGCCCCGCCTTAAGCGTTACCTTTAGCCAAATGAAACATGCTGAAGGCTAGATTCGAACAGCCCAATTTTCATCAACCATTCCTGTAAAACTAGCATTTAATACATTGCCATTCATTCAGCCACTATATAAAAAAAGGTTCTTCTTTGTAGGTAGTACTCAGAAAATGCTTATCGTATTATTATTGATGCGTTTGGAATAGCATTGGAAGTGAAGAAAGGCAAATGAATGAAGGAGCCATACGGAGTGAACTAAAATTACAAGCGTTACCATTTTGATTTCGAAATCGATCCCAATCGACTAAACTTTATAAGCCTTGATTTAAACGCATGACTGGAGGGCATTTTATATGGTTGTTTCGATCGGTTTTATTGGCTGTGGAGGCATAGCTCAGCAACACATGAGCTGTTTGCGGCAAATACCCGAAGCCAAGATAGTAGCTTTCTGCGACATAGATATCAATAGAGCCAAAATGGCAGCTTCATCAATTCAAGGATCAAGGGCATACCAAGACATATCTGAGATGCTCAGAGCTGAGAAACTCGATGCTGTCTATGTCTGCGTTCCGCCCTTCGCCCATGGGTTTGAGAAACTCATTGTAGAGAAGGACGTGAACATCTTCGTAGAGAAACCCATAGCCCTAACGCTTGAACTGGCAAAAGATATCGATTCAGCAATAACGAAGGCAGGTGTAGTTAATAGCGTTGGATATATGTGGAGGTATCTAGATACAACTGAACTAGCTATCCAGACGCTTGAGAAGAACGGTCCAATTGGAATGGTCATAGGGCAATACCACGACCCATACTGGTTCCCCCCAAATCATTGGTGGATAGAGAAAGCAAAGAGCGGAGGGCAGGTTGTGGAGCAAAGCACGCATATCTTCGACCTTGCAAGGTATGTAGCTGGAGAAGTTTCTAGGGTTTATGGCGAACTTGATACCTTGCTTCTGAAAGATGTCCCTGGCTTCAATGTCGAGGACGTTTCCATCGTATGCATGAAATTCAAAAGTGGAGCGGTGGGAGTAGTAACAAGCACCTGTGCAAGCAGGAAAACTTTCACGGGAACGAAGATAAGTTTCTTAGCGAAGAACGTGGTTGCAGAGCTTGGAGGTCATGCAGGCTATGCAAAGATATATTGGAACGATAGAGTCGAAGAAGTGAACGCTAAGGTCGACCCATACCTGGAGGAGGATAGGGTTTTTGTCGAAGCGGTAAGAACCGGAAATACTTCTGGTATAAGATCACCGTACCACGATGCCCTTGAGACGCTGAAGGTCACGATCTTGGCAAACAGATCATCTGAAGAAAAAAGGCCCTTCCTGGTAGGCTGAAGGGATTCAGATCATTTACCTTTTTAGGCATATGGTTGATTATGGCATAAATCTCTTAAGTATCATTGGTTTGCTTGCCTTAATGGTCAAAGTGAAGAAAAGGGCTTTTGCTCTAAGTGGAGTTGTCGAAGGTTTCTATGGTCCGCCATGGTCCCATGAACAGAGACTCGAAATGATCAAATTTTTCGGTAGGGAGTGTGGTTTCAACATTTACATCTACGCACCCAAGGACGATCCATTCCACAGGGAAAGGTGGATGGAACCATATCCTTCAAACCAGATTGGAAATCTTAGTGAGCTCGTCAGGACTTGCAAGGAATTTGGCATCGAATTCTGTTTCGCCATCAGCCCCGGCCTTTCCTTAAGGTACTAGAGCGATGACGACTTCGAGAAGCTTACCCAGAAGGTGGAGGCTGTGAGGTCGATGGGGGTGAGGTGGTTCGGCCTCTTCTTCGATGACATACCTGAGGAACTTAAGCACGATGAAGATAGAAAAGCTTTCGGAAGCCTTGCGGAAGCCCAAGCTCACCTTACAAATAGACTTGAGGAATTTTTGAGATCGAGGGACGAGGGCTCAAGACTTGTCATCTGTCCAACACAATACTACCTTGTAGAACCGACGCCTTATTTGCAAATTTTGGGTGAGAAGACATCACCATCAGTTCTCATAATGTGGACTGGAAGGGGAGTTTGTTCGAAGGAGCTGACCTGCAAGGACGCCGATACCTATGCCTCCTCGATCAAAAGGAAGCCTTTCGTCTGGGACAACTATCCCGTAAACGATTACAACAGGAACAGGCTCTTCCTGGGTCCTTACATGGGAAGGGAGAGGGAACTTCCGCTCCACATCTCTGGAATCGTTTCAAATCCGATGAACGAGGCTGAAGCTTCGAAAATCCCACTGCTCACCATAGCCGATTACCTCCGGAATCCAAATGCCTACGATCCCGAAAGGTCTTGGAGATCGGCCCTGAGGAGAATTGGTGGGAAAAATGCCTACAGTTATTTAAAGTTGTTCGCGGAGCAGTCAAGGAGTTCCTTCCTCCAAGAAGAGGAGTCTACAAGGCTCAAAGCTCTAATCGAGGGCGCCTTGGAGGAAAGAAATTGGAGGAAATCGATCGCATCACTAGATTCCTACCTTGTAAAACTTCACTCACTCAGAGGGAGATTATCCTCGACGCTCAAGAACAAGAAACTCCTTGCAGACATAATGCCGTACTTGGTCAAACTGGAATTGCTGTCTGCACTTGGTCAAAGGACCGTCCGTCTGCTGTTTTTGCTTAAGACAAGGAAAACTGAGGAAAGCGCACCTTTGGTTAGAAAACTCGCTATAGAGGTTAAAGAACTTTTGGCCAAGTGCAAAGAGGATGACCACCAAGTATGCGGAGAATATAAGATGAGGTTCTCCTTCGAGCCTGGCAAGCCTCCGCCAGACAAGGAGTCTTTGATAGTCGAGTTTGCAGAAAAAACTTTGAGCCAAATGGAAGGGCGCCAGCAGGTTTGAAGGCGGAAACCATTTATCCAGTTGGGGGCATTGGTTAACCATGAACCGGTTACGAGGACGCCAAGGTCGACCGATCTGGCAGTTAGCTTGCCTTCTGGCAATGGCATCGCTTCTTGTCTTCCCTTGGATTCAAGCTGCATCGGCACTTCCAACGTGGTACGATGTCGGCACCTATGTTGTGTACGATTCGCAGGTCGATTGGGTAACCACCTCAACGGTCAGCGAAGCGAACCAGCGCTGGTTCATCAATATCGATCGGGATCCAAACTATCCAGTACTTGTCGAGCCATACTACTCGAATGCTCGCCTTGTGATCCAGATGGTTCAGAGGGTTGCCTTCTCGGCAACCTGGCGCGTAACGGAACTTCACGACATTCTCGTCGTCGTAAGGAGCTATACACATGAGGTTAGGACCTACTCAGACACGGTCGAGATCGCCCGTTTCGAGACAAAGAACGCGACTTGGCAACATGAGGTGGATGGTTCATATCCTGATCTCTTCATTGGATTCGATCCGACTTACCTGAGCCAAAATCCAACTTTCAAAATAGGAGACATGGAATACACGAATCTTGGTATCGAGGAGGTTGAGACACCTTGGGGAGTCAGGAGAGCATACCACCTTCTTGGGAAGAGTGGAGATGCCTCCCAGAACCAAACATGGGACAGGTGGTGCGATATCGTGAGTGGCATTGTGCTTAAGAGCGACCTAAGGCAATACAGAGGTAAATTTGGAAATCTACAGTTCTACGAGAGGTACAGGGAGATACTTGTAATTCGGGAAGCGAACTTCGATATAACAAGATTCGAGCCAGAGCCATGGTACCAGTTCAACTTCTACGGATTTAGGCTCTGGATGATCCTGATAGGAGTTGGAGCCATTGTGGTGTACTTCATTGTTAAGAGGCTTAGATCGAAACCGATCGAATTCTAACTTTTAGCTCATAACAAGCAGAATAGCAATAGGTTTCCATCCATTTTCTATTCATGCAGTATTATCGACTTTGTACTTCCAATCGCCTCTTAGGAGGCTGCATGGTTATTAACGCTCGCCATATTGAATTTCCTGTTTAAAACATCGGTTGATGTGCTTCCTATCAACCACGCTATAATCGCCGATCTGAAAAAGCTTAATTAATTATTTGAACACTTAGCAAATGATATGAACATAGAGGAGTTATGCAGATTAATAGACAAGAAAGCTCCAGATCTAGTACAAAGCCTTAGCAAGCTAGTTAAGCAACCCAGCATCTCAGCGAAAGGAGTTGGTTTAGTAGAATGTGCATCACTCGTAAGGGAGATGATGGAAGAAGCGGGTATCAAATCAGAGTTCATAGATATCGAAGGTGCGCCACCATTTGTTTTTGGCGAAGTAAAGAGCAAGAGGCATGATGCTAAGACGATCATTTTCTACAACCATTACGATGTTCAACCTCCTGATCCGGTCGAACTTTGGAGTTCAGATCCGTTTGCGGCAGAGATACGCGAAGGAAAGATGTTTGGGCGGGGTGTTTCAGATAACAAGGCAGACATAATATCGCGCATAAACCTTGTAAAGGCCTTTTTGGAGTTGGGCGACCTGCCATGCAATGTCAAGTTCATCGTCGAAGGTGAGGAGGAGATAGGGAGCCCCCACCTTCCAGTCTTGGCTGAAAGGAACGCTGAAAGGCTGAGGGCGGATGCGTGCATCTGGGAATCAGGCGGATTGGACGAGAAGGAACGGCCAGAGATCACACTTGGCATGAAGGGCATTCTCTATGTTGAGCTTCGGTCTCAAGTTGCAAAACGAGATGCCCACTCTTCACTAGGCGCTGCTGTAGCAAATCCTGCGTGGAGGCTAGTATGGGCCCTGAGCAAGATAAAGGGTGAGGATGAAAAGATACTAATTCCAGGTTGGTATGAAGACGTGAAGGAACTTACGGACGAGGAACTGAAAGCTCTTGAGGAGATGCCTTTAGAAGAGGAGCTCATAAAGGCAGACCTTGGAGTGAAGGAATTTCTGCCCGGCATCTCTGGAATGAAGTTGAAGAGGGCTTTGGTTGGAAGCCCAACAGCCACGATATGTGGATTTCAGTCAGGTTACACGGGCCCCGGATCTAAGACCGTCCTGCCTTCCACAGCTTTGGCGAAAATCGACTTCAGGCTCGTTCCGGATCAAAAACCTGAAAAACTTCTGAAGGCACTCGAGTCTCACCTTGCTTTTCACGGCTTCGGGGACATCGAGGTGTGCGTGCTAGCCAAGGAGGAAGCTGGCAGAACGAGATTAGATGAAGAGATAGTCCATTGCGCTGCTGAAGCTGCGAAGCAGACATATGGAAGAGACGCCATAATTAAACTATCATCTGCTGGCTCCGGACCGATGTACCTTTTCACAAAAAGGCTCAAAACTCCAAGCATATGCATAGGCTGCACACATGCCTTCGAAAGAGCACACGCACCGGATGAGAATCTTCGCTTGGACATTTTCATTCAAGGTACAAAGTGGGTGGCAAGAACATTGAGCCTTTTCGGAAAACAAAATCAAAGATGATTTTTTGTGGTGAAAAGGTACTTCTTGTAATCCTAAGATTTTAGCCAATTCCTTGAAATCGAATTTCTTTTTAAAATTTGTAAACAACCCAATTGATTATTTTTAAGTTAGATTTAGAATAGGATCTGGCATTGTTGTCGGAAGTGAGCTTAAATCAAAGCTTTTTGAGATGTCCTTTTAATTGGGTACCACTTAGCTTAGACTGAGTCTTCAAATTCGGATGTGTACGTTCCTACTGGAGTGTTTACTGTTATTTTGACCTTGTGTTTACCCGCCTTAATCTTGCCCGCGTGATCAACCTCTACGAAGCACTTGTCGCCATAGTTTGTGCTAATGTAGAGGTATGATCCAAGTTTCTGAGGCTTCTGGCTACCTATCTGGAGGGTTCCCTTATCTGTGAAATCGGCTCCATCGATAAACAATTTCATGCCTATGCTTGCTGAGCCCGAATCGACCCTGTTCGTTACGGCAAACTGAAGGTGGTCGGCGACACCGTCTCCATCCTTGTCGACATTCTTCATAGAAGATGGAACATATGGTATTGACATTTTGCTTCGTCCTTCCCCCTCCATCTGAGGTTAAGAGTTTTTTCTGAGCCTTAAATAGCGGTCAAATGTTCATTTTAAAGCCATTCTGAGCTATTTTAAAGCAAAGAGAATATTTTTATAATATGAAAATTTTTTATCTTTAAATCAATTTAGTCCCAGAGACTAAGAATTAATAAAGGTGAACAGCCCTATTTGTGACACCCCCAGTGCTTCGGATATGGAGCAGGGAACGCCTTGCATACATTGTGGTAATGTAGTACCCTATGGCTTTAGATTCTGCACTGAGTGCGGGACTCCCCTTCCTCCGAATGCAAACAGAATCTCGACCGGGAATGAGCAGCTCGACAGCATATTGGGCGGAGGGTTCAAGCGTGGCAAGACATTCTTGGTTGCAGGAAAGGCTGGAACTGGAAAAACTATCTTTTCCCTACAGTACTTGATGCATGGAGCAAACAACGGCGAGCCAGGAATCTATGTGACAGTTGATGAGAAACCGGAGGCGCTGCTCGATGATGCGATGAGGTTCGGCTGGAACCTATATGATTGTGTACAAAAGAAGAGGCTCTTCCTCCTGCCTTTGAGAAAGTTCTTCGCTTTCGATATGTGGCACAAGAACCCCCAAAGAAGGCTCGAGAATACGATGAAACAGCTTTCCGAAAGGACGAAGGAGATAGGTGCCAAAAGGCTCGCTATAGATCCTATCGCACCTTTGGTTGGATCCATTCAAGACCTCCCGCTAGTTAGGGAATACGTGAGGGCGATGATTTTGGCCATCGAAGATACCTTGAATGTGACCACGGTCATGACCTCCGAAATTCCAACAGATGCAGATTCTTCCCTTAGCAGGTATGGCGTCGAGGAGTTCTTGGCTGCTGGCGTCATCGTCCTCGACCTGGTGAAGTCTGGAGATGGATTCATTAGAACTCTTACAATTCCAAAGATGAGATGGACTGAAGTTCAGCCTTCCACATATATATTCGACATAGTTCAAGGGAAGGGCATAGTCATAAACGGAAAGAAAAGCTAAGATTCTCCATTTTAGTATTATTACCTCGATCGTCCTACGTAGGTCTTATATCTCGTCTTTGGCATGACGATGGGCATGGATAGTAAACTTGCTTTGTATGGTGGGAAACCTGTAAGGAAGAAGCCACTACCACCGATGTTTCCTGGAGCGATGATGATCGGAGAGCAGGAGAAGCGTGCTGTTCTAAGAATTTTAGGGAGTAGGTCGCTTTTCAGGTATTATGGTCCAAAATTCCAGGGAGCTGTGAACTCCTTCGAGGAGGAGTATGCAAGGTATATTGGCACCAAGCACGCGATAGGAGTTAGCTCTGGAACGGGCGCTCTCTATGTTGCGGTTGCAGGTGCTGGTATCAAGCCTGGTGACGAGGTGATTCTCCCAGCATACACCTGGATCTCCTCCGCAGTCTCCGTAGTTGCACATGGAGGGGTTCCAGTTGTTGCCGAGGTAGACAGGTCACTTACCATGGATCCAAAAAGTGCAGAGTCCAAGATTACGGACAAGACCAGAGCGATAATGCCAGTACACATGAGGGGGGTTGGAAGCAGAATGGACAAGATAATGTCGATCGCAAAGGAACATGGTCTAAAAGTCATAGAGGATTGTGCACAAGCATGCGGTGGAAGCTTCCATGGGAAAAAACTTGGCTCGATTGGCGATGTCGGCATATTCAGCTTCCAGCTGAACAAGATAGTTACCGCAGGGGAAGGTGGAGCGGTTGTGACGAATGACGAGGCAATATGGCAGCGGTGCTTGATGGCTCAGGACTGCGCAGCTGTCGTTGGAGTTGGAAGGACAAAGATAACCGAAGAACCGATAATAGGGCTGAACTTCAGAATGAATGAGATAACGGGAGCCATAATGAGAGAGCAGCTGAAGAAACTTGACAGAATCCTGACAATGATGAGGAGGAACAAGCGTAGGGTAAAGGATGGCATAAAGGACATCGAGGGGATAGAGTTCAGAGAGCTACCAGATCCAGAAGGTGATACTGGAATCTGCATAATCTTCTTCCTCGAATCAGACGAAAAAGCTGCCAAGTTTGCCGAGGCACTTAATGCGGAGAACATAGGTTCCTCCACTCTTTATAGACCAAACTCCCCAGATGGGCACATCTACTTGTACTGGAGAAGTATAGTGAAGAAGACCGGGTTCAATGAGAAAAACTGTCCTAAAACCCTAGATCTGCTTGGTAGGGCTGTTCACATAGACATAAGCCCCCAGCTAACTAAGGAGGATACGGACGACATAGTGGAAGCTGTGCATAAAGTTGCTGATGCACTACTCTAGATGCAAATGAAGGCAATTGCAATCCAAAAATTAAATTATTTTCCTATCAGCGCCTTATTCGCTTGCCTCCAGTATTAACTTCGTCTTCTGCTTGACGTAGTACTTGTAGTTATCGAACGAAACATCAGCCGGAACTCTGTGGTCAACAGTTGGGATGTATCCTCCAAGAGGAAGAAGCTCAGGAAGCTTGCGCAGTTCAGCATCTATAGCCTCAGGTCCATTCATAAGAGCAAACTTGTCTATTCCTCCAGAAAGTATTAGCCTCTTCCCATACTTTTTCCTGAGAGCAACGGGATCGACGTTGCACCTGACTTCCAAGGGGTATATGCCATTTGCACCACCTTCCAAGAACAGTGGAATAAGGTCGTTTACGTCACCGTCACAATCTACTAGGATCACATCAACCCCGTTCTCCCTGAGGAATCTTGTGAGTCTCTGATAGTAGGGTGTCATGAACTCTTTAAAGATCCTTGGAGAGATCAAGCTGCCCCTGTTGTAAGCCATATCCTCCCAGATTTGGACGAAATCCAACTGCACATCTTGCAGTGCTTTTTTGCTGATTTCTATTAGAAAATCGCACCAATGGTCAAGTATAGCCCTTACGAGTTCTGGATCCCTAACATAAGCTGCACTAAGGTTTGTCAATCCCATAAGATTTCTTGGATGGCCGAAGAATCCTACAAAGTTCAATCCCAGGGGGTGGTCCCTTACTTTATACTTCTGGACAAGCTCCGGCCAGTTACTTGGGAATCTCTCAGGATCTCTTGGGTCTAGACGAACTTTGTATGCCTCGAAGTCCTTCATCGTCTTGACAGGAAAATCTAGAAACTTCGGTATGGTCGGAAGGGACTTCCTGACCATCTTCTTTATCCCCCAGGTATCGACGATCACTATTCTCTCCCCATCATCTTCAAGCACCTTGTAACCATACTTTGGCATTGGTGCTATGTAGATGGGCCTCCTCTCCTCTCTCTCCGGGAAGGCGCCAACAAAGATCGAAGAGAGGAGGTATTTCTCCCTTCTATTATCCAAGCCTAGGTATTCCTCAACATCCAAGCCCCTTGGAAGACCTTCTCCGTACCACCTTTCTATTGTTTCGTCCCAATATCCGAAATCTTCGTTTGGAACCCTGTCGGGCTTTTCGAAGTGCGTTACAGCATTGAACCTCTCTCTGGCGTTCATCTTCGTGAACATAATCGATAGATCGATAGATATCTCTCTTCCGCTACGATTGCTAAGGGGTAGAGCTTTATCAAGCATTGCGCCTATCTCTGGAGCTTATGATGCTTCTAATCGACCACAGGGAGCACAAAATCTTGGATATTGTCCAAGGTACATGCGAACGGATCGAGATGGTATCCCTGCCCTTGGCCGACATCCTTGTTGTTGGGGGCGTTAGTGGCGCTGTTGCGGTCGAGAGGAAGACGGTTCCGGATTTCGTCTCTTCCATCCGTTCCAACAGGCTTTGGGAGCAGCTCCTCAGGCTCATGAAGGCGGAAAAGATTCTGGAGCACGAGATAGCTAGGCGCGTCCTAGTCATCCATGGCAGTTTCGAAGAGTACTTGGAAGGTGCAAGCGAAAAGGATTCCTCAAGGTTCTGGGCGAGCGTGATGGGGGCCTTTATGGAGACGCTGTATGTGTACCAGACTCCTTTGATAGTCGCGGAGAGCGATCTGGCATTCGCAGCATTCCTTAGGATAATGGTGAAAAGGGAAGAGAGAAATGCGAATGAAAAGCTTCCTCCTTCAAGGTGGTACAGGAAACATGTGCCGCTCGAGTTGCCCGTGAAGGATAGGAAACTCTACGTACTTGATTCAATACCTATGATAGGCGACTCTCAGGCAAGAAACCTGCTAGAATACTTTGGGACCATTGAGAAGATCGCGATGGCCTCAAGGGAAGAGCTGCAGCTCGTGCCTGGCATAGGAACTAAGAAGGCTGAACTCATTTACAACATCTTTCATTAGCAGATTAACTTTTTTCCCTAGAAGATATTCAAGAGGAATTTGGTTCAGTAAATGTCCTGTTATCCTCGATCCATTTTGCAACGGTTTCGCAAAGGAGCTCGTGCTCTATATTCGAGAATGTGTGGTTGGCTCCCTTCATTACTCTAAGTTGGCGAGGTTCACCTGCAGCATCGAAAAGAATCTCGGAGTGCCTCGTCGGTATAATTTCATCTGAGTCGCCATGAATCAAGATAAGTGGCCTGGGCGCAATCCTCCCAACAACCTTTTCAGCATCCAATGCATCCATGCCGTAGTCGAGGTCGCTGAAGATCTTTTCCAACGAACGTCTATGCTCCGGCACATCTTTGAAAAGCTGTAGAAACGATGCGAATGGTGCTAGAGCTATGCAGCCCCTCACATCGCTTTTTGCAGCTGTAAGAGCGATCGCCAGGCTTCCCCCTGTGCTCAGACCACAAACCCATGGCTCAAGTTTGGCCTTTACAATATAATCAACGACCTCGCTGGCGTCTGGCAACCACTTGGAAAGCTTCCTCTCTCCTCCTGAATCGAAAAAACCGCGTTGTGTGAAATTTAGCACGTGGTAGCCCCTTGTGCAGAGGTAATCGAGAAGCCACCCAACTATCTCCCTTTCTCCACCCCATCCATGGAGGAATAAGATGCAAGCATTGTTTGGTGAGTCTGGTTCACGCAGAGTACATGAAATATAATTCCCTTCGATCTTCAGATAGAATGGCCACCGCCTCAATCGGTCCTTCCTCGCGCCTGGGCTACTACTTTCTCCCTTATTACCTTCTCTGCCCGTTTCAGGACAAGTCCTTATAAATTCGGTCCAAGGCTCGAATCACTAAGACCATGATCAGCAAGAGAGAATACAGGGCCGCCCAGAGGGAAGCACTAAGGTTCTTAAAGAGAGCAGGTATCATCTTGACCAAGAAGGAGAAGGAAAAAATAGAAGTGGCAGATTTCGGTTTGGGCGACCTAAGGCGCACGGGCCTCCAGCTTCTTACTTACGTTAATACGCAGAGGGTTTGCGCGAAGGAACTTGTGCTATTTCCCAACCAGACCTGTCCAGAGCACATGCATCCGAAGGTGGGCAGGGATCCAGGAAAAGAGGAGACATTCCGGTGCCGTTTCGGAACAGTCTACCTCTATGTACCGGGAAAGAAAACCCCAAGACCGAGGTGCAAACCACCTCCTGGAAGAGAGAGTTTCTACACCGTCTGGCACGAGATTAGGCTAAGGCCTGGGGAGCAGTACACGCTTAAACCCCAGACATTGCACTGGTTCCAATCTGGAAGGAAAGGCGCGATAGTATCGGAATTCTCTACAAGGAGTATAGATGAAAAGGACCTGTTTACCGATCCAAGCATCAAGCGCAAGACCGAGATTTTTTAGGTTGCTTTACCTACTGCTTGGCATTGCCCTTCTTCATAAAGAACAGCCAGTTCTTCTCCCCAGCTTTCTTGAACTTAATGAGGTAGTACTCCCCTTTCATTTTCTTCCCGTGCAATGAGAAAAGGAGCTTGTCGCTTGTTCTTTCCTTCATCTCATAAGTTCCTCTGTCCCAGATTTTGACACTACCTGCGCCATACTCGCCCTCCGGTATCTCCCCCTCAAAATCGGCATAGTCAAGAGGATGGTCCTCGACCTGCACAGCCAACCTCTTAACACCTGGAACCGTTGGGGGTTCCTTTGGAACAGCCCAGCTCTTTAAGACACCATCTATCGCCAGCCTAAAGTCCCAATGAAGGTGAGTAGCATGGTGTTCTTGCACTACGAATATCCTTTCCCCGCCAACCTTCCCTCCAGGAGGCTCGATGGTCTTCGTGAAGTTCCTCTTTCCCCTGTATTCCTCAAGGCTCATAGCCTATAGAGAGACCTGACGGATTAATTACCCTTCCTAAATTGGCAGAACCATTATATTGCTTACCGACATGTATCAGGTCAAAATGAAGTTCGGAATAATCGCTGACGACCTTACAGGAGCGCTTGACACAGGGCTGGAATTCTGGAAGAAAGGCCTGAAAACTGTAGTTGTGACCTCTTCCCTGAGCATTGCAGAGCATGCAAGGAGATTCGATGCCATTGCCGTGTGCACATCAAGTAGGTTATCAAGTCCCAGAGAAGCGCGCGATAAGGTGGCAAAAGCTGCTGCTCGCCTTAAAAAACATGGTGCAAAGTTCTTCTACAAGAAGGTTGACTCGACCCTGAGAGGAAACATAGGGACAGAAATTGAAGCTGTGATGGACGAGCTGCAAATAAGAACTACAATCATTGTGCCAGCGCTGCCAGAGCAAGGAAGAGTGGTCATGAATGGCAACCTTCTTGTGGATGGGAAACCACTGGATAAGACGAATTTTAAGAGAGATCCAATCAATCCAATTTCCGAACCAAATATTCCAGCTTTGATCGAAGGACAGACAAGAAAGAAAGTTGGGCTGATAACACTTCCTACCGTAAGGGAAAATTTGGTTCGAGAGATCGAGGCTCTCAAGAGAAGGGGCGTAAACATAATCGTTTTAGATGCTGTAACGAGGAAGGATCTCGGAAGGATCGCCGAATCGATCGCCAAGACTGGACTTTCGAGGCTGTCTTGTGGCTCTTCTGGATTGGCTGCGGAATTGCCTTTTGCGTTTGGGCTCTGCGATAGGCCTCAGCCAACGGTAGTACTTTCAGGCAGCTTGAACCCCGTTACGAAGGCGCAGATCATGAAGATGGAGAAAACTCTTGACCCATTCGTTGTCAAATTCGATCCAAAGTTTTTCGTCAAAAGGTTTAACCATTGCTTAAAGGATTTGGACAAGGTTTTGGAAGCAGTTAAGGGAGGGCAGGATGCTGTATTGTGCTTATGGAATGGCGAAGGTTTTTACAAATCAGAAAAAGACAGGGCACTTTCATCTTTCCGAAGAGTTGTTAGAAAAATTACCTCTAAGGAAAGATTCGGGAATCTTGTTGTAGTGGGTGGCGAGACCGCATCTCAAGCTTGCAGGGCCATGGGAACGAATGCAATAGAGATCGAGGACGAGGTAGACCTGGGAATCGCTTGTGCAAGAATTCTCAACGGGAAACTCAAGGGAATTAGAATCGTAACCAAGGCTGGTGGATTCGGGGAAGAAAACGCCTTGGTTAAAGCGGTCGACTTCCTGAAGATGAGGAGAAGATGAGCGGCAAGCCTGTGGTAGGAATCACAATGGGTGACGCTTCAGGCGTGGGTCCAGAGGTAATTGCAAAGTGTCTCTCTGACAGGGATTTGTATGAAGCATGTTCTCCTCTCGTCATTGGGGACGCAGATGTGATGGGAGAAGCGATCTCGATTTTTGGGATCGATCTCAAAGTGAATGCTATCAAGGACCCAGATGAGGCTCTCTTCAAATTCGGAACAGTTGATGTGCTGGACCTAGATAACCTCGATATAGTAGATTTTGTGAAGGGAAAGATAAGCACTGCAGCCGGAAAAGCTTCTGTTGAGTATATCGAAAAAGCGGTACAGCTTGCATTGTCAGGCAAGATCGATGCCATAGCTACAGCGCCCATAAGCAAGGAAGCTGTGAACAGAGCGGGATACAGCTACCCAGGGCACACGGAGATGTTAGCAAGCTTTACGAAATGTGAGGATTGTGCGATGATGCTTGTATCTGGACCTTTGAGGGTCGTACATGTTTCAACTCATGTGCCTCTTTTAGAGGCTTGCAGAAGGGTCACGATGCCAAATGTTCTGAGGACAATTCTCATCACCAATGAATCGATGAAGCGCCTCGGCTTTAGGTCTCCCAAGATCGCTGTAGCGGGCATAAATCCACATGCGGGTGAAGGAGGCCTTTTCGGTAAGGAAGAGATCCAGGAGATATCGCCTGCGGTCATGGAAGCAAGGAATAGGGGAATCGATGTCTCGGGTCCATATCCGGCTGACACGATCTTCTTGAGGGCAAGCAGAGGCGAGTTCGATGTGGTAGTAGCAATGTTCCATGACCAGGGGCATATCGCAGTAAAGATGCTCGGCCTCGAGGAGGGGATCAACATAACGATAGGCCTGCCAGTGGTGAGAACCTCAGTTGATCACGGGACGGCATACGACATCGCTTGGAAAGGGGTTGCAGACCCAAGGAGCATGAAGAAAGCTGTCAAGGCTGCAGCTGAGATGGCGAGCCGAAAGTCTAACGCCTTGACCTGATAAACCAACCAGCTAACTTCTTGAAAGTGGCAATTAATCGCCTAGGAAAGCTCCCAGCGACCTCAAACCTCCTTTGGCTGTCCTTAATTAGTACTATAAACCATATCGAGGGCATAACCAACTGGTGGCCATGTTGAGCATAATAGAGATCGAAAAGATCGTGGAATCACTACCTTCGGAAGACAAGCTGCTCTTTTCCAGAATCTTCGATCTGCATACTGTGATTGGGAAGTTGCGGGTCCCAGATCCATTGGTAGGTTGGATCGAGGAGTGTTTCGGATCAATCAGTGCAGTGCAGGAACAGAAGATCGTAAAGCTCACGAACATCGTCACAATGGAAGGTTCCCTTTTCAATGCTCTAAGGGCCAAGAGGCCGCTAGAAATGAGGGAGAGATCTGAGCTTGCTGGGCTCATAAAGGGTTCTGAGGGCGATCAATTTTGCGATCCTCTAAGTAGGACGCCAGAAGACGTTTTCGGAAGGATTTTTGGAAAAAGCTGCATCACAGCAAGCAATGTAGCCAAATACGACGGCTTTCATGGTATGGTCATCTTCAATGAACATGACCCGCTCCAAATCACCGAGGAAGGCATCTCAGACCGCATAGATACTGCGTTGGAGTGGGCAAAGAAGGCTCAGCAGATAGAGGGAGAGTGCAGGAACTTTTTCCTAATGTGGAACTGCTTGTGGAGAAGCGGCGCCTCGATAATCCATGGTCATATGCAGATGACTCTGAGCAGTGGAATGCACTACGCTAAGGTAGAGGCATTGAGGAGGGCTTCGAAACTCTACGAGCTAACCTATGGTTCTAACTACTTCGACGACTTGTACAGGATTCACAATAGGTTGGGTCTTGGGCTTGAAGTTGAAGAAGTCAGGATAATTGCTTATCTGACGCCCATCAAGGAGAGGGAGGTGATGATCTTCTCCAAGGCACTGGACCGCAGCTTCAAGAAGATGCTTTACAGAGTCCTTGAGTGCTTCATCCACAAGATGGGAGTTGAAAGCTTCAATGTAGCTATCTACATGCCTCCGATTGGAATAGAGAAGGACCAGGATTGGGTCGGTTTTCCAACAGTCGCGAGAGTTGTAGATAGGGGCGATACCAGCAACAAAACCTGCGATATCGGAGCGATGGAGCTATATGCGAGTAGCGTCATTTCCACAGATCCATACATAGTTGCTTCAGCTCTCAAATCATCGCTCTCTTCAATCAATCCTTAGCAATCGATTTTTCAAGGAAGAAGCCCTTTGCGGATACATTAAATAGGTCTTTATCACATTATGGAGAACCATGCTGAAGCCAGAGTATCTTGGTGAAACATATAGAAAACTAGGTGGCAAGGGTTTGCTCTTGGTTTCAAGGAGCAAGGAGAGAAGGAGGCCAAATGCAATGACCATCGGTTGGGCCTTCGTGGGCAGATTTTGGGACGAGCCTTTCTTTGTGGTGGCAGTCAGGAAATCAAGATTCACGCACCGCTGCATAGAGGAGACAGGAGACTTTACAGTCAACGTTCCAGGAAAAGGCATGGAAGAGATACTGCAGTTCTGCGGATCTGTTTCTGGCAGAGATCACGACAAATTCAAGGAGGCAGGAATCAAGGTCGGGAAAGCTAAAAGGGTTTCATCTCCAATCATACTCGGAAGTTCGATAGTTTATGAGTGCAGAGTAGCCTACAAGGCGAACATAGTTCCAAAATCGCTTCCAGAGACCGTCCTAACGGGCATATATCCAGACAGGGATTTCCACACATTATATTTTGGCGAGATAGTTGCATGTTACAGGGGCCTAATAAAGTGAAGGTAAGTTTACCACCCAAACTTGAGTTTCACTTCCCTTGTCCAATTGTACTCGTTACGTGCGGTGACATCAAAAGGAACAACATAATTGCGATAGGGGCTATCTCCCACGCTTGCATAGACCCTCCGATGCTTGGCATTGCGATAGGACACGCACGGCATTCCTACAAGATTATTGCGGCCTCAGACGGCTTCGTTGTGAACGTTCCAAGAGGGAATCAAGTTAAGATCGTGGATTTCTGCGGCAATTTTTCTGGGAAAAATCTTGACAAGTTCGCTGCATGCAAGTTGACGGCTGCCAGGTCGCAAAAGGTTTCAGCACCACAGATCCTCGAGTTTCCAATAAATATCGAGTGTGCCATGAGGGAAAGGTTGAACCTCGGAAGCCACGACTTCTTCTTTGGTGAGATTGTAGCTATTCATGTGGATGAATCTATATTGGACAAGAGTGGAAAGATCGATAAGACAAAGTTGGATCCGATGACTGCTTTTAAGGAATCATACTGGTCGCTCGGAGAACCTTTGCTCTCCTTTGGCTCTACAAAATCTCTCTGAACCTGATTCCATTTATATCGAAGCTTTATCTCTCCATTCGATTAGCAGGGAATAAATAGATCGCCTTTAAGATAATCTGAGGTGGTGGCTGGATGAGATCTTCGGAGGTGCTGGTTACTGGTGGAGCGGGCTTCATAGGAAGTAACCTAGTGGAAAGGTTGATCATGAATGGCTTCACAGTTACAGTTTTGGACGACCTCTCAACTGGGAAATTGGAAAACTTGGAAGAACTTCGGAATCGATTCAAATTTATCAAGGGAGATGTGAGAGATGCAAAGGTTACGAGAAAGGCGGCCGAAGGAAAGGATGCTGTCTTTCACATGGCTGCAATAGCTAGCATAGAGCGCTCAGTGCAGGACCCTTCGACCGTCGAAGAGGTCAATGTCATCGGAACGCTTAACCTCCTGAAGGCATCTGTAGAGTGCGGGGTTCGGCGATTTATCTACCCGTCTTCCTGTTCGGTGTATGGCGAAGCAAAAAAAATCCCGATCGACGAATCCTCTCCAAAGTGCCCGATCTCTCCATATGCCGTTTCGAAGCTTGCAGCGGAGAACTACTGCAGCGTGTTTCATAAATTATTTGGACTTGGGACCGTGAGCCTTCGCTTCTTCAATGTTTATGGACCAAGGCAGGCGTACGGTCCATACTGCGGTGTCATAACGAACTTTATGGAGAGGCTGATGAGGAACGAAAATTTAATCATTCATGGGGATGGTGAGCAAACCAGGGATTTCATAAATGTAAGAGATGCTGTCGAATCATGCATCTTAGCTATGGAGAGCAAGGATGCGATTGGTGAAGTATTCAACGTAGGTTCCGGAAAGGCAACCAGTATCAATGAACTTGCAAGGATGATGATCCAGATCTCAGGAATCAAAGTTGGGAGGGTACATTCCGCAGCCAGGAAGGGGGACATCAGGCACATATGTAGCGACATTTCTAAATCAAGGGCGATATTGGGCTTTGAACCAAAAATTACGTTGGAGCAGGGACTAAAGGAGCTTTTCGAGAGAACGAAGATACTTGGCAAGAGCGAAAAACATCCTACTTAGCTCCATCCTTCTTCAAAAGCCCTTTCAGAAACTCGACCTTCTCCAAGCTCTCCTCGATCGTCATGGGCAATCTTTCAATTCCAAGCCAATCCAGTTCCCTGAAGAGCCTTGCCACTATGGGGGGTTCAAGCCTGCAAGAACTAAGGAGGTTGTAGTCGCTAAAGATGCTCGAAGGATCGCCCTCTGCCAATATCTGGCCTTCATTCAACACGTAGACTCTATCAGCAATGTACGGAATTATGTCAACGTCATGCGCAGAAACCACTATCGTTACTTTTCTAACATCATGTATCAATTTCAAAAGGCCGATCAACTCCCTTTTCGCAGCAGGTTCTAGGTTCGCAGTAGGCTCGTCGAGCAGGAGCAGCTCAGGCTCAAGGGCAAGAGCTGTTGCTATGGCTGCCTTCTTCTTTTCCCCAACGCTAAGTCTGTATGGCTCCCTCTTCTCATATCCTTGAAGGCTCATATCTGCCAAAGCTCTCTTTCCCATTCTCACAACCTCATCTTCAGGAAGGCCAATGTTAGTTGGACCGAAAATGATGTCTTCCCAAAGAGTTGGACAAAAAAGCTGATCGTCAGGATCTTGGAATACAACCCCAACCTTGTGCCTGATTCTGCGAAACTCATCGCTAAAAGTCTCAACTCCTAAGAGCCTAACAACTCCCTTCGAAGGCTTGAGTAATCCAGCTGCCACCATTATAAGGGTTGATTTCCCAGCGCCGTTCGGCCCAACTATTGCAACTCTTTCCCCTCTTTTGACCTGCAGGGAAACATCTTGAAGTGTTACGTGCGCGTTTGGGTACCTGTGGTGAACACCACGCATCTCTATTGCTTCGTCCATTTCCTCACACCTAGCCAAATCGCATTGAATTTAGAATCAATGTGGTAATATCCAAAGATACTATGAGAATGGTAAGCACAGCATCAGCTGAGCTGTAGCTTAAGGCTATGTCCGTAGCACCATCGTCAAAGCTATCATACCCTCTGGCAACCATCGCAAGATATATCCTCTCCGACCTCTCATAGGCTCTGACCAAGAGCGAGGCGAAAACATTTCCAAGGAATCTAAGTGTCCCCATGCTTAAAGTATGCTTCCTCGAAAAAGTCCTAGACTCCTTGGCCAAGAGCAAGCTGTAAACTTCGTGAAGCGTAAGGAATATGTACCTATAGGTCATGAAAGTAATAGAGATAAAGAATCTTGGGATTTTGACCTTTCTTAGCACACGTGTCAACATCATGAAGTCGGTTGTAGATGTCAGAAGAACGAGCGTAGCCACACAAACCCAAACCCTGCTCGTGAAGACCAATATCTTCGAAAGTCCTAGATTGGAAATGGTGATAGAAGATGTAGGCCCACCGATCCTCAGGATTTCAGTTCCACCAGCTGTAAAGAGGATCGGGAGCGAAATTATAAGAGCGAATACTGGAATGAAAATCGATCTGCAGATGAACTTTACAAAATCAACTCTTGCCAAAGCCACCAAGCATATGAGCGATATTGCCATAAAAAGAAGAGGAAAAAACGTGTCGACGGCAAGAGCTGAAAGTATAAAGGAGCCGAACGTTGCGATCTTGAGTAGAGGATTAAATCTCTGGAGCAGCCCAGGAGCTGCATGAGCCTCCTCTAGCGAAGCAAGCCTCTCAAAAGCCTCTAAAATTTCCTTAAACGAACCTTCGAACGTATAATGCCTCATAGCTCTCTACCTTTTCCCACGTTTGACGATGAGCAACTTCCCAACCAAGTAGGCTGTGCAAAAGACCAAGATGGTCGAGGCCAAGGAAAGAATTAATGTTGCCCCAGCGCTTTCCTCGTGCCCAGGAACGGAGTAGTCAGGAAATATGGGATTCCAAATTTCATGTCCCTCGACTCCAAACCGCTCAGCGATTTCGTCCAGAGTTTCCATAGATGTAGAAAGCCACAGAACCCCAACAGTTGCAAAGAGGACTGAAACGATCAATCCCGCGAAAATTTCCTTTCTCATCTCTCCTTCACCAAGGAAGAGTAGCTCCATCCTCCAAAAATGGAGGGAGCCGCTTTTGGAATGTCCAATAAGTCCGGACGGGATTTGGATATAGCCACTATAATTATCGATGTGACAATACCCTCTACGATCCCAATGATGGAGTGGTGAACTGCCATAGCGGTCACAGCCACCTGGATTCCATACTGAAAGACTGGAACCGAGAGGCCAAGTTCAAAACCAGCGGAAGAAGCTGCAAGCAAGTCACCAAAGAAGGAACCAAGAAAAATGCCGGCATACAAACCTCTCTTGCTTCTTGCGATTTTTAAAAATACCACCAAAACAAGGTAGGGAATGAAAACTCCAATGATGCCCATATTCAGAACATTAGCACCCAGAGTGCTCAATCCCCCGTCTCCAAATATAAATGCCTGCAGAAGAAGGATTATGGTCATAGATAAAAGTCCAGCATAGGGGCCGAGCATGAAGCCCAGAACAGGCCCTCCAAGCAGATGTGCCGTAGTTCCGCCAATGATTGGGTAGTTCATCATCTGGGCTGCGAAGAACATGGCTGTGAAGAGCGCCATTAATGGCACGTGTCTCTCATCAAAAACTCTTCTCACCCCCCTGAAACCGAATAACCAAAATATCGCCGTTAAAGCGTAGGTCGCAGCGCAGACCTGAAGTGACAGGAACCCATCAGGTATGTGCATCCAAATGAAACCCCAGTAACACTTTTTTATGAATTAGTGTTACTAAAAATAAGTATTTATGCTTTTATCATAATTAAAGGAGAATGATCATTGGCACACAAAAGTAGGTTGATATACCTCAAGAAAAGTTTCAATGGGAGGAACCCCATGGTCCGAAAAGGTGTTTCAAGGTTTGGCGTTTCAGTACCCTTTAGACTACTCCTTGAGTTCGATAGGAAGATTAAGCGCATGGGCTACGACAGATCGAAGGCCATTCAAATTGCCATGCGCGATTTCCTGACCGAGTACTCTTGGAAAATGAATGAAATGGGCTTGGCAATCGGAACGATGACATTACTCTATGATCACAAAACCAAAGGGCTCGAGGAAGAGTTGACGGAAGTCCAGCATGCTTACAGGAGCATCGTCAACTCAGCCATGCACGTCCATCTTGATGAGCGTAACTGTCTATTGGTCATAGTTGTGAAGGGCAAAATAAGGTTGATCAGGAAAGTTGCAGAGGAGTTGATGGGAAGGAGGGGCGTTAAGCAGATCAAACTAACGACGGTTATGTCTTGAAATAGCCCGCCATCGTTTCTATTTAAGTTTCTAATGCCAAAAGAGCAAGGTATTTTCGAAGCGCTTAAATGTGTAACTCGAATCCATTAGCCAGACATGGCGAAGAAGATCGTAGTAGTTGGAATGGGTTATGTCGGGGTTCCAGTAGCTGCAGCCTTCGCCAAAGCTGGTTTTGAAGTTGTTGGGATCAACAGGTCGAAACCAAAAGTCGACCAGATAAACAGAGGCATTTCGCCAATAGGTGGGCTTGAGCCAGGCCTTTCATCACTGCTTAGGAAGATGGTGAGGGCAGGAAGGTTGAGAGCCACCCAAAGCTTCACAGAGTGCAGGGATGCATATGCCATTATCGTTGCAGTTCAGACACCCTTCGACAAATTGAAGGAAAAACCAGATTATTCGTCATTGAAATCTGCAATGCATAAAATCGGTTCAAACCTTTCCAAGGGCACAACTGTTGTCGTAGAGTCTACGGTGGCGCCTGGAACGGTCGAGAAAATCGTCAAGCCAATACTTGAGTCAAGGTCTGGGCTCCGGGCGGGTAAGGACTTCTACCTTGGAACTTGCCCTGAGAGGGTGAGGCCTGGAAGGCTACTCAAAAACTTGATCGAATTGGACCGAGTAGTCGGGGGATATGGCGAAGTGTCAAAGAAGAGAATTATCAACCTTTACAGAAATGTGGTGAAGGGTAACCTTTATGGAACCGATTGCCTTACGGCTGAGATAGTAAAGACGGTCGAGAATGCGTACCGAGACGTTCAGATAGCTTTTGCCAACGAGGTCGCCCTCATATGCGAGAGACTTGGGGCCGATGTTTATGAGGTCAGAGAGCTAGTAAATAAGGCACCTTACAGGGACATGCACATGCCTGGGGCTGGAGTCGGGGGGCATTGCCTTCCAAAAGATTCCCTCCTGTTGTCATACAGCGTGAAAGGTAAATTTGAACCCAAGCTTATAAAAATTGCCAGGAAAGTCAACGATTTTATGCCTTTGCACTTGACGCATCTGGTTGAGGCTGCACTTTCAGATTTGGGCATCCAGGTGAAGGGTTCGAGGATCGCCATACTGGGATTGGCATACGTGAAAAATTCCGATGATACTAGAAATACGCCAGCCGCTCCAGTTATCAAAAAGCTTGAATCGTTGGGTGCCGAGATAAGGGTTCATGACCCCTATGTCAACCAGTTTGACAAAATGGAAATATCGAAGGATATTATGGAGGTCCTGAGAGGAGCGGACTGCCTCGTTACCGTGACAAACCATGATGCTTATAAAAAGATCGATCTTAGGAAGATTAAGAAATGCATGAGAACTCCCATAATAGTAGATGGCCGAAACGTTTTCCAAAAAAGTGCCTGCCTCAAGGCGGGTTTCCACTACCGAGGAATAGGAAATCCATAACACCTAGATTTGTGTTAAAATTGGTTCCACATACAAACCCAAGCTTCCATGCCTTTAGATTTTTTGAAATGGTCAAAGAGGCGCAAAATGGGGCATGAAGTTAAATAGAACAACTTTTCACCTTCTACTTTCATTATCTTTGGTAATAGTTTTAATTGCATACCTCTTTATTTGGCGGGAGGGAATGATGAAGGAAGAAAGAT
>Ga0078972_1007230_pt1 | contig 24990 bp, 20 predicted proteins | sample YelNatPaOPGAMG01_FD_67568 | JGI IMG/M metagenome (GOLD analysis project Ga0078972, IMG submission 67568) | Hot spring thermophilic microbial communities from Obsidian Pool, Yellowstone National Park, USA - OP-RAMG-01 (SPADES assembly) (version 2) | ecosystem: Environmental > Aquatic > Thermal...
GGGCATGGGGGAAGGCAGAGGGCGAAGGGCGAAGGGCGAAGAGCGGAGGCTCTGGGAATTGCCTCCGGCGATTCCCCGGGGGAGTGCTTCACAACGGAAAGCCCGGCAACGCTCCGCGTTGCTGAGGGCTTTTTTTCCTACTGTCGCGCGAAAACAAGTTTTCGGCTCCCATCCGGAAATTAAAAAGCCCTGGCACTCCGTGCCCGGGCTTTCCGTTGTAGCGAGAGAGGGAATTGAACCCTCGACCTCATGATTATGAATCATGCGCTCTAACCATCTGAGCTATCTCGCCCTTTGCCCACCGTAGCTTTTTTCAGCCACCGTAGCTTCAGCGAAGGTGGAATTTGCCCACCGTAGCTTCCTTTGTCCTCCGAAATGAAATGAAGGAGGAAACGAAGGTAGGATTCTTCCGCCGCAGCTTTTTCAGCTAACCACTTCGCCGGTCGAAGGCCGAAGCCTGAGCGAAGGCGGAATTTTTAAAAATGCGGGTGCAAATATAATCACTATATATTAATAATTCAACCAGATTTTTTGTTTTGATTATTTTTTTTATATTGCAAGCTATAGTAACATAAATGTATTCTGATTATTCGCCATGAGAGTGAAGTTTGAACTTGAGTATACCCTTAACGCCTCCCCGAAGGTTCTGTTTCCACGGCTCAGTACACCTGAAGGACTTGCAGAATGGTTCGCAGATGATGTAACTGTTGAGGGCGATATCTTCACTTTCGTATGGCATAAATCCCAATCAAAGGCACGCCTCTCAGCCCTTAAGGAAAACAAACTGGTACGCTTTGAATGGCTCGACCGTGAAGATGAAGAGACAAACTATTTCGAATTCAGAATAAACATCCAGGAACTCACCAATGAACTTGCACTTATAATAACCGACTTTGCTGAACCGGAAGAAAAAGAAGATGCAATTTACCTGTGGGATACCCAGATCACAAACCTGAAAAGAGTTCTCGGAATCTGAGTTTCATCTCAATTAATGCTTGTCTGAAAAAATTCTCCAAAAATTCTGTAGTTTTGCATTACAATATCCGGAACAATGAAGAAACTCGACCTGTTTGTACTCCGATCCTTTATAGGCCCCCTAATGCTTACATTTTTCATTGTTCTTATCATCCTTATCCTCCAGTTCCTGTTTATGTACATTGATGAACTTATCGGGAAGGGACTGGAAATAAAAATAATGGCTGAACTCCTGTATCACTTTTCACTTACTTTCGTGCCGACAGCCCTGCCTCTGGCAATACTCCTTGCATCTCTGATGACCTTTGGCAACATGGGAGAATTCAATGAACTTACAGCACTAAAATCATCCGGAATTCCGCTGCGCAGAATAATGAGGCCTGTTATTTTCATTGTCAGCCTCCTCTCTGTTGTATCATTCTTCTTTTCAAATAATGTTCAACCCTATTCTTACAGAAAGGCAAGAACTCTTTTATATGATATAAGGCGTAAAAGACCTGAACTGAACATTCAGGCAGGCACTTTCAACAACGACATTGACGGGTTCAGTATAAAAGTAACCCGCAAAGACCCCGAAACAAACAAACTTGAAAAAATAATTATTTATGACCACAGGGACAGAAGAGGAAACACCTCGGTTACCTATGCCGACTCAGGCTATATGAAAATAACTCCAGATGAATCAGGAATGATAATTACACTCTTTAACGGATATTCATATAACGAGATAGAAGAAAAGGATGTCCCTGCAACCAGCAGAAAATACCCCTTCCGCAAAGACCGGTTCAAAGAACAAACAATTGTTATAGGACTCTCCGGCTTCGACCTCGAACGAAGCAGGGAAGACCTTTTTAAATTCAACTCGGCCACCCAGAACATTTCAAGACTTGCATATTTTATTGATTCATTGGGCAATTTTTTTGAGAAAAAGAAATATAATTATTTTACTGAATTCAACACCGCATATATTTATCAAAAAAGAAATTTTTACGTACCGGAAGTTGCCCTGACCGATTCTGCCCGTATTGCCAATGCACCCGTTTTTAAACCATGGACACTTTATGACACCATGAATCTGAGTACAAAAAAATATGTTATTGACAAGGCACTTGAATTTGCTAAATATAGCACAAATTACATATCAGAAAAAAAAGAATACATACATAATGACGTTAAAGTACTGAGAACATATCAGATCGATTACCATAAAAAATTCACCCTTTCCCTGGCCTGTGTGGTATTCCTGCTTATTGGAGCACCCCTCGGCTCTATAATAAGAAAAGGAGGATTGGGAACACCCGCTGTTATCTCGGTATTCTTCTTTTTAATCTATTATGTTATTTCAATTTCATTTGAAAAACTGGCAAGGGAAAACCATATCAACATTTTTGCAGGCATGTGGGCAGCTTTCATTATACTTCTCCCTGTAGGAATTTTTCTGACATGGAAAGCCACAACTGACTCCTCAATATTCAACACCGAAACTTATATGTTGATCTTCAAAAAGATAAAGAATAAACTTTACCGTTTCATCTTTAATATTAAATATGAAGATACTGCTGCTGACCAGTAAATTACCCTGACTTCCCCGGGAGATGGGTAAGAAGTTATATATTTTTCCGAAACACAAAGCAAAGGCGGATTAAATCAACCTATTCACCAATAACTAATACAGGAAGGTTATTGACTGTTATTCATTTTTCTTATTTTTGATACAATACTCCACGTTATTTTTTAATTTTGCCGGCGATTGGTTTGTTATTGCGAAGATTAATAATCAACCTTATACCTCGCAGATGGTTAACACATTTCGGAGGTGCAAACATTGTTCTTCCGGCAGGGTTTTTGATTCACCTGAGAGGTATCAGAGGTAGAATTTTGACACAGATAAAAAGATATCGTTTAAATGGAAAAATTCAGATTGAATACTATTGAAGAGGCAATAGAAGACATAAGGCAGGGAAAGTTACTGATTGTTGTTGATGATGAAGACAGGGAAAATGAAGGGGATTTTATCTGTGCTGCTGAGCTGATTACCCCGGAAATAGTAAATTTTATGGCCAAATATGGTCGCGGGCTTATATGCTGCGCCCTTCCTGAAGAGAGGTGTGAAGAGCTTGACCTTGATCTTATGGTGGGGATAAATACTTCCATTCATGAGACACAGTTCACTGTATCGGTTGATTTGCTGAGCGAAGAAACGACCACAGGTGTATCGGCAAAAGACAGAGCGTTAACCATAAAAGCCCTTGTTGATCCTCGTACAAAGCCTTCTGATTTAGGGCGTCCCGGGCATATCTTTCCTCTTAAGGCAAGGTCGAAGGGAGTTTTGCGCAGAGCGGGCCACACCGAAGCAGTGGTTGATCTTACCCGCCTTGCCGGTCTGCGCCCAGGCGGTGCACTTGTTGAAATAATGAACGACGATGGCACAATGGCCCGGCTGCCCGAACTTATGGAAATGAGCAAACGGTTCGGCATAAAAATAATTGCCATCCGCGATCTCATTACTTACCGCCTCGAAAGAGAATCAATTATCGAAAAAGGAGAAAGGGTAAAGCTGCCCACAGCCCTTGGCGAATTTGAATTCATTCCGTTCCGACAGATAAGCAACGGACTGGAACATGCCGCTCTGGTAAAAGGAACATGGACAAAAGATGAACCGGTGCTGGTTAGGGTTCATTCATCATGCTTCACCGGTGATGTTTTCCATTCACTACGGTGCGACTGCGGCCAGCAGCTCGATAAAGCAATGGAAATGGTGGAAAAAGAAGGAAAGGGTGTAATCATTTACCTTAATCAGGAAGGAAGAGGCATAGGACTGATAAACAAAATAAAAGCATATAAATTACAGGAAGCCGGTTTAGATACTGTTCAGGCAAACATTAAACTCGGCTTCGGGGAGGATGAAAGAGACTATGGAGTCGGAGCCAGCATTATGAGAGAATTAGGACTTGGGAAAATCAGACTCATTTCAAACAATCCGGTTAAACGGGCTGGCCTGGAAGGTTACGGAATTACAATAGTTGAAACTGTTCCTCTGATCATTCCTCCAAACCCATATAATGAGTTTTACCTCCAGACAAAGGCAAACAAAATGGGACATAATATAACCTGCTACAAACACGGATTCAAAAACGAGCCGTAATGAAAAACCTCAGAATAGTGTTTATGGGAACACCGGAATTTGCAGTTGCAACTCTGGGGTCACTGCTCATGAACGGGTTTAATGTTGTGGGTGTTGTAACAACACCCGACAAGCCTGCAGGCAGGGGAAGAAAGATAACCCGGTCGCCCGTAAAGGAGTTTGCCGAATTCAGTTACCTGCCGGTGCTTCAGCCTGAAAACCTGTCAGACCCTGAATTCGTTGAAGAGGTTAAGAAACTTCAACCCGACGTAATTGTTGTTGTGGCATTCAGGAAGATACCTGAAGTTATATGGAAAATTCCACCAAAAGGCACCATAAATCTTCACGCTTCGCTCCTTCCCCATTACCGGGGTGCAGCACCCATAAACCATGCAATAATCAACGGTGAAAAAGTAACAGGTCTGACAACTTTTCTTATTAACGACCAGATAGATACCGGTAATATTCTGCTCAGGGAGGAAGTTCAGATTTTCCCTAATGAAAATGCCGGTGACCTGAGGGCACGGATGATGAGAGTGGGAGCCAAACTTGTAATTAAAACGCTTGATGCACTGGCAAAAAACAAAATTACCCCTGTTCCACAGTCAAGTTTTCTGAAACCGGGAGAGCAACCCCTCCCTGCCCCCAAAATATTTCCAGCCGATTGCATCATCAACTGGAACAAAGATTGCATCTCCATTCATAATCTGGTGCGTGGACTTGCACCTGATCCCTGTGCAAGGTCATTCTTTAAGAAAAAGGAGGCCACTCTTCTTTTCAAAATATATGAAAGTCATCCTGAAGACAAAGAACATTCATTAAATTCCGGAGAATTTATTACCGACGGAAAACAATATCTTAAAATAGCCTGCGGCAAAGGTCTGCTTGATGTACGGACGATTCAGCTTGAGGGGAAAAAAAAGATGAATATTGCAGATTTTCTTAGAGGCTTCAGGATATCGGAATACAGGATATCGGCTAATCAACAGGCATGAGTTTGCGGAGCCAGATTTTCTGGCCTAATTTGGGTTCCCCTCCCTCTTCCATTCGGTTATAGTAATAAAGATATTTTAATTTTATTCCGTATTTCTGGGATATCTGATACATGGTCTCACCCTCCTTAACTGTGTGAACCTCTTTTCCCGGTTCAGCCTTCTTCCGTTTCGGCTGTAAATAAAGAATCTGACCCGGTTCCGGTGTAAAATCCTCAGGGAGCTCATTATATCTGCTAAGTTCCCATTTCAGAAGTTTAAGATCCTTTTCAAGGCTTTCCCGTGTATCTCCTTCATTAACAATAATATATTTAATTCTGTTGTTTTCCATAACTCTGCCGGATGAAGATTCCTTTGCCGTGGTTATATTATTACTCTGAAAACTGTTTGATTGTGTTTTTGAGACTTTTGTTTCTGATTGTTTCTGTACAGTGATTTTTTCAGGTTTTATCCCCGATAGAGCCATACGGTCGTATTCATAAAGGGAATATTCTTCAATTTTTCTTATTAGCAGATTATCGTAATTGGGATTTGTTGCATATCCTGCTTTTTTAAGTCCCCTTGCCCATGCTTTATAATCAGCAGGGTCAAGGTCAAACAGGAACCTGTATCTTGGTGTTGTTTTAAGAAAGTCAGAATGGTCGCGGAATGATTCGAAGGCGTCACGGTATTTCCGGAAACATTCATTTCTTCTGTCATCATGATGTCTTATTGTTGCGCCTGTCCAGTCATTGTGACATTTTATTCCGAAATGATTATTACCCTCAACTGCCAGCCGGCTCCTGCCATTTCCTGATTCAAGCATACCCTGAGCCAGTGTAATGCTTGCAGGAACACCGGTTCTTCTCATCTCACTCATTGCAATATCTTTATAATTTTCTATATATTCGGTTGCTGATGCAGGCCTGTAATCAGAGGAGACATTTATACGTGATGTCCTGCATGAGTTTAAAATCAACAATGAGATAGAAATAATAATAATAAAAAGTTTCCTCTTCATCCTGTCATTTTTGCAGTAAAAATAATAAAGTCTATCCGGAATCTTTTTAAAAACGGAAATGATACCTTAAAAAATTCTATATTTAGGCCATATAATCAGGAATATGGGTAAAACAATCAGCAATACAATTCAGTGGAGAGAATATGAATCGGAAAATGAATTGCCGGACGAAGAAATGGAACTTATTAAGGCTGCTGTTGAGACATCGGCAAATGCCTATGCACCTTACAGCGGTTTTATGGTTGGAGCGGCTGTGAGGCTTGAAAACGGTTTAATCATTAGAGGGACAAATATCGAGAATTCAGCGTTTCCTTCAGGAATTTGTGCTGAAAGGAATGCACTTTCGACTTCAGCCTCCTGTTATCCGGATGTCAGGCCTGTAGCAATTGCAATTGCAGCAAGGGTTTCGGGTGAAATTACTGATGAACCGGCATCTCCGTGTGGAAACTGCAGACAGGTTATTGCAGAAGAAGAATACAGAAACCATCATCCGGTAAAAATAATTTTAAAAGGAAAGTCGAAAGTAATTGTTATAGATAAAGGGGGTGATCTTTTGCCGTTACAGTTTAATCCGGAAACTCTCAGGCCTAATTCTCCCTGATAATCAGCTGAAAACCGGCACCATGAATATTTTTGATAACGAGGGAGGGATCAGCAGAGAGGTATTTCCTAAGCTTGGTTACATAGACATCCATACTGCGGGCTGTGAAATAGTCGTCAGAGCCCCAGATTTTCCTTAAAGCCATTTCTCTGGGAATCAAAGAATTGGGATTATTTGCAAGAAGTTCAAGAAGTTGTGCTTCTTTTGGTGAGAGTTTATATTCCTGGTCTCCTATTCTGAGTATCCGCAGTTTTGAATTGAATGTAAACTTTCCTATCTCAAAGATATCTTTATCCCTGTCGCCGGTTTCGTGGCGGGCCACAATAGCCTTAATTTTAGCCAGAAGAATATCAGTGTCGAAAGGTTTTGTGATATAATCATCTCCTCCTACTCCATAGCCTTTCAGGACATCTTCCTTTAGTTTTTTTGCTGTCAGGAATATTATGGGAACGGTGGTATTTATTTTTCTTATTTCACCGGCAATAGTGAATCCGTCAACATGAGGGAGCATCACATCAAGTATGCACAGGTCGAAGGAACCTTTGCGGAAAGTATCCATTGCCACTTTCCCGTCGTCGACCCATTCCACTGAATAATCGTTCAGTTCGAGATATGATTTGAGAACTGACCCGAAACTAAGGTCATCTTCAACGAGAAATATTTTTACAGGTTTTGCAGTCATTATTTCAGTTTTCAAATTTATAAGGCAAAAATACAGAAAAACAGCTTCCCTTGCCTGGTTCACTTTCAACATTTATATTTCCTCTGTGTGCATCAACAATAGCCTTGACATAATTTAGTCCAAGTCCGAATCCTTTTACATTATGAACATCGCCTGTAGCCTGCCGGTAAAACCTTTCAAATATTTTTGCCTGAACACTTTTCGACATTCCTATGCCTTTATCCTCAACTGACAGAACAATACCTCCTTCAGCATTGCGTGTTCTCACGGTTATTTCAGGTTTTTCGGGTGAATATTTAACAGCATTATCGAGCAGGTTATGTACAAGGTTCGTGAGATGTTCTGCATCACCGTAAATAATATCACTCGCTGCCTGCAGGTCAGTAATGATTTTCCCCTGCTTCTGTGCAACAAACAACTCGACAGTATCAATAGCCTTTTCAATAATATGATGTATTGAGATATTTTCGAATCTGAATTCAATTTCTTTTTTGTCGAGTGAAGCTATCTGAAGAATTGTTTCAACCTGTTTGTTCATTCTCTCGTTTTCTTTTTTTATCATACCGGCAAAATGGCGGATGCTGTTTTCGTCTTTTATGACGCGCGCGTTGGTTATTGCATCTGCGGCAAGTGAAATAGTTGCTATGGGCGTTTTGAATTCATGGGTTATGTTATTTATAAAGTCTGACTTTACTTCAGATATTTTCTTCTGTCGGAGTATAAAATATATGCTCAGAGCGAATGTGGAAAAAATAAAAAGTGAAAAAAGAAGTGACCCTGCCAGCATCCATGAAATGGAACCCAGGACATAATTTGTTCTTTCAGGGAATACAACTGACAGTATAATGTCGGGTCTGAAAATATTATCATCAAAAAGACGTACCTTGTAGATACTTTTAAGGTAATTGTTTTTACTTATTTTGCCGGATGACACAATTACAGGTTCGCCGTTTTCGATTACTGAGAATTCATAAGGTGTGTTTATGCCGAAAAATGGAAAGACATGATTAAGGGTATTACGAATCAGTTCCGGGTCGGGCCGGAAACCTGTTTCCGTCTCAAAAATTTCACGGATCATTTTGTCGCTCATCTTCTGTAATTCGTCGGCTCTTTTCCTTACCCACTGCATAAAGTCTGATTGTGTCATCATTATTGAGTTATCATGGGTTTTTGCTATATCCTTGCTCTTTATGATTTTATACTCACCCGGCAAATTACCCCTGGTAACAACAAAAACCGAATCGAAATTATTATTACGGGTACTTCCTGAATCGTTGCTGAAATTATTTTTCCCGGGCAGTTTACTGCTGTTTACCGATTTACTGCTGAAATTAATTATAAAGTTGCCGTTTTTTCCTGAAAGAACTTTTCCAAAGCTATAAAATTCAGTTACTGCTGAAGAAGTATCATTTCCTGCTAAAGTGTTATGGAAGAGATAATTATTATAAATGGCCATCCTCTGGTAGTTCTCAATTTCGCCTGCCGCATTATTGAGGCTGAGGAACACCGCATTATTAAAATTTTCGTTGCTTGTTCTGATGGCATTTCTCATCCATGTAATCTGGACATAGGTTATTCCTATGATGGATAACGCCATCATTATCACAAGGCTTATGAAGATTTTGTTCCGCATACTGCAAAGTTAAACCAAACAGAAAAGAAAGAATTATACTTTAACTTTTCCTTAACTACATTTAACCTGATTTTAACTGAAGCAGATAATTTCCGGAATATCTTTGCATATGACATCTGAAAAATTCCGATCAGGCTTTCATTGACAACCCCTGAGGTAGGCCGCAGGAATGCGGCCTATTCTATTTTTGATTCAAAATTTCTGAAGGCTTTCCATATGCCTGAGGAGGGCAAGGGTGCGACAATTTCAATTTTTTCCTTCTTTACAGGGTGAATAAATATTATGGAACGGGCATGAAGGCTTATACTTCAGTCGTCGTTTGACCTTGGTGCGCCGTATTTAAGGTCGCCTTTCACCGGGCAACCAATAGCTGCAAGTTGTGCCCTTATCTGGTGGTGTCGTCCGGTATGAAGTTCTATCTCAAGCAGGTAATATCTCTCAGAGCGTCCAATAATTTTATATGTCAGTGAAGCTATTCTTGATCCCTTAACCTCATGGTCATAAGCATATGATTTGTTTTGTTTCTCATTTTTCTTAAGGAAATGTTCGATTGTGGCCTCATCTTCAGGTGGTCTTTCGCCTGTCACAGCCCAGTAGATTTTTCTTACTTCCCTGTTCTGAAACATCTGGTTAAGTCTCTTAAGGGCTTTTGAGGTTCGTGCATAGAGTACAACACCGCTTACCGGCCGGTCGAGCCTGTGAACAACGCCGAGGAAAGACTCTCCCGGCTTGTTGTATTTTTTTGTCAGATATTTTTTTATTCTCACGTCGAGTGACTCATCCCCTGACTTGTCGCCCTGCGACAGGTCTGATGCCTCTTTAAGGACAGCTATCAGGTGATTGTCTTCATACAGTACATGAAGTTTCCCTGAGTGGTTCATTGTGGTCACATTTTACTTTTCAGTATTGTTCTTTTTCGCTCGGGAAGTTTAGGGTTCTCACATCATTTATATACGTCTGCACAGCTCCTTTGATTTCCGCATAAAGATTATGGTATCTTCTCAGAAAGCGGGGTGAAAATTCCTGTGTTATTCCAAGCATATCGTGAAGAACGAGAACCTGTCCGTCGGTTTTAGGGCCAGCACCGATGCCGATAACAGGTATTTTGAGTGCTTCGGTGACTTCTCCGGCAAGTCTGGCCGGGATTTTCTCAAGAACAAGCGAAAAGATGCCAAGTTTCTGAAGAAGCTTTGCATCTTCCATCAGCTTTCTTGCCTCTTCCTCTTCCCTTGCCCGCACTACATAAGTTCCGAATTTATGGATTGACTGCGGTGTAAGTCCGAGGTGACCCATAACGGGTATTCCTGCCGATATTATTCTTTCGACCGATTCGGCTATATTTTCTCCACCTTCAAGTTTTACCGCGTGGGCACCTGTTTCTTTCATTATTCTTATTGCTGAGGCAAGAGCCTCCCTTGAATTACCCTGATATGTACCGAACGGCATATCCACAACTACAAGCGCTCTTTTTACTCCTCTCACAACTGATGATGCATGATAGATCATGTTATCTAGAGTTATCGGAAGCGTGGTTTCAAATCCAGCCATTACATTTGATGCAGAGTCGCCTACAAGTATCACGTCAATCCCAGCTTCATCAAGTATCCGCGCAATTGAATAATCATATGCCGTAAGCATGGCAATCTTCTCTCCCCTGAGCTTCATCTCAAAGAGGACATGTGTTGTTATTCTCTTTACCGGTTTAACATCTGACATACCACCTAATTATTGATTTAACAGAACAAAACTACTAATTTTTAGTGTGCAATGTAAAACTTTAATCAATTGGCACTTTAAGATTCTGACTTTTTGTCATAAAATTGAAGTAATATAGCGTTGGCATAATCATTGCTACAAGAAACAGGATATTAAAAAGAATATATTATGGGCAAAATTATAGGAATAGATCTTGGCACAACCAACTCATGCGTTGCCGTCATGGAAGGAAATGAGCCTGTTGTTATTCCCAACAGTGAAGGAAAAAGGACGACTCCTTCCATGGTAGCGTTTCTGGAAAACGGTGAAAGGAAAGTAGGTGATCCGGCAAAGCGTCAGGCAATCACCAATGCCAAAAGGACCGTTTATTCCATTAAAAGATTCATGGGTGAAACATACGACAAAGTTCAGAAAGAAATAGACCGGGTTACCTATACGGTTATAAGAGGTGAGAATAATACTCCGAGAGTAAAAATAGATGACAGGCTCTATTCACCTCAGGAGATTTCTGCGATGATTCTCCAGAAGATGAAAAAAACAGCTGAGGATTATCTCGGACATGAGGTAACCGATGCTGTAATTACTGTTCCTGCATATTTTAGTGATTCGCAGAGGCAGGCTACGAAGGAAGCAGGAGAAATAGCAGGTCTGCATGTAAGAAGGATAATAAATGAACCTACTGCGGCTTCTTTAGCCTATGGTCTTGACAAGAAGGCACAGGATATGAAGATTGCCGTATTTGACCTTGGAGGAGGTACTTTTGATATTTCAATACTTGAACTGGGTGATGGTGTGTTTGAAGTAAAGTCAACAAACGGAGATACTCACCTCGGCGGTGATGACTTTGATCATCTGATAATTGACTGGCTTGCTGAAGAATTCATGAAAGAGAATGGTGTTGACCTGAGAAAGGATCCTATGGCTATGCAAAGGCTGAAAGAGGCTGCGGAAAAAGCCAAGATAGAACTCTCAAGTTCAACAACCACTGAAATAAACCTTCCTTATATCATGCCTGTTGACGGGATTCCCAAGCATCTTGTGAAGACACTTACGAGGGCTCAGTTTGAAAAGATTTGCGATAAACTTATTCATGCAGTGATCCCTCCCTGCGAAAAAGCACTTGAGGCTGCCGGATTAAAACCCTCTGACATTAATGAGGTGATTCTTGTCGGCGGTTCAACGCGTATACCGGCAATTCAGCAGATTGTTGAAAAGTTCTTCGGCAGAGTGCCTTCAAAAGGTGTAAATCCCGATGAAGTTGTAGCTGTTGGTGCAGCAATACAGGGTGGCGTTCTGGCAGGTGATGTTAAAGATGTTCTACTTCTGGATGTCACACCGCTTTCACTCGGAATTGAAACCCTGGGTGGCGTAATGACCAGACTGATCGAAGCAAATACCACCATACCAACCAGAAAAACTGAAGTGTTTACAACCGCCGCCGACAACCAGTCGTCGGTTGAGATACATGTACTGCAGGGTGAACGCCCGATGGCTGCCGGTAATAAAACCATAGGCCGGTTCCATCTCGACGGCATTCCACCCGCTCCGAGAGGGATTCCCCAAATAGAAGTGACATTCGATATAGATGCTAACGGAATACTTCATGTGTCGGCTAAAGACAGAGGAACAGGCAAGGAACAGAAAATAAGGATCGAAGCTTCATCAGGTCTTACCGATGAAGAGATAAAGAGAATGAAGGAAGAAGCCAAAGCCAACGAAGAAGCTGACAGAAAAGCGCGTGAGAGAGTTGACAAATTAAATGCTGCCGACAGTATGATATTCCAGACGGAAAAACAACTGAAAGAATTTGGTGATAAACTAAGTTCAGATAACAGAAGAGCAATTGAACAGGCATTATCAAAGCTTAAGGATGCTCATAAATCACAGGACATTGCTGCAATTGACAAAGCTCTTGCCGACATTAACAGTGCATGGCAGAGAGCTTCTGAAGAGATGTACAGGGCAGCCCAGGCATCGGGAGCCACCTCTTCAGGACCAGGGCCGGGAGCATCTTCAGGTAACAGTAAAGGTTCAGGTAACGAGGAAGTTACCGACGTAGACTTCGAAGAAGTCAAATAATATATACCGTTAAATCAAGTTTAAATCCCGCACCTATCAGTGCGGGATTTTTTATATCTTTACATCATTATCCAGAATATCATGAAATTCAAATCATTATTATTAATCTTTTTAGTTGCCTTTCCTGTTATAATCCTGGCCCAGCCGGTTGATACGGTGAACCGCACCGACAATACAGGAAAGAGGCAGGGTTACTGGGTCAAAAGATACCCGAACGGACATGTGCAGTACGAAGGATACTTTAAAGATAACCACCCTGTAAAAACATTTAAAAGATATTATGAAAATGACACACTTCAGTCAATTCTTTTCTATAATGATGGCAGCAAGGAAGCGGAAGCTATTTTTTTTCACCAGAATGGCTTTATTGCAGCCGCAGGTAAATATGTAAACCAGAGGAGAGAAGGCAAATGGTCATTTTTCTCATCAATCATTCAGGGATATATGATTGCTGAAGAAGAGTATCGCAATAACATGAGAAACGGATTGGCAGTAAAATATTTTCCCGATAAAACTATAGCCGAAAAATTATGGTATACCGATAATGTCAAGAACGGGGAATGGCTGCAATACCATTCAAATGGAAAATTGTTCCTCAAAGCATTGTATATAAACGGGAAGCTCGAAGGGAGCTTTGAAGTGTGGGACACCAGCGGAAAACCTCTTTATAAAGGACAATACAAAAACGACAGGCGTGATGGAATATGGTATACTTATAATCCTGACGGAACAGTTAAAAACAAAATAAAATATATTGAAGGGTTTGCTACAGATGCTGCAAAATACCTTAAGGAAAGTGCATTTCTTGATTCACTTGAAATGAACGGTAAAAGACTTTCAGATCCTGAGAAAACCGGAACTATATGGTAAATTCATACAGGCAATTTTCAATCTGTATCTATCTTTTTCTTCTTTTCGCTTTTTCCGGATCTTTTACTACTGCCGGTCAGGTGGATATATATAACTATTATTACAGGGTTTACTTCAGCGATAAAGGCAGCTATACACCTGACAATTTTCCTGCAGAAAAACTTTTCAGTGCACGTGCAATAAAACGCCGCATAAAGGCAGGAATAAACTTTCCTGATTTTACCGACCTGCCTGTCTGCAGCAACTATATCAACAGTATAAAATCAATGGGATTGACTCTCCATTGCACATCAAAATGGATGAACAGTGCACTGTTTAAAACCATTCAACCTGTCGAAATCAAAAATATTGAAAATCTGCCATTTGTAAGCAAAGTAATGGTTGTAAAGAAACCCGGAATAAAAAACAGTAAACCTGATAAACTGGAGGTAACTGAAATTAATGAGAATTTTCCTGCTTATGATAATCCTCTTCGTATGATAAACGGTACTGAAGTTCAAGACTCCGGTTTTGACGGAAGTGGTATTTTGATAGCAGTACTTGATGGCGGTTTCTATAATGCCAATATCATCTCTTCCCTTGAAAACTTAAGGACAAGGCAAGGAATCAAGGGCACATATGATTTTGTTAATAAATCAGAAAAGGTCTACAGTTATCATACACATGGCACTGCCGTATTGTCAGTGCTGGCAGGAAATATTCCGGGGAAGATAAGGGGGTCTGCTCCGGGTGCGGATTTCTGGTTATTCCGCACTGAAGATGTATCATCAGAATTTCCGGTTGAGGAAGATTTCTGGGTTGCGGCGGCTGAATTTGCCGACAGCATAGGGGCAGATATAATCTCTTCATCGCTGGGTTATTTCACTTTTGACGATCCTTCAATGAATTACAAATTCAGTGACATGAACGGTTGGAATACATTCGTTACAAGAGGTGCTGATATAGCTGCTTCAAAAGGGATACTTGTTGTTGCAAGTGCAGGAAACGAACGGGATAATCAATGGATAAGGATTATTGCGCCCTCTGATGGTTACCATGTTCTTGCAGCAGGTGCTGTAGACGCTTATAATGTTATCTCCTCCTTTTCATCAGCCGGACCTTCAGCCGACGGAAGAGTAAAACCCGACAATGTTGCTCAGGGAGTGGGCGTAACAGTACAGGTAAATGATACAGCATTCATCAGGGCAAGCGGCACATCTTTCTCATGTCCCGTTTTAAGCGGCATGAGTGCCTGCTTAATACAGGCAGTGCCTGAAGCTAAACCGCCCGACATCATTGAAGCACTGCATAAATGCGGCGACAGAGCCAGCCAGCCCGATTCATTATACGGGTACGGACTACCCGACCTAAAAGCAGCAATTGATACTCTCCAGAAAATCCTTTCTGTAAGACCTGACAAGGATATTACCGCTGCCCCTAACCCTTTTTATGATCATGTTGATTTCATATTCAGAGAACCACCCGGATGCCTTAAAATTGAAATCTATACTTCTGATGGAATTCAGTTTTACACCAAATCATTCAAAAACTACATCAGCAGAACCTTCAGAATAAATGACTTTAATGTCAGAAACCAGGGTGTTTATTTTGTCAGGATAACAACGGATAAGGGGGTATCTGTCCACAAAATTGTCAAAATAAAGAACTGATGATGAACGAAAGACTTTCATTAACGGAACTGCAGCTGATTATCAGGGACTCACTGTATACTGCTATGCCTGGCTTCTACTGGGTAACCGGCGAAATATCAGAAGTAAAGGAGAACTTTGCTGGCCACTGTTATCTTGAGTTAATTGAAAAACATCCCGATGAAATAAATATAAGGGCAAGGGTCAGGGCAATAATCTGGAATACACGCCACAGATTTCTGAAGTCATTTTTTGAGAGCATGACAGGTGAAAATCTCAGGCCTGGAATAAAAATACTTGTCCGCATAAAGATTGAATACCACGAAGTATATGGTCTCAGTCTTATTATAAGCGATATTGACCCTTCCTTTACACTTGGCGACATGGCACTTAAACGAAGGCAGATACTGAAAAAGCTGGAAGAAGAAGGGGTAATATCCATGAACAAGGAACTTGAGCTTCCTCTTGCTCCCCGGCGCATTGCGGTAATTTCATCAAAAAGTGCAGCAGGCTATCAGGATTTTTTAAAACATCTTAAAGAAAACACCTATGGATATACTTTCGTGATTTCATTGTTTGAGGCAATCATGCAGGGAAATGAAACGGAACAGAGTATTATTTCAGCCCTTAACACTATTTCAGAACAGACTGATAATTTTGATGTGGCAGTAATAATAAGGGGTGGTGGAGCACAATCAGACCTGAGCTGGTTCGATAATTACAACATAGCATACCATATTACCCAGTTTCCGCTGCCGGTTATAACAGGAATAGGACATGAGAAAGATATATCTGTTACTGACATAGTTGCTTTCCATTCATTGAAAACACCTACTGCAGTTGCTGATTACCTGATAGAAAAGATGGTTTCTGCCGAGAACCTGCTTTTGCAAATGGCTAACGAAATAACTGACATAGCCAGCGAATTGATTGAAAGGAAAAAAGAACTTGTTGGTTCATTTATGGTGAGAATGATTCCTCTGGCAAATATGAAAATTTCACACGACAGGTCAAAAATTTCGGCATTGACTCTTGACCTTATAAATAAAGGCAAGGACCGTATCGTAAAAGAGAAGTTTGTGCCTGTAAACATGGCCAGGTTAATTCAATCGGCTGTTGCAAATATCATCAGCAAAAAAGAGAGGGACTTGAAGAGTGCTATTGAAATTCTAAGAATTAATGCTATTAATCTGATAAAGAACGAACAGATGCGACTTGTTTCCATGAATGAATCATTGAATTTTCTCAGTCCTGTGAATGTTTTGAAAAGAGGTTACACCATTACTATTCTGAATGGTGAGATTATCAGTAGCGCTGAAAAAATATTACCTGAAGATGAAATAGATACTGTGTTTTATGATGGAAAAATCAGGAGCAGGGTGTTGGGAAAATCAAAAGAAAAGCTGTAGATTTGATAATAATTGTATTTCCGGCAAAGGGTAGATGATAATAAAAAAAGAAGCTGATTCATTGAAAACAAAACATAAAGAAAATGGCTAAAAAAGAATTATCATTCAATGAGGCTGTTAAGGAGATTGAAACCATTCTCCGCAACATAGAAAGCGGTAATCTTGATATTGACAGGTTGTCGAAGGAAGTAAGGAGGGCATCAGAGCTAATCAGACAATGCCAGAAGAAACTGAGGGCTACAGAAGATGAGATAAACGGTATTTTAAAGGAGCTTTAATAAAAAAAGTATCCCGCAGAACCCTTTTTCTGCGGGATACCCCTAATACCCTAACCTAAACCCTATGAAAAAAACTAACCCTTGATGAGAGGTTTGCTGTTTTATATATTTAAACGCTGGATTCAGGCAAAAGTTACATTTTTATTATTGTTTTTTAATTTTTTCTTTTTCCAGGCCAAATACTTCTTTAAAAGCCATTTCAAAAGTTTCTTTCGGAAGTGCTCCAAGTGCCATCTGTGGCTGACCCTCTTTAGGAACAAAGAGCAGGCTTGGGATATTTCTTATTCCGAATACCGCTGCCAGTTCACCTTCTTTCTCAGTGTCAACTTTGTAGAAATCTATCTTGCCTTCATACTCCTTTGATAATTCTTCCAGAACAGGAGCAACAATTTTGCAGGGTCCGCACCAGTCAGCGTAGAAATCAACTACACAGGGTTTGTCACCTTCAAACTTCCATTCCTTATTTGTCTCATAATTAAAAACTTTTGTAAGAAAAGTTTCTTTTGTCAAATGTTGTGTCATGTTTTAAGTTTTATTAAATAACAACTGAATCAAATATTTGTTTAATGTATGACAATTTTTATGCCAGTACTTTTCAGTGCCCATGAAATTAAGGATAAATTGTAACTTTGTCACGTTAGTGTCAAAAGACATTCTCATTAAATATGACTATTTGTCTGAAAGATAAAATTTTTGTAAAGCTCTCAGAAGTACTTGAATCAGAAAATACTGAAGGGTATGTTATTGGTGGTTTTGTGAGGGATTGTCTGCTGGGCAGGGATAATCCGCAAAAGGATATTGATATAGTAGTAACCGGAAGCGGAATTGAAATTGCAAGAAAATGTGCAAAAAAATTTGGGAAGAACATTAAAGTTACTGTTTATCGCAATTTTGGGACGGCAATGTTACGTTACGGGGATTACAATATTGAATTTGTGGGCGCACGGAAAGAATCGTACAACAGGGATTCAAGGAAACCTGTAGTGGAGAACGGGACGCTGGAAGATGATCAGAAAAGAAGGGATTTTACAATTAATGCACTTGCAATCGGACTTAATAAAAAGTCGTGGGGCAAACTTGTAGATCCGTTCGGAGGACTTGAAGACTTAAGAAACAAACTTATCCGTACGCCGCTCGATCCGGACAAAACTTTTGATGATGATCCTCTCAGGATGATGCGTGCAATAAGGTTTGCCACCCAGCTTGATTTTAAAATTGAAGAAAAAACGTTTGAATCTATCAGAAAAAACAGGGAAAGAATAAAAATTGTTTCTACAGAAAGAATTACTACTGAGATAAATAAAATAATGTCAGCAGGGAAACCTTCCAGGGGGTTTATTTTGCTTGACAGGTCAGGACTTCTTGAAATTATTTTTCCTGAACTGGCCAATCTTAAAGGTGTTGAGAAAAAGGAAGGCAGGGCGCACAAGGATAATTTTCTTCATTCACTGAAAGTACTTGATAACGTAAGCAGTAAATCTGATAATCTATGGCTGAGGTGGGCAGCTCTGTTGCACGATATTGCAAAACCGCTTACAAAAAAATACTCTGAAAAGACAGGGTGGTCGTTCCATAATCATGAATTCATAGGGGCCAGAATGATTCCCGTTATTTTCAGGAGAATTAAACTGCCGCTGAACGAGAACATGAAGTATGTACAGAAACTTGTTAATTTGCACCTCAGACCTGTCAGCCTGTCGCAGGAAAAGGTAACAGATTCGGCAGTGAGAAGACTTCTTTTCGAAGCAGGTGATGATATTGATGACCTTATGATGCTGTGTGAGGCTGATATTACATCAAAAAACGAAGAAAAGAAATCCCGGCATCTTGCCAATTTCAGATATGTGCGACAAAAACTTCTCGAAATTGAGGAGAAGGATGCAGTGCGTAATTTTCAACCGCCAGTCAGCGGGGATGAAATTATTACCACTTTCGGCATAAAACCCGGGAAAGAAGTTGGTATTATTAAGAATTACATAAAAGAAGCTATTCTCGACGGTATTATCCCCAACGACTATCATGCAGCAAGGGAACTTATGATAAAAAAGGGGGTTGAAATGGGACTCAAACCTGCAAATTAATTTCCGCTGGCAATAAGGTCCAGAATTAAAGGAAGATGGTCGCTGTACCCCCCCAGATATTCAAATCCGTTAAAAGTTGGAAAAGGTTTATAGCCCGGATAATTCCTGTCCCTTATCAATAATTCACGGGTACTTAATATTCTGCAATATTTTTCCGCCGTAACAAGTCCTGCGCAACCTGACAAAAGTGAATTTGAGACTATTATCTGGTCGGGAGTTTCCCACACGCCTTTAAATTTGTATGTACCTTCGGCCTTATTCTGAAACTGACTGCAGAGGTTAACATAATTATGTGTTCTGTCATCCTTATTACCTGTAATGATTGTTATTTCGCGGGAGGATGGAAGAGAATTAAAGTCACCGGCAAAAATAATTTTCGCACAATTGCCTGATGCCCGCAATATGGAATCGCCTTTTTCTTTAATCATCCTTGCAAGAATAACTCTTTCTTCTTCTCCGGCAAGCACCCCTCCCCTTCTTGATGGCCAGTGATTCAGAAATAAATGTATTGTATCATTTCCTGCAAGCCATTTTGAATACAGCACATTGCGGGTTTTTATTTTTTTAGAACGAAATAATTTTGGGTACAAATAATTATAATACAATAGATTAAGGCAATCCTTGCGATAAATCAAGCAAACATCAATGCCTCTCGGGTCGTATGAATCTTTATGAATTATCTGATAAATGCCATCACGGTTCAGGGGGGTCAGATTTAAAAGGTCATCAAGAACTTTTCTATTTTCAATCTCGCATAGTCCTATGAGTGCAGGTTTTTCCCAGCCTCCTGCTAAAGCAATAACTTTGTAAACTGAATTGAGTTTCTGCTGGTATCTTGCAATATTCCAGTGTCTTGAACTTTCCGGAAGGAATTCTTCGTCATTTGTAAGGGGATCATCATATATATCAAACATATTTTCAACATTATAAAACACAATACGAAGATTGCCCTGGGAAAAAACACAATTACAGGCTGCAAGTGCAATTAAAAATGTGCATGTAATATTTCTGGTTACCTGCTGAATCATTGGTTCAGGGTCGGTTTTTTGTTTCACCCGGGATACGTTCATAAGCGCCAATATCGGGCATTCCGTCAGCGAGTCGTGATCTTCCCCTGAAATCATCAGAGCAAAGATTCAGAAAGGATTTACTGCCTGCATTAATAAGGGGAGAGAGGGTATCGGGCCGTAAGTCATAATTATTCTTGCTCATAAAACGGGGCTCAATGTTTATAACAGTACCGGGAAATTTATTCCTGTTCCAGAATGTATCCTTAAGGGTATCTAATTTCAGAAGGCAATGATCAAAAGAAAAAGTTCCGGAAGAAGCTGATGCAGATTGAACTATTTTCAATTCGGATGGAAGATCTCCATAAACCACAGAATTAACCATTGTGAGATTAACAGCATACTGATTCCCTGCAGGAGATTTTTCGGTTACATAAAACAATGGAGTGAATCTGATTCCATATTCCCACATGTTAAACAGAGTACAATGAATGAAACTATGTTCTCCTTCTGAAGCAATATAAACACAATAAGTTCCGCAATGTGAAAAAACCGAGTTTACAGCTTTAACAGTGCCAGAATAGACTTCAAGGCCTGTTACTCCCGAATGTGAAATATCAACGTAATTAATTTTAAGAGAGGCTAAAGGATTGTTTTCTGTTTTTTCCGGTTCACCGAGTCTGATTCCATAGGTTGCATTACGGATTACAGCATGATTAAAAACATTGTCTTTACTAGTTTGCAGGATAAAAATACCTTTCCATTGACCCGGGACATCCATGTAATCTTTTTCGAGCCTGTCGGAAGCAAAAAGTACAGGTTTTTCAAAAGTTCCGTTCACTATAATATTTCCTGCAACAGTAAGGGAACTGTTTTTATGAAAGTATAATCTAACTCCTTTTTCAATTGTAAGGGTTTGAAAAGTATCTACGAATGCATTTCCATAGATAACGTAGGGTTTAAGGTGATCCCATGTTTCAGTTCCGATAGTTGCATCTTTTTTCAGGATTATATCCTGGCCATATGCATAGAGTATAACTTTGTAAAGTGAACCATTAACATCAAATATAATTGAATCGGTTACAAGGACAGGTAAGTCAGAATTAAGGGGATTGATTATCACATCAACAAATATAAAAATGCTGTCGCCGGGGTAAATCAGAACATTGTTTTTTGACAGCAGGGGTTCTCCGTCAATATTGATTCTGAACGGTGAATTTTCACCACCTGCGAGAAAAATATTGTCAACGGTCAGAATGTTACGGCTTTCATTTTTCAATCTCAGTTCTCTTCGTGTTGAGCCTATTGTAGTGAATAGTGTATCGAAAAAGATGGTATCTTCTGAAAAGGTAATAGGAGCATACCGGGTTTCTATTGGTTTCTCGCATGAATAAAATATTACAATCAAGGTTACCGGTATGGTGAGCCACTTTTTCATGTTTCAAAGATAATAAAGCCGGTAATAAAAGAGAGGCTGGCAGGAAGCTTTATAAAAACAAAGGGCGGCTCAATTGGTCCGCCCCTTTCAAAAAAATTATGGTTTTCAATAGGCATTTATCCAGCGGTATCTTCTTGCGCTTTCACCAAATTTGACTGCAAGTGTAAGTTCATGGGAACCTAAAGTATGTTTCCGTATTTCGGTAAGGGCGTAATCGAAAGCATAGGCGAAATAGAATTTGTCGTATTTAAGTCCGAACATAATTATTATTGCATCACCGGTTCGGTAGGATAATCCTGCCCAGTAGTCGTTTTTATAAAAAACTCTGGCGGTGAGATCCATTTGCATTGATTTGAAGAGCATGTCTGAAGATTTTATCAGGGCTGAAGGCTGGAGTTCCCAGTCGCGGTATCCGGGGAAACGGATTTTTGCTCCTCCTGTAAGAAAATAGTGTCCGAGTTCAGAGCGTTCATTATCGCCTCGGTTACCAAATAAAATTGAACCTCTTGACAATGAGCTCATAGCAAAACCTACATAGTATCTTTCAGAAGTATAGGTAGTTCCAAAATTGAAGTCAGGAATAAGGACTACCCTGTCGTAGTTATTAAGGAAATCCTCATCAACATCGTGCAGGAGCAGGTTACCATTAAGGTCAATAGCGTACTGGTAGAGTGTGGCGGCCAGACCGAATGATAAGAAGTTTGGCAGGCCGCCCGTTTGTCCAAGCTGAATATGATAAGCGTATGCCCCGAGAATACCGGTACGGCTAATTATTCCGTTACGGTCGTTAAAAACGTAACCTCCAAGTCCCACATTTCCTCCTTTGGTTGGCCTTATCATTTTTCTGCGTACTGAAGTTGAACGTGAGATATAGCTGTTTTTCAGTAGTCTTGTCTGAAAACTTGCAGCATAGGTTGCAGGGGAATTTCCCAGTCCAACCCACTGTTCCCTTACCGTGACATTCACAGTTGTATAACCATCCCTGCCTGCGATTGAAGGATTAATAAGAAATCCGTTCATAACATACTGGCTGTACATAGGCACCTGTTGTGCCCTTGCTAATCCTGTCAACAGGCAGGCCATGGCTGTGAACAAAAGAAATCTTCTCAATTTCATTTTATTTTTATCTGTATTATCTTATAACTGTTATAACTCCCTTTCTTGGTTTAGATCCGTCGTTAAGGTATAGTATGTAATGGTACGAATCAGTCGGGACAAGTTTGCCTTTATACTTGCCGTCCCATGGATTTGCGGCAGGATTTTTTGAATGATAGATAAGCCTTCCCCATCTGTTATAGATAAAGAGTTCAGCATTGGGGTACATCTCGATGAATTTGATTATCCATGTGTCGTTCTTGCCGTTACCATTAGGTGTAATTACATCAGGAATTTCAAGGCAATTTGTTCCTGTGAATGTTACTTCGATATCCAGTGCTGCTGTACAACCATTGTTATCAACTACCACTACCCTGTAAGTACTGTCGCGTGCGGTTCTTGATGTGCCGGTAACTAAATCTGACCAAATTGCATTATAAGGTGGTGTACCTCCGGTTATTGTAATTGTTATTGAACCGTCGCGGACGCCAGGGCAAGAAGCATTAGTTACTGTTGCTTCTATGGTGAGTGCCTGTGGTTCTGTTACCGTGGTGTCTTGAACAAGAGTACAACCATTTGCATCAGTGATTGTTACTGAATATGAGCCGGCTCCAATATTAGAAAGATCCTCTGTTACTGCTCCGTTGTTCCACAGGTAGGTATATGGAGCTGATCCTCCGGCTACGGTAAGGTCAATGGCTCCTGAAGAACTTCCGTTACAGGCAACATCAGTTACTGAAACTGTAGCTGACATACCTGTTGCCGGTTGATTTACGGTTCCACCTGCAGTAGTTGTACAGCCGTGAGCATCGGTAATAGTTACAGTATAGTTTCCTGCAGTAATATTGTTCAGGTCTTCGGTTATTGAGCTGTTGCTCCACAGGAAAGTATATGGCGCAGTGCCACCGGTTACTGTTATGTCTATTGCTCCTGTCTGGGCTCCATAGCACTTCACGTCAGTGATAGATGCAGTTGCTGCAAGAGGTGATGCAGGTTCGTTAACTGTACCACCGGCCGTTGCGGTGCATCCATTGGCATCTGTTACAGTAACGGTGTAATTTCCTCCGGTAAGACCGCTTATATCTTCAGTAACAGCGCCGTTACTCCACAGGTAAGTATAAGAAGCAGTGCCGCCGGTTACAGTTATATCAATTGCACCATTTATATCACCAAAGCACTTCACGTCAGTAACATTTGCCGTAATGCTTAAAGCAGAAGCCGGTTCAGAAACCGTTCTTCCTCCGGCAGCAATGCACCCCGATGCATCTGTTACCGTCACAGTATATATGCCGGCCGGAACTCCAGTCAGATCTTCGGTTGTGGCCCCGTTACTCCACAGGAATATATATGGAGCAGTACCACCGGTTACTGTGATGTCTATTGCGCCTGTAGCAGCACCATAGCACAATACATCGGTGACTACAGAGGTAATATTTATTGGAGTTCCTGAACCGTCATTAACTGTTGCAGAAACTATTCCTGTACAGCCATTGACATCAGTTATTGTTACAGAGTAATTTCCTGCTGTTAGACCTGAAATATCCTCAGTGGTTGCTCCGTTGCTCCAGAGGAATGTATAAGGAGATGTACCTCCTGAAACTGTCAGGTCGATTGCTCCGTCACTGCCTCCTGCACAGGTTACATCTGTCACTGCAGCCGAGCCTGCAGGTGAATCATTTACAGTTACAGTCACCGGTTTTATATCATAGCATCCGGCGATGTTGGTTCCCTTGATATAATATGTACCTGCGGTAGCAGCTGTGGGAGTTGCATAAGGAATAGTTGCTGAAGCGTCAGTCCAGTAAGTAAATACAAGGCCTGCATCTGAACCTGCAGTAACTGCAGGATCAGTAAGATCAACCGTTGCAGGTGAACAGACAGCGGCGGGATTGTTTACAACAAGTACCGGTGCTTTTGAAACAACAATTGTTCCTGTTGCAACCGCAGTTGTACCGCAGCCGCCTGTCAAAGATACAGTATAATTGAATGTACCATCCACTGTCGGCGTACCGCTGATGGTTACTACATCTGCAGCCCACACTCCGGTCACTCCGGCAGGCAATCCACTGAAGGTAGCTCCCGTGGCTCCGGTCGTTCCATAGGTGATGTCGGTTATTGCCGTATTCACACATAACGTCTGGTTATCCGTGCCTGCTGCCGAGGTAAGCGTTATCGTATTGTCAGGTGTTACCGTAATCGTTCCATTGGCTGTTACTGTTCCGCAACCACCTGTAAGGGCCACCGTGTAATTAAACGTACCACTGGCTGTCGGCGTACCACTGATGGTTACCGTGTTGGCTGCCCAGCTGCCTGTTACTCCCGCAGGAAGTCCTGTCACTGTCGCTCCGGTTGCACCTGTTGTACTGTAAGTAATATTTGTTA
>Ga0078972_1006591_pt2 | contig 24989 bp, 27 predicted proteins | sample YelNatPaOPGAMG01_FD_67568 | JGI IMG/M metagenome (GOLD analysis project Ga0078972, IMG submission 67568) | Hot spring thermophilic microbial communities from Obsidian Pool, Yellowstone National Park, USA - OP-RAMG-01 (SPADES assembly) (version 2) | ecosystem: Environmental > Aquatic > Thermal...
CACTGGCAAAGTTTAACATAGAAGCCATAACCCACGGCAGCATTGCAAGGGGAGACGTAAATGAGAAAAGTGACGTTGACGTTTTCATACCAAACCCGCCCTCATCTTTCCTTGTTGAAACAGCCCTTGAGAGGGCTGGCATATCAGTGGATAGGCGGCTTATTGTGCAGGCAACGCCCGCTTATGCCATGAAAGCCTACGTAGAAATTGGCGAAAGAACAAGCGTCTCATTCCCATTGATGAAAATGCGAAACGTTGAAAGGGAATTCTACAAATTCGGCGGAGAAATAACTCTTAAAGACTTGAAGGCTGGGGTGCGTGTTGCCGGTGTGGATAAACGCCTAATGCTTATTGAACCAACACCGAAGGGGCACAGAGAAAGCGGAATAGTTGGACGTGAGGAGCATGTTGCAAAACTGTTGAATATATCGGTGGAAACAGTCCTAGACAGAGTTCACGCCCTTCTAAGAAGAGATGAAGTTGGCAGAACGGGAGTTTTCCTTGAAAGGGAATTGGCAGAAGGAGAAACCTTTGAAATGGCTTTAAAGAAGTTGGCGAAAGAAAACCCGGCTGTTCGAAGAAGGCTGAAAACCGTTTAGGACAGGTTTAAGCTGGCAGTGCAAACCTTAACAAGGCGGCAACTCCGCCCAAGGCAATAAGCTTTGCTCCAGCCTCATGCTCTGTGCTTACAACCATGACCTTTCCGCCCTTCTGCTCAATGTTCTTCATCAACTTTTCCATGAACAAGCGTTTTTCATCTTCTGCTTCCCGCAGCACTTTGTCAGCTAAAACAAGTGTTTCAACAGCTCCATAATCTGAGGCTTTACACACTTCATCCAAGCCATAAACCACTGTGCGTTCACCCTTGCCAAGCCTTTTCAGGATTTCCTCAACAACCCATGTTTCCTCCATAATCCTCAAATGCTTCATGGTTTTTGCAAGAACCCCGGAGCGGATAGCCTCATAAATTCCAGCAACACCAGTGTTGTTTACGCTTTTAACGTCAACAACTGATTTAGCCATTTCCGAAGCCTCCTTTTCCAAGAATTTTGCAAATTCGTTTTTTATGAAGCCCACGCCAATTATAACTATTGGGTTACGGGTTTCACCCCATATTTGACGCAGATTGTTTGAGGCGTTTTGAAAAAACTCTTTTATGGCTGTGCCTCTCTTTTCGGCTTCAAGTTTTCCCGGAAGCCTCGTCCTCTCTTCAGACTTTACTTCAACGCCATACTGGGTTGTTGTGGCGATTGCAAAGCCTTCATCATCTATAGCCACAATTATTATGGACTTTTCCGAAGCTTTCACCGATGTTTCTAGTCTCTCAAGTTGGTGGCTTGCCCACTCTTCCTTCACTATCGTTACCGGCGAGTTTAGTGCAATGTTTAATGTATGATGTGCACCTGTTGGAATTATTTCTGGCGCATGGCATATTATTCCATGAACCCTAAGCCTTCCGAGAAGCTTGTCCCAAGCAACCTTCTCCACTTTAACGCCCATAAAAACTGAAACCCTTTCGCCCCGCTTCCCTCTAGAGTATTTCTCGTCCTGCTTTATCTCCCTAGAAGTGTAGGCATAAACCTCGTCACCCTTATAGATAATATTGTAGAGATGCCACAAATCGTCAAACGTTTCGGGTATAACCTTCACAAAACCCTTCTTTAGGTTCATCTCCAGAATTTTCAAGGACTTTCCTCTTCCAATAAGCTGCGCCTAGATTTTTAGTATTTACGGGCGTGGGGTCTCACAAGCTCCTCCAATATGCTGAGCATGTCCGGAACTTTTGTTACGATGTCAGTGAATGTGATGATGCCTACAAGCTTATCGTTGTTTCTTGTGACGAGAAGCCTTTTAACGCTCTTCTTCGCCATCAACTTGGCAGCTTCATTTATGCTCGCATTCTCATCAATCGTTATCACCGGGCTTGTCATAATCTGCCTCGCCGTCAAAGTTTCAGGCGCCAAACAAGGCTCAACAATCCTTTTTAAAATATCCCTTTCAGTGATTATTCCCACAGGTCTTTCGCCCTGAACCACCACAACAGAGCCAATATCAAACTTATTCATGGTAGCAACAACCTCCCTGGCGCTTGAGTCTGGACGAACAACACGAACATTTTTCGACATGACATCCCTAACAAGAACAATCCCAGCCAAACCAGCAACCTCCAACAAGCTAATGACGTTGCCAAAGTATTAAACTATTCCGAAGCAAAATCCTTAATAAACGTCTCGTAACGTTTACATCTTGGGCCGGTAGATCAGCCTGGAATGATCGCAGCGTTGGCATCGCTGAGGTCGCGGGTTCGAATCCCGCCCGGTCCACCACATTTTAAGGTTGGTTTATGGTTGTTGAAGTAGTAAATTTTATATTGTAGGATGGATTATCCATCCAAACGAATATGCAGCAACGCATCAATAAAGCATCAACAATAGCATTCATCAGCATTTTAGCCGCCCTTTGCTTAGCCATTCAACTGGCGCCGAGACTGCCAAATGTGGAGTTTACATCGCTTTTCACTTTTACTGTAGGTTTCATTTTTGGATCAATTATTGGAGGCTTATTTGGAGGCTTTGTGATGTTCGTTAACGGTTTTCTTTCGCCATGGGGTTTCGCCGGTTTAAACATGCCCTTTCAGATGGCAAGTATGGCTTTAATAGGAGTTGTTGGCGGTTTTTATAGAAAATTTGCGCGTGGAATCTCGTCGGCAAATTTTCTTGCAGAAGTGGCGGTTTTGGGAGCATTTCTAACAACGCTCTACGATTTAATTACAAACTTTGGCGTGGCAGTCTCTTATGCTATAGCTGGAATGCCCTTCAACTTGGCCTTGCTAACAGCCTTAGCCTATGGCACACCATTCTCAATAATTCACGTCCTATCTAATACGGCGGTTTTTGGTGTTGCCTTCTTCCCATTAATCAAAACTGCAAACATCATAATTGGTGGTGGGAAAAATGGTTGAGAAAAGAACCCTAATCATTATAGCCTTAGCAACCATAGTTTGGGCGTCAACTGCAACAGGTTTTGCAGCATACTATTACATAAATTTCCAAGACCTTTTGACAGCTATAGGTGGAGCTCCAATAAAAGTTGATGTTCTAATTGATTACGGCAATGGCACAAGGGAGTGGCATAATGGAACCGTTCTTTTTGCCAATTCAACGGTTTTCGATGCTTTGTTGTCCGTAACCAAAAATGTGAAGTTTGATGTCTACCCATCTCTTGGTGTGCTTGTCACGGAGATAAATGGAGTTAAGAACGTTGGAAATGTCACCTCTGGAATGGCGTGGATGTGGTACTATTGGGAGAAGGAGTCATGGAACTGGGGACCAGAGGCTTGCGACAAATACATTCTCGGGAAACTTGGACCCCACAGCATCATACTTTGGAACTACACTAGTTATAGTTACTAACGAAACTATACTGCTTACACTATTCTTGTAGTTTGAAGCGGAGGATTGCGGCTATACCGCCAAAAGAGTTTTTAAGCATCTGTCCTTCCTCGGTTTCTTCAGAGATTATTTCGACCTCAGTGTTTGTGTATTCTGCAAGTTGGGCGAAGTCTTCTATTAGCTCCTGCTTGTCAATGATGCTTAATGATGGAGCCTTACATTTTGGGCAAGGTTTACCGACAAGGCTTTGCTCAAAACTTGTTAGCATTGGTCCCCTAACGGTTTGCTGTTCCTCATAGCCGCATGCGCTGCACTTGATTTTCACCCGTGCAATGTCAAGGCCTTCTGACAATAGTAGTGTTTTCGCGGCTCCTGCTTCTAGGGCTTTTCTTACAGCTTCTTCACCGTAAGTGGCGAGACCCGTGTCGTGGCCTATTTCATAGAGGAACTGTTGCATTATTTGCCTTTCCTCAATGTAACGGATTTTTCTCATAATTTCCGGCGCTTTGTCCACTATTTCCTTTACGCCCTGCTCGTCCACATAGGCTGTGTCAACAGTGTCGATAATTTTCTCTTTCAATTGGTAGTTTAGGTAGTCGCCCTTCTCAAAATCGTATTTTGTGGGTCCCGGCCCGCCGATAATTATGCCTTTCAAGTTTTCTATGGGAAGAAATATTTCGTTTGCATGCTCGCCCACCCGCCTAAAATATTCTTGAAGCCGCATTTCCCTAAGCCTTTCAAACCTTCTGGCAGATTGCCCACCAGCCCGAGTTTTTCCAGGAACGCCCGAGGTCACTTCCCTAACTATTTCAAGTCTTCTGCCCTGAAGGGTTGCTATAGTTGCGGCTGTTGCGTCTATGAGGAGTATGCCATAGGTCTCTTTCTCCCTAAGCATTTCCTGCAAATGCTCTGTGTGGAAGCGGGAGTTACACCTGTAAAGGTATATGTGTATGGGTTCTGGCGGTATTATAACATACGTTTCTATTTTTTCGCTTCCAGCACCATTTTGGGGAACAGCGCCACAGAATATTACAAGCCCATTTTCTGGAGTTTCCTTGAAAAGTTTAAGCCGCTGCTGGACCTTAACAATGGCGTCTTGAACATTCTTTCGGGTTGTTGTCGATTTTATGTTTGAAGCGGTGCCATATTCTTCCCTAAGCATGTTCATAACTTCGCTTATCTGCTTCCCCGGCGGAATGTAAAGCGAAATAAGCTCTGTTCCTCGCCCCTCTTTGCTGGCTAGCGTGTTCAGTATCTTTTTTAAACGGAATAGTTCGAGAGATGTCCTCTTTTTTGGGGCACTCAAATTTTTCACTTAGACTTAAAGTTTAATGGCTATAAAGCTACATGACAAGGAGCCAAATAAAAATATTGGATTAAATAGGTGTTAGGATAGCCCTAAAACTTCTTTCAAAAACGCCTTATAAGGCCCTAGTTTCCCGCCATAATTGCCAGCAGAAACCTGCAAGACCCCTGGAACATTTATGGCTGCTTTTATGCCTTCTCCCATAGCCCTTTTAACAGCCTCCACCGTTAAGCCATTAATGACAATTTCGTAGACGCTGTTAACGTCTTCTGGCAGTTGGGAGTCTGCCACAATCTTTTTCAGTGTTGGACAGAAGGGGTGGTTTGTTGAAGCCTTAAGCTTGTACTTTAAAGAACCAGCTTTAGAACCAGACCTGCAAACCCCACCTGGAAATGGCATTATAACCTCGTTTGCATTGTTTTTTATTGCTTTTACGGCTTCTTCTGCTGCTTGCAGTCCCGTGGTTTTGTCCTTTGCCAGTATGAGGAAGTTTCCTCCGGCAACAGCCTCTGCAACACCAAACGAGTCTTCAACAATAAACTCGCCTTCCATAACTGGGATTCTCCAAACTTTTCTTTCGCCAACAATGCCCTTCTTTTGGAAGCCGTCACCAAAATAGCGGAGGCTCCGTCCAACTTTCATTCTTCTTTTAGCGTTTTGAAGGGCATCAAAAGCTGATGTCGTGGGGCAAGTCATTATGCACTGTCCAATGCGAAGTATCATCTGATTTTTTAAGTCAAAACGATTTCGGTTATAGATTTGGATTATGGCGCCCACTCTTCCATCGGGAGTTTTTTCTTTTGGAACAAGTCCCTCAACCCCAGCTTCAGCAGGAGCCATAATGACACTTGTAGCAAAGCCCGTTGCCACTTCAGCAGCAGTTAAAGCCCATTTTTCGCTGTCTGCTGTAATGAGTACTCTTCCAACCCACATGGGAAACATTTCGGCAAAAGTGTCTGAAACTTTAACAGTGTGCCCCCTCGGAGACTTTACAATGAAGCATGGTCCAAACTTGTCCTTCTCGTCGTACCCTACTATTTCAAGTTTGGCTTCGCTTTTCAGCATATTCAAACCTAGCTTTGAGGATAAGCATAATCTCATTTAAGACTTTTCGCCTTGCAGGGGCAAAATGACACATTAACAATTAGCTTTTGCAGATATAACAGAAGCCTTACGAGGCAAAGACAGCCCTTGCCAACGGGTTTCAAAGGGAAACCTAAATCTATTTATTTTTAACCATAATAAGGTTTTCACCATGAAAACCGCTAAAGTCAGCTTTGAAGAATCCATAGAAGAAGCAGTTATCAATGCCGGAAAATGTGTTGGCTGTGGCACTTGTGTGCTTGTCTGTCCTTTCACATGCCTTGAATACGTGAAGGAAAAACCAGCCTTAGTAAAGGAGTGCAAAGTTTGCGGTATATGTGCCCAAGCATGTCCGCAATACGAGTTCCCATTATCGAAAGTTGAAGCCTTCGTTTTTGGCAGGGAGCGAAAGCCCGACGAGGCTTTTGGAGTCTATAGACGGTTTGTTTTGGCAAGGGCTACGGACAGCAAAATTCTAGAAGTTTGCCAAGATGGGGGAGCGGTAACATCCTTATTGTTATTTGCCTTAAAAGAGGGAATTATTGACGGCGCAATAGTTGCAAAAAGCGAAGGAGAAAAACCCTTTTATCCTCATCCCACACTTGCCACCACAGCGGACGAGATTTTACATTCAGCTGGAACGAAATACTTTTACTCACCCAACATCCTCGCCATAGCAAAAGTAATCGAACAGAAAAAATGTAACATCGCATTCGTCGGGACCCCATGTCAGGTACGCGCAATCCGAAAGATGCAGCTGGTAGGGCTAAAGAAGTATATTACACCATTAAAGCTTCAAATCGGCTTGGCTTGTTCCGAATGTTTCATTTATGAAGGACTTATGGATGGACACATTCGCGGGAAAATGGGTGTGGACTTGAACCGCATTAGAAAAATCAACATCAAGGGCAAAATGCTGGTAACACTGGATTCTGAAACTGTGGCCATACCCCTTCCAGAGGCAAAACAATACGCAAGAAAAAGCTGCCACTCTTGTGAAGATTTCAGCTCCGAATTTGCGGATATCTCCATAGGGGGTCTGGGACTAGAAGGTTGGAGTTTTGTGATTATACGCACAGAAAAAGGCGAAGAACTATTTTCTAACGCTGAAAAAGCAGGGTTCCTCACAACTAAAGAGGCAAACATGGAACCGAATGCCATAAACCTGTTGATTAAACTTTCAAAGAAAAAGAGAACTGCAATCACAGAAACACTAAATAAAATGTAAACGACCGCTTTTCTGAAATCCTTATAAACATTGTTTTCTAAATATGGCTTCTAGCTTAATGCCTCAAGGTGCACTCCTTGGAGAAAGTTAAGATTGGTGTCTTTAAATGCGGCAACATTGGAACTGCACCTTTGCTCGAACTGCTTTTTGACGAGTTAGCGGATAGGGAAGACATAAGCGTTCGAACAATAACCATAGGGGCAAAAATGCTGGCGGAGGAAGTAGCAGAAGCTATGCCGAAAATCTTTGACTTCAACCCAGACTTCATCATTTTCATTTCCCCAAATCCAGCGGTGCAAGGTCCCAGAAAAGCCATGGAAATACTTTCGGAAAAGAAAATTCCAAGCATATTCATTTCCGACGCGCCAGGCAAACGCCTCAAAGAAGAGTTTGAAAAACAAGGCTTTGGCTATATCATAGTTATGGGCGACCCCCTCATAGGTGCAAGAAAAGAGTTCCTAGACCCAACTGAAATGGCGATCTTCAACTCGAATGTGATAAAAGTGCTGGCAATCACAGGCGTCTACAAAATGATTTACCAAGAAATTGACCGAATTATTCACTGTTATAAGGAAGACATAGCCTTCGACTTACCTAGGCTGATAATAGACACCGATAATATTAGGGATAATTCGGATTTCAAGAATCCTTATGCCCTAGCAAAGGCCATGGCAGCCTATGAACTTACAAAGAAGATTGCAGAAATAAACACAAGAGCATGCTTCATGGAAAAAGAAAAAGAAAAGTATATCCCGCTGGTTGCATGCGCCCATGAAATTGCACAGGTGGCGGCTGCTCTCGCGGAGGAGGCAAGAGAAATCGAAAAATATGCAGACACACTTGTTAGGAGACCCCATTCAAAAGAGGGCAAATTAAAGTTTAAAGATAAATTGATGCTGCCTCCCACTTTTGATGATAAAATTCTTCAGAGATGGCTTAAATCGTTGAAGAAAAGCTGAAGTTTTGTATATACGCTATTAATACATATATATGATATTTCGAATAAGTATATATTTTCCAACCTCTACTCTAACACTCAAGGTGAAATAAATGAAAGCCCTTGAAATAACACCATTAGAAGGAAAAACATTAAAGGTCATAATGGTTGAGAAGGAATACAGCGAACTCTTCTGGATCGTAGAACCATCAAACAACCACACGCCAAAAAACATTCTATCTTCCAGGTTTAAGCCTTCCATTGCCTTCTGCAACTTCTTCGAAAAACTAATTAACGAAGTTAAACCAGACTTCATAACAGAAGAGTTGGGGAACCGCTCAACAAAAGAGTTTAACGAAGCAAATGTTCTCGCCCAGATAAGCCAGAAAATGAAAATTCCACTCTTCGCTGTAGACATCGACGAAAATGCAAGGGGTTATGTGGCATCCCTTATCGAGGAGAAGAAGCAGCTTAGAGACAAAATATTAAAAGCGTTAGAGGAAAACCCCAACGAAAACAGCGTTAAGAGAGAGTATCTAATAGCTTATGGCCAATGCCTACAACAGGAAATTGAGGAGCTAGAGCGCGAAGCAAAGTTTTCAGTTAGGGAAAGCTGGATCGCCATGGGCATCCTTGAAAATGCAAGAAACCTTGAAAAAACGGAAATAACATGCGTGCACATATCAAGTCCAGAACATGTAAGCGGAATCAAAAAGCTTTTAGAGTCTGTTGATGTAGATGTAGAGACAATTCAGCCGACAAAAAAATTGGTCTTCACAAAGGAGAAGGCGCCAATGGCTGAAATTGAAGATTTGCTTAAATCTATGCAAATACAAGTTAAGCCAGTCATTAGAACCTCTTCTGAAGAAGCCCCATACATCCTCTTCTTCCTGGACACGGACAAGAGGGCAAGCCCATTTGACATCTGCATGGCTTATGATGCCGGATTCAGTGTTGTAGTCCCATATGAGAATGTAACCACTGACGAAGCGAAGAAAATAGTGCAAGACGCAATCTTCTCCAGGGACCCGAAAGGGATTAAGCGTACATGCTTCTTCATCGGCGGAAAAGACATGGAAAAAGCCGAAGAGGTCTTAAAGGTTGTTCGTGAAACCATGTTCCCTCCGTTCCAAGCCAACACCATAATAGACCCAGCTGGTGCCTACACGACAGCCGCAGCCATGGTAGCCAAAGTGGAAGATGCCATAGCCAAAGCTAAGCTTGGAAACCTAAAGGACAAGAGGGTGGCAGTGTTTGGCACAGGAGCCGTTGGAAGGGTTGCAGCCATTTTGTTGGCAAAGCTTGGGTGCTCCGTTAAAATTGTAAGCCCAAACCCCGACAGAAAGGATGGAGACGAATATGTTTCAAAGCTGTCTGCCCTTCTCCGTGAAAGATACGGCGTGGACATTGAAGGCGTTTTCGCCCCAACACCAGAGAAAAAGGTTGAAGTCATAAATGACTCTGATGTTATTCTCTGCGCATCCGTCGCAGGCGTTCGCATAATTACCAAAAACATGCTAAACGAAGTAAAATTCGTCAAGGTTATAGCCGACGTCAACGCTGTCCCACCACTCGGAGTAGAAGGAATGAAACTCGAAGATGACATGAAGGAATTCGCTCCAGGAATCTTCGGCATAGGCCCCTTAACTATTGGACGACTCAAGTACAAGCTTGAACGCGAAATCTTAAGGGAAGCCAGAAGAAACGGTAAAGGAACAGTCTACAACTACAACTATGCAATGGAGTTGGCAAGGAAAATCCTTAAGGGCGAAATACCCGCTGCCAAACTGGCTGTTACAGTGAGCTATCCTTCAAAGGAACAGAAAAAGTCTTAGCAAACCGCCACTAGGAGGGCTTAAAGGACTGATCTATGGTTACTTCCGCAATGTCCATTGCACATTCCGCTATACGTCGTATACTGTCTCGTATCGAACAACAAGCACAAATAACTTCAGTATCCTTTTCTCTAATAAAGGCTAAAGACGCTATCTCCCTGTCCAATTTCTCTATTTTAGCCTGATTTTCAATAACCTCATTTGAACTTTTCACGTCTTTTGTGAAAAAAGCATTAACAGCATTGTCGTATAGGGCTACGGCATCACACCCGGCAGCGTACATTTTCTCCGGTAGAGGCTCTGAAACCTCTTTATTGCCCCCTTTTATCATAATTATGTGCTTGGCTACATTTGCCGCTTGATCTGAAACCTGCTCTATACGGTGGATAAGGGTTTGATAGTCTAAGCAGTCTATGGGCTCAACGGAAAGCTGATTGGCTAGTGCTGGGTCAACGGCTGCTCTGCGCACTAGCCTCAGCAGGAAGAAGGAGAAGTGGTCCACCTCATCGTCGATGGTGTAAACGGATTTTGCAAGCTCCGCGTCTAGGCTTCTTAAGGCTTGGAAAGCATCTCGACACATGGAGCTTGAAATTTTATACATCCTATTAATTCCCGTTTCAATGGATGCTTTAGACTCGTCTATTAGAGTTGCAATTTGCATCTCCTTAGTGTCAGCCTCCATTATCCGCATATAAAGCATCTGCACAATCCTGCGAATGGCCTTCTGCTGGGGAACCGTGAAAAACTTGTCTGAAACAAGCTTAATCTGGGAATAACCATTTAAGTAGCAGGCAATTATGCCGCGAATAATGAAAGATATGTCTTTCTCTGACTCAACATGGAGGGTTATCTTAGCGGGCTCCCGCTCTTTTCGTGCACCGGGGAAAACTACAAGAGAGCGATCTCTGTTCATTGCGATAGAAACAACATCTCCACTTTTAAGCTCATTTAGCTCCACCCAATATTTTGGAAGCGAAACCACCAGCGAGGAGCGCCCCAGAGACATTATTTTACGCTGCTCCATACAAACCTTCACCACTAAATATTAATGCAAAATTTCAAATATATATTTCTATAGACAATATAAGCTGCTCTTCGATTTAGAACAGCTTAAATAATTAAACGAGATGTCTATCAATGAGCTAATAGAATGGAGTGTGAAACAATTGACAGAGGTTGTTGAGAAAGGTTTAGAGAAAATTGGCATAACGGTTTCAAAGCCGGTGCTTGCCGTTATATGCATAATCTTCGGCATCATAGTGATAGCTTGGCCATATTCCATAAACTTGATAGTTGGCATATTCCTCATGATAGAAGGCATCTTAATGCTGACAGAATATTTAGAGCTCAAAAAACAGCAACCACCGCCGCCACCACAATAAACTTTTCATTTTTCTTTTTACACATGCAAAAGAGGCAGGTCAGCCATTGGCAAGAACTGAAATTCGGAACCTTTTAGTTATTGGGATAGACACAGTTTTTGTTGCTGCATCCGCAAAACGTGCAGGCTACAATGTTTACGCAGTTGATTGTTTTGATGACATTGACCTTCAGCATGCATGTGCCGCTTATAAATCAATAAAAAAACATAAAAATACTGAAAGCCGCCTCGAAGTTAAGACAAATTTTGATCCAAGAGCCCTCTTGAAAGTGGCAAAAACTTTGAGTAAAAAGCACCGTATAGATGCGGTGCTGCTCTCCTCAGGTCTGGATGATTATACTATGATTCTCTGCAAGTTAAATGAAATGGTACCCATATTAGGGAACTCCCCAGACATCATCAGAAGCATCCGTGAAAGGAAGAAATTCTTTAATGCACTTGAAAAATTGGGGGTGCCTCATCCCGAGACCGCTGTTGTTGAAAACTTGTTTGAGGCAAAAGAAGTTGCTGCTAGGATGGGATACCCCGTTGTTGTTAAACCTTCTAAAGGTTTTGGAGGAGTTGGTGTCAGGCTTGCTTCAAATCCTTTAGAGTTAAAGAAAGGTTTTCAAATAGCAAAAATTGACGGTGATGTTGTCGTTCAAAAATTGATCAGGGGCATTCATGCAAGCATATCTATCCTAGCTGGAAAGAGAAGCATTCAAGTTCTATCCATAAACGAGCAGCTACTGGGATTACCTTCAGTTTACCAAAAAGAACCCTTCGGCTACTGCGGCAATATTGTGCCCCTTCAAGTTACCAACCCAATTTTTGAAAAGTGCAAGCTTATAGCTGAAAAAATCGCTTTGCATTTTGGTCTTAAAGGCTCTAACGGCATTGACATTGTCATCTCAAAGGATGGAACACCATACGTTATAGAGGTAAATCCGCGGTTCCAAGGGAGTTTAGGCTGCATAGAAAAAGTTTTGGAACTTAACCTTGTCAACGCCCATGTTAAAGCTTGTTTGTACGATGAATTACCAGCTAGAAAACCGCCTCCAAAATTTTGCACACGCCTCGTTTTGTATGCTCCAAACCGCGTTATCGCCCCAGACTTAACAACTCTTCACGGAATATGGAATATTCCCCCTTCACATAGCATAATCGAAAAAGGAGAACCCATATGCTCAGTTTTGATCGTAGGAGAAAGCCGTGGAACATCTCTTCATAAAGCTGAAAGCCTAGCTAAGATAATTTATAGCAAGCTTCAGTCAGCCTAAAAGGATAGTTTCATTTTCGCATAGCACTAATTATTGGTGGACCTACTGTTGCGGTTATAATTGCAGATAAGGTCACTTTAATAGGGGTTTCAACAGCCCCTAAAGCCCATATTGCCTGAAGTTCGCCGACACCATAACCATAGAATAAAGTATAAGTTTGACATGGTACGAAGATGAATATGCGGAAAAGAACATCAGCCTCTAATCCAATTAACGTGCTGAATGCAAGGACGTAGAGCAAGCGGATTTTTGATTTCGTGTCCCACAAACTTTTCCATTTTGTTGTAATAAAAGCCAAAAATAGTAAAGTGCCGAATGCCAAATAAACATCCCACATGCCCCAAAAAGGAAGCTGCCATGAAACTGGGGTGGCGAAAAATCCCCCTAAAAGGGCAAAATAATATGCCAAAACTATACCCCATTTTCTTCTAAACACAAGCGCGGAAATCATAGTCCCTAAAGGAGCACCAAGTGTGAAGAGAAATTCAAAGGCGTTAACGTAATTTATAAAGTGGCCAACTATAACCCCTATAAAAGTCGAAAGGAAGCCGGCTAGTGGTCCAAGCACTATTCCAGTGATCGACTCGGATATGAAAACCCAACTATACCAGACGCCAGAATAGGGCAAAAATGAAGGAACAATTAGTGAATCACAAATTATGTTAAAAGCAGCGAAAATCGAAATCAGCGAAATAAAAGTGGACTTCTTTAACTTTTCCAACGAAATCACTTTATCTTCCCAAGCTTTAAAACATCGTATTTTTAATAATCTTTCTATCCACTTAGAAAAAATTGAATTAGAAAGAGTGTTAATGCTGTTAATGCGCCAACAACAATCATTACTACGCCGTAAAGCCATCCACTTTCCTTTGCTATTTTCCCCAGATAAAAGCCTAAAAGGAACAGGGTTGCCATGGAAAGCGCTAGCGATGCAAAGTAAGCGTTTGATATGGAGATTATTTTTAGTGATGCCAGCATGAAGGGTGTTAGCGAAATGGTGGCTGTTAGGGCTGGTGATAAGCCGTCTATTAGTGCCACATAAATTACCACAAAGCGGGCAGCCTCATAATGTATGGGGTCTACACGATTTTTTGTTGCCTCCTCCATGTCCTTTAAGTGGCGTTCTCTTTCAGCTTTTTCAGCCATGAAAGCTCCGAAAAAGCCCGAAACTCCCATGGCTAGGCATGCGCCGAAACCGGCGAGCAAGATAACTTCAGGCTTTGTCACACCAGCTATCCATGAGCCTAGGACTATGCCGAAGATGGTCATGGCGCCGTCAAAACCGTTCATTATAAAGTATCTTCTAGCTATCCCGCTAGCCTTGGTTATATGGAGGTAAACCTTAACTTTTCTAGAGAGGTTTTTGAGAGAATTACCCAACTGGTGAGTTTTCACCCTTTAAAGGGCAAGAGCTAGAGCCCATGTTTCAAATTCGGTTTTAATACCACAACTGTTTAATATAAAGGTTTGCGATTCTCACTCAACTCTTAAAGGAGGAGAATATGTGACCCTTGCAGAAACTCTGGAAAAACTCTCAAACGCCTGTGGAGTGGCTGGAAGAGAGGAAGAAGTTAGAAGTCTAATGAAAAGTATGCTAAAACCCTACGTGGACGAGGTTAAAGAGGATAAACTTGGAAACGTTATAGGCGTTAAAAAGGGCAAGAAAGACGCTCCAAAAGTTATGCTGGCAGCCCACATGGATGAAATAGGACTTTTGGTCAAGACCATTTCCAAAGAAGGATTCCTACAGTTCACAAAAATTGGCGGCATAGACGACCGCATACTACTAGCCCAAAAAGTGATAGTGCACACGGAAAAAGGTCCCTTACACGGCATAATTGGCTCTAAGCCTCCCCACATACAGAAGGAAGAGGAACGCAAAAAAGTCATGACCTACGACGAACTTTTCATAGACATCGGAGCGGAAAACCAAGAAGAAGCCAAAAAGATGGGCGTAAAAATTGGAGACCCCGTGAGCTTCGACATAAAATTCGCAAAAATAAGCAACGACATAGTCATCGGAAAAGCCTTTGACGACCGCGTCGGCTGCGCGGTAATGATTGAAGCAATGAAACAGCTTAAGGGAACGGAATGTACGGTTTATGCTGTTGGAACAGTACAAGAGGAAGTAGGCTTAAGGGGCGCTACAGTAGCGGCTTTTGGCATATACCCCGACGTGGGCATAGCCCTTGACGTTACAGTAGCTGGCGATGTCCCCGGCGTAAAAGAGGGGGAAGCCCCGGCGAAATTGCGGAAGGGTCCATCAATAACTGTTGCCGACTATGGGCTTATAACTCATCCAAAAGTTCTGCGATTACTTGTTGACGTGGCTGAGGAGAATAAAATTCCATATCAGCTTGAAACTGGCTTGCAAGGCTCAACAGACGCTGCCCGCATATCCCTAACAAGGGAGGGAGTCCCCAGCGGCGTCATATCAGTGCCAACACGTTACATCCACAGCCCAGCATCCCTACTGAGCCTAAAAGACGCTGAAAATGCCGTGAAACTGACAGTGGCAGCTATACAGAAACTTCCAAAGTACTTCTAAAATTTCTCCAAAAGACACGAGAATATCCCAATTTGTTAAATGTAAAACAATTTAAAATTTAATAGCCCTTATTAAATCTGACAAACCATGACAAAGAAAAGTGGTTTTGAATTTCTTGAACACATGGCTGATGCGTACGTCGCCGCCTACGGAAGAGACTTGGCTGAAGCTTTCGAAAATGCAGCGGCCGCAATGTTTGAGGTCATGACCGAAATTGAAAGAGTAAAACCAGAAGTTGAAGATTACATTGAAGTTGAAGCGACAGATGAATATGCTCTACTTTATAATTGGCTTGAAGCACTCCTTGTCAAATCAGAAATTAACGAGATGCTATATTCAAAATTTGAAATATCTGAGATAACGAGAACCAACGATGGGCTCAAGCTTAAAGCCAGAATATGGGGAGAAAAATTCAACTCTAAAAAGCATCAACAAAAAGTTGGTGTTAAAGCCATCACATACCATCAAATGGAAATAATTAGGGAGCCAAACAAGACCACTGTGAAGTTTATACTTGACATTTAAGCGAGATTAAGCCTCTTCAACCCCTTCAATATTTCTTCCACAATCACTTCTGGAGGTGTCTCAAGCTTTTCGCATTTAACCTCTACAAATGGAACTTTTTTCGCCCTATAATATTCTAGAAGGGGCTGGGTTTGCTTTTCATAAACCTCTATACGTTTTTTAATAACCTCTGGCGTGTCGTCTGAACGCTGATACAATGGTCCGCCACATTTGTCACATACCATGTCCTTCTTGGGTTTTAAGAAGAGAAGGTTATAGATTGCCCCGCAGTTTTGGCATATCCTCCTAGATGATAGGCGTTCAACGATTATCCATTCAGGCACTGTAAGGTGGATTATGGCGTCTATATTGGCTATTCTGTCAAGAGCCTTTGCCTGCTCAACAGTTCTCGGATAGCCGTCCAAAATGAAGCCTTTACCCTTCGGAATTTTAGCCAAGCTCTCCTTTAGAACATCAAAAGTAACATCGTCCGGAACGAGCAATCCACTTTCCACGTAGGCCTTCACTCTTCTTCCCAATGAAGTGTTTTCCTTTATCATTTCCCTAAAAATATCTCCTGTGGCAATAACCTCAACGTTCAGTTTATCCTTCAACCGTGACGCATAGGTTCCCTTCCCAGAACCCGGTGCACCAAAAATTATTAGATTTACCATACTTGCACCTCTGCTTTAAGTCAGCTTTAAGGATTTGATAGTAAAATAAAACGTTTGCCATTTCGATTTCTTTGGACTAATGAATGATGAAGGATATTTCTTTAACAAGGGTCTCTGGGATTACGGCTCTGCCTCTCTTATTCAGCTGGACGAAGCCTATCTTTCTAAGCGCTTGCAAGTCGTTGTAAACGTTCTTTACGTTGCGCCTCAATTTTTTAGCCAAATCGTTTATTGAATCCACCCTTGAAACCGCCAGATAATGTAAAAGCTCAATTCTTTTCGGCGTGAGCACGACTATTTGTTCTGGTTTTAAATCTTTTACCTCTTCAACCGTGTAGTCTAAAGTGCCCTCTTCTAGGTATCCCTTAAAGCTGTCTACAAGCTCAGCCCATTCGAAAAAAGCTTTAACGAATTTTGAGCTAAGCCTTTTCTTAAGAAATAACTCCTCAAACTTTTCAAAATGCATCCCAAACTCTCGCTCAAAACTTTTTATTTTCTCCTCGACCTCTTCCGGTGTTAGGTTTCGAATTATTCTTATAAGCATGTGACCAACAAGAACTGAAGTATTATTTTCATATATATAATAAACCGTTTTATCATACAAAATGTTTAAAGTGATGCGACGAAAGACTAACCTTACGTTAAGCGCTTAAAAAGGCGGTAAGATTGAGCATCGCAAAAATTGATGAGCATATTTTCATGATTGACGTTGAAGCTGCTGGAGTGCGGAATTTTGTTGCCAGCTATGTTATAAAAGGTGAAAATGTAGCCATAATTGAAACTGGTCCAACATCTTCTGTCCCTAACCTTGTTCGAGGCTTAACAAAGTTAGGCGTAAAATCCGAAGATGTTTTATACATTGCTGTTTCACACATTCACCTAGACCACGGCGGCGGAGTCGGAACACTGATAAAGCATTTTCCAAAAGCTAAAGTGATAGTCCACCAAAGGGGTGCACCACACCTTGCAAATCCTGAAACACTTTGGCAACAGTCAAAAATTGCTCTTGGAAAGATAGCTGAAATATACGAAAAGCCGGAACCAATTCCGATGGAAAGAATTGTGACAGCCCAAGACGGCATGACAATAAATGTTGGAAAGGATATTGTATTGAGGGTTATGGAAACTCTTGGACATGCTTCTCATCATCTGAGTTATTACGAGCCATCCAGTAACGGTATTTTTACAGGCGACGCTGCCGGCATTTATATAAGCGAAATGGGCGTAACAGTTCCAACCACGCCCCCGCCTTTCCGTTTAGAAATAGCCTTAAGCTCTCTGGACAAATTGGCAAGTTTAAAACCGTCAGTCCTATACTACACGCATTTTGGCAAAGCATTAAACGCCATGGAAAAACTTGGGTTATATGCTAAACAGCTTAAGCTTTGGGCTGATATTGCTAAGAAAGCTTTAGACGAAGGCTTAGACGAAAATTTGGAAGCTGTCAGCCGAAGAATAGTCCAAAGTGATGATGCAATCAAAAAAGCTGAGGAGTACATTAAGTCCCATATTGTTTTACGTGAAACAGTGCTTAAGGAAAGCGTTCGGGGCATAATTGAGTTCGTTAAAAGTTTTGGAGCCCCAGCCTAGTTTATTGGTTTATATGCCAAAATACTTTATATCTGCGCTTGCTTGAGAGAGACTTAGGTGAAGATGTTATGGGCGAAGAGGGAGAGGGAAGGCCTCCCTCTGAAAAAGTTCCCCTTGAAAAATTGAACGATTACACATGGCGTATTCCGAAATATAAACCCGGAATGCGGGTTCCAGGCATAATTTTCGCAGATAAAATGTTGTTGGAGAAGATGCAGACTGATAGAACTCTTGAACAGTGTGCTAATGTGGCTTACCTGCCTGGCATATACAAGTATTCCATAACATTGCCCGATGGACATGAAGGCTATGGATTTCCAATAGGCGGTGTGGCGGCAACAGACTACAATGAAGGCGTAATAAGTCCGGGAGGGGTGGGATATGACATAAATTGTGGTGTTCGCCTCCTAACAACAAACCTTTCAGAACAAGACATAAAACCCAAACTTGTCCAGTTGACAAACGCCATTTTTGAAAATGTTCCATGCGGTTTGGGAAGCCGCAGAAAGGACTTCAAAGTGACAATCCATGACTTAGATAGACTTGCCATGGAAGGTGTCCAATGGGTTATAGATCAAGGCTTGGGATGGGATGAGGATGCCGAGCACTGCGAAGAACATGGATGCATGAAAAACGCCAATCCAGACAAGGTTTCAACCACAGCAAAAAACAGGGGCTTAACGCAAATAGGCACTTTAGGCTCTGGAAACCATTTCCTAGAAATCCAAAAAGTTGACAAAATCTATGATGAACGCACAGCCAAAGCCTTTGGGATAGAGCACGAAGGACAAGTAACAGTCATGATCCACTGCGGCTCAAGAGGTTTCGGACACCAAATATGCTCAGATTATTTGCGAGTTATGGAGAGGGCTGTCCACAAATACAAGATAGTTCTGCCAGACCGAGAACTTGCATGTGCACCGGGAAACAGCAACGAAGCAGAAGACTATTATGAGGCTATGGCATGTGCCGTAAACTATGCCTTTGCAAATAGGCAGGCAATAATGCACTGGGTTCGCCAAAGCTTCCAACAAGTCTTCAAAGAAGACCCAGAAAGGTTCGGCTTAAAACTTGTCTACGACGTGGCACACAACATCGCCAAAATAGAGACTCACAAGGTTAATGGCGAACAACGAAAAGTCTGGGTTCACAGAAAAGGAGCCACAAGAGCTTTTCCACATGGACACCCAGAAATCCCAGCAGACTACAGAAGCGTCGGGCAGCCAGTAATAATACCCGGAAGCATGGGAACAAGCTCATGGATTCTAGTTGGCACAGAAAAAGCCATGGAAATAAGCTTCGGCTCAACAGCCCACGGAGCCGGCAGAATGCTAAGCCGAGCAGCCGCAAAACGCAGATTCTACGGCGGAGACGTTAAAAGAAGCCTAGAACAGCGAGGCATAGCCGTCAGAGCTGCAAGCGCGGTCGTACTAGCCGAAGAGGCAGACCCAGCATACAAGAACGTGGACGTAGTGGCAGACGTAAGCCACAAAGTCGGCATAGCCACAAAAGTCGCAAGACTCGTACCATTAGCAGTCGTCAAAGGCTAAAACCTAAAATGCAGCGGCAACATGAAAGGCCTTAGAAATCTAGAGGGAGCTATTCAATTTTAACAGTCAAGGACAAGCCTAAAATTGACATTTCTGAAACGGGCGGGGTGGGATTTGAACTCACAACACCGTGGAGAAATCACCCGCAAACCCCTCTTTTTATAATTTTCAGACATTTGAACACCATAACACTTTATTGTTGAGTTTAAACTATCAAAAGAAAGAGCCATATCGGTATAATGACGGCATTTCTTTTGGTTTCCAGTTTATTTTTGGAAAGCAGTATTCCTTTAGAAGCTCCGGACACTTTTAGAAAGTCAATTATGCCATATAAGTCCTTTTTGCTGATGGTTTGCTGATATTTTACTTCTATTGGTACGCTGCTGTCGATTTCAGCTTTAAGGACGAAGTCTACTTCTCTGTCTTTTCTCCCTCGCCAGTAGAAAACTGAGGTTTCGTATGTGAAAAGTTGTTTTTGTTTGCTTAATAGGAATGCTAGTCTTACTAGGTGGTTGGCAACTATTCCTTCTGCGATTTTGCCTATGTTTTCAGTTTCTTTGAGAAATTCTATGGTGGAATCGAATGGTTCTTTTCCAGAAATCCACGCTCTCATTGCATGAAGGTAGAATGGGTCTTGAAAGTGTATTTTCTTTTCTTTTTGATATGCCGGTGCTTTTTGGTTTACGTCGTAGTGATACAGGTATAGTAGCACGAAGCTATCTACAAGCGTATCTATGTACTCAGCGATCGTGTTATGATGAGCAATGTCTGTTTCTTGTTTTAGGGTATTCCATCCGACAGGGTTTCCTAAAGTTTCAATTACTCGGTTAATTATCTGCCTTATGTAACTTTCTCTCTTGTTCCATCGGGCAAGATCGCCCAATATGACGTCTATATATGTTTTGTAAACGTGTTCAGGTATTTCGTTGTGTTTAAGGTATTCATCGACAACTTTTGCTGTGCCGCCTGTTATTAGATAGTCTTGAAAGAGTTTCTCAAGCTCTTTCGCTAAAAACAAAAGTTCTTTAATTTCCTCTGGGGTTCGGCCTTGAAGTACCTGTTGGAGTAATTCTGTCCTTTTGTCGATTGAAAGTAGGTTTAATTCTCTAATTGTATTTCTAACATCCTCATTTAGTGTTTCAGCGTATTCTGCAAATTTCATAGGCAGCATTATTTTGTCTAGGGTTTCCTCTGTTTGTCCCCGTCTTCCTGGAAGTTTTTCGTATGCTTTTTTAATGTCAAGGGTATGAGAGCCTGTTAAGATTGTAGTGGTATTTTCTAGCTTGCCCGTATCTACGAGATATTTTATGGCCTTTTGCCAATCGCGGACTGAAGAGATTTCATCCAAAAATAGGTACATTCTTTGTTTGGGTGACGGTCTTATCTGGTCTAAGTATACGGATATTTTCTCGACAAGTTCTCTTGGATTATTTATTAACTCGCACGTGTAGAATATTGCCCTTGGATGCACTCCCAAATCTAACAAGTCCTTTATCATTTCCTTCAATAATGTTGTTTTCCCAACTTGGCGTGGGCCTCTAATGGTGTAGATGACATCTGCGCTAAAATCAAACTTATATTTGAGCCTTGGCAACCAGCACGCTTTGGAGTTTGTTAGTGATTTTATGTATTTGTCCTCGAGAATGGCTTTAGGATTTCTCCACCAAGGATTCTGATCCATTAATTCAATAGGAATTGACATGATGTATTTTCACTGACAACTTATTTATAAATAATTTGTCAGTGAATTGACAGGCTATTTATATATAAAATGCTGAACGTCCTAAGCACCCAAAATTTAGGTTTTAAGACGTCGCTTTTCTCACGGTTTTACATATTATCTTTTTAATTTTCGATCGAAAGATCCATATGGCTTCTCCAATGGGAAATATGCTCATAGCAACTATAATGAATAAAGTTTGAAATTTTAAAAGATTAAAATGCAGCCCTAAACCAAATGTTATGAATGGGTTTATCACAGCCGCTATGAGTCGCGCTTTTTTTCCAAACCTTGAGGTAATAATTGATGATATTAAATACACATAGTTTATCATTACCAAGTATAGCAGAACTAGCTCGGCTTTAGTATATCCAATATGGAAGGGAAGGGAATCTTTTATTTGGAAGAAAAACCCAATTATAAAAACGAATATTGTTAGATAGATTGATATCCTTCCTTCTAACTTTTCTTGCGGGATTATCAATGAGCTACCAATTAATATACACATTAAGAAAGTTATTATCAGGAATGGCTCCGTAGAGTATTGAGAACGAATAAACGGAATATAAAAAATTATTTGAGGATATTCTGTGGTGTTATAAGTTTCGTTTTTCCAAGCTGGTTGTTGCCATGCATTTAAAAGTCTAATGTTAGAGTAGTAAACGTTTCCTTCAAGTCGGTCTATTCGATCCCATCATATTGTGAAATTTAATCTTAAAAAGTACATGTCGAATGGATAGTCGTTTGGATTTCCAATTAAATGAACTTTCCATTTTATAGTCTCCTGATACCAGAATCTTAATGTTGCAGACATGTTAATTATGAAAACATCAAAATCAACCAAGCTTTCCAAATAACCATTTGATGCATGTAGTATCAATTTCTTGTTTTCAAAAGGTGAAGGTAAAGAGCCTATTACGAAAATGTTTAGGCTTGCTGAAAGGTTGTTCATATTAATGTCTTCAATTCCGATGGATATTATTAAGTAGCTACTGGGAAAATAAACAAGATAATTCATAAAATAAGTTTCATAGCTATTTCCAGCTTTATCACTAACAGAAATATAGTACCAAACTAGTGACCCATTTTCTTGAGGTGGTATCTCTCCTTCATATGTACCGTTATAACAATCTCCAAGGGTTAAATGCGTTATTACTGAAGTGTACGTTAAAGTTGCTGGATCCTTTCCCACTCCATATAACAACGTTACATTCTCAACTCCAGATTCAATATCTGTTACTTGAGCCTCAATGATTACTGTATCCCAGGGTGTGATGGGTGGCTCAGGTTTTCTTCTTAAATTTAGGATTGAAGGCGGAGCACTATCATTAAATAGATCAGAACATATGGCTCCACATGTTATTGACATTATTATAAGAATGATTAATGCAAATAATACTGGAATAGTTAGGTTAGGCGGCTTGGACATATTCGACTCCAGTAACCTTTTGGTTATAACTGTTAATTGTAACTTGCAAGTATCCATTCAGCCACACTAAACCCTTAACTGAAAAGTTTTTATCGCTTAGTTTCGTTAAGCTTACTCACTAAAGGACTTATTTCTGTGAAAGGGCTAGCGCTCCTCCAACAATGCCAAATGTCAAAGCGCCAAATCCATATGGGAGAAGGTGCGTTTCTGGACTTAGTCCAAAGGCAATAAAACCCAAATTTGAATAAAAAAATATGATGCCTCCCCAAAGAACTCTATTTTGATGGTTCCAGCAGAGAAATATTGCTGCAAGAAAAGTTACCAATCCACTAATACTAGTCAAAAACCATGGGTACACAGGAAGCCTAATCACCGAAATCAAAAGGTTTAATATGCCTCCTACAAGCGATAACCCACTTGCCACAAAGACAATATTCCTCTTATCCATCGTAAACACCATTGCCATTTAAAGGATATCTAGCGGAATATAAATTTTTTTGAATGGTAAATTTATGTTAATATAAGTATAAAAAAAGTTAAATATTCTTCTTTCCAAAAAAGAACGCGGGGAATTAGCAAAATGAGAAAAATTAGTTTAATGTTGCTTTCAATAATACTTCCTTTGGCTATAGCTTCTTGCTTTGCGCTGTCTTCTACCTCCTTTTTCAATGAGTCTGCGGATGCTTCCTCTAAAGTTGACCTTGAGAACTTGACTATATGGTATATTGGCAATACTAATGGTATGCTGGGAAAAGCGCTTAACAGAATGCAACAGTTAGGAGTTAAGCATATCAAATATCTGGAAATGGAAAAGTTTTTCTCAAATAATACCTCAAAATCTATGAGCCTCAATCAAGATTTATTGGTCATTTTTGACAGCTATTGGATTTCTGAGCGAGTTAATAATCCTGAAATACATAGGTTCGTTAGAGAAGCTTCCTATCAAAAAGCAAAGTTGGCAGCTATAGGCGAATTAACATCAAAATTCTTTGAAGTCTTAGATAAGGCGGGAGTTAATGAACTTGGTCGAGATGAAAATGGAAACATTAGAAATCCAGCCTACTACAATCCACCACTTGTCGGCTTCAAGTTAAAACAGGTAAGTGCTCCGGATGGTCATTCATACTTGTATCCTTCGATATTTATCAGCAGTTGTGAAGACATAGATTTAATGGTTCAAGCGCTAATTAACTGGTCAGGAGGATGGTAAAACTATGAAGCGAAGTGAGCTATTGTTTTGTATAAGCTTGAACCTGTTGCTGGCTTCACTATTGATAGGGGCTTTCCAGATAAGACCCGCGTATGCACAAACGCCATATCTCAAGTTTGTTAAAGAGTATTATTTCGCTCCACTATTGGATTCAAATCCACATGGCAGACTCAATCTTATAGTAACCATCTGCAAACTGATGAACGATGGTAGTTCAAGTTATGATTGGTATTTTTACAGTAACATTGCCTCTGGTAAACAAGGAATACGCCTACAAACAGTTCCAGGGAAGGTGTGTTACAATAGCGATTGGGAGACGGCGCACACATATGCTTCGCATACTGTATGGAATGCAGGAACCTATAGGTGGCTGGTGGACTATGACCCAACTACGACTGACGGATTTACCTCAGCGACTGCGACTGCAAGTGTAACCATTTCGCCGGAAGGCGGCGGGGTTGGTTACAGTCAGTCTTACACCTACAACATCCCTTACATTAAAGTAATTGACAAGAGCGACTTTGCGGCCCATAGGGCTTACTGGGAGCATGATTTCAACGAGCAGGGCGACCCTATAGGCGCACCTTCAGATTCTACCTATTTAGCAAGACCAGCCTTCGTCGTTAAGACAACACAAAACAGTTGGTCATTTGTGGATGGTTGGTATAAGGTGATGTGGGCTCATCCAGTATGGTGGTGGTGGGAGTCTAAAACCTTTGAATCAAGCACGTTGTACCTCGACGCTCAGATGAGTGGTGATGTCGAAACAAAAATCACTATACAATCGTGGCCAACAACCGACATCTATGCGAGGTCTCATGGCATGGCAATAGACCAAGATCTTCCAGAGAATTGGTGGCAGTATTCAGGTTACGAATTCAAGGTGACTGCGAGCGCATTCACATATGAAAAGTGGGTCTGTCTTACGTATGGAAGCCACTATGTTGAATATGCCGCCTCAGGATACGTACCGGACTATGCTTGGCATGCAAAGATTTATATTAACGACGTCCTAAAAGCAGAAGGCGACGTTGGAAGATACAATCAACATCATTTAAGGGCTAACTTCGCTGTCTAATTTTCTGAATATTTATTAACTCCCTTTTTCTATTGTCTCGGAAAACAAATAATTGTTTATTATGAGCATGTTCCGCCTGAAGGTAAGAAGTATACGAAGGCTAATCCGATTACGGATGAGGATTTGAAGGATTGTTATGAAAAGTGGAAGAGGCGGGAAATTTCTGAAAACAGTTGGGTTGTGCCGGTTGAGGAAATCGTTAAACGTGGCTATGACTTGACGGCTAAAAATCCGAATAGGCGAGAAGAAGCTGAATATAAGTCGC
>Ga0078972_1007233_pt1 | contig 24978 bp, 18 predicted proteins | sample YelNatPaOPGAMG01_FD_67568 | JGI IMG/M metagenome (GOLD analysis project Ga0078972, IMG submission 67568) | Hot spring thermophilic microbial communities from Obsidian Pool, Yellowstone National Park, USA - OP-RAMG-01 (SPADES assembly) (version 2) | ecosystem: Environmental > Aquatic > Thermal...
TTAATATGAAGATAGTTAGAAATTTTGGTAAGAAAGAAAAAACAAGAAAGGAGGTGAGAAAAATGAAAAGGAAGGGATTTACCCTGATAGAGTTGCTGGTAGTAGTGGCAATCATTGCGATTCTTGCAGCGATGCTACTACCAGCACTATCAAAGGCAAGAGATAGGGCCAGACAGTCAGTATGTATAAGTAATTTGAAACAGATAGGCATGGCTTTTATGATGTATGTTCAGGATAATGATGAATGGTTTCCTCTATCAATCTACAAATTTTCTTCTGAACTTCCACCTAATAATTGGGTTATGATGCTTGCTTCAACTAAATATGGAAGTGCAAAGTATATCACAAACAGCCGTGTATTTGCCTGCCCGAGTTTCAGAAGCACCTATCCTGACTGGACATACATAAACAGATATGGATTTGCAATTGATTACGGAGTAGATAGGGTCTCTTATGTTCATTATGGATATGACTATTATGGATTTGGATATCAAACGGGTATTCCCGGTAGAAAACTTTCCAAAATCAAAAAACCTTCAAAATGTATACTTATTGCTGATACAAGATATAAAAGTGGTGCACCATATGGATATTATTTACTTCTTGATTATAGTCACAGAAATAGTAGTGATACTGCTGGCTTACTGGACGCAAGACACAATGGTAGTTTGAATGTTTTATTTGCAGATGGGCATGCGGAAAATATAAGGGTTCAAGACCCGGATTTTTTAGGAAGGGGTCCTTATAAAACACTTGGGCCTGAATACTGGGTAAGCACTCAATAATTTTGGGGATAATGAAGATTATGCTTGGGAGGATAAGATGAGAAAAAGAATGAGGATTTGTATTTTTTTATTCTTTTTGTTAATTTTGAAATCAGCAAGTGGAGAATGGAAGGAGGTTCTTTTTGATTTTGAACAGGACTTTGGAGGATTCTCCGGATACAGAGGGAATGAGATCTTACAGCAATCCAAAGAGTTTTTTTATTCAGGGAATTATTCCTTAAAAGTTGAAACGAAAGGAGAGGACAAATTAGAAGGCATACAGAAATCAATAAATGTAGAACCAGACAATACCTACATAATCTCATCTTATATAAAAGGGACAGGTAAAGTAATGCTATGCAGTTATGGAAGTTTGGGATGGACATATGGAAAACAGATTGAATTGAAAGATGAATGGCAGAAAGTTGAAATAGAAAAATATGAGAAAGGAAATTTAATTTCAATATATATATTAACGACTTCAGATAAACCACAAAAGGCAACCTTTTTTGTTGATGACATAAAAATAGAAAAAGAAAAAATTCCTGTATTATCTTCAGTAGATGTAAAACCATTATTATTTGAAGCAGAAGATTATCCGGGAAACTCAAAAGTAATAAAAGAAACTATTGCTTCCGGGGGTGCATTTACAGAAGGAACAAGATGGTACTGGCTTGCAAAGGGTATTCCATTTCCAAATACATTAAAAAATGTTTTTATTTATTTAAAGGTATGGATAGACGATAATAGGGAGAATTATTTTTATATATGGGCAAAAGGGAATGAAATTTACAGACAAAAATTATCTTTTGAAAAAAAATGGATATGGATAAAAACAGGTCCTTTTAATTACAGGCAGATTGGTAAAGAATTTAATATAAGTTCAAATGGACCTTCACAATCTGCAGTTGCAAGATTGGATGCAATAATTATAACAACAGAAGACCTATCAGAAGAAGAACTAAAATATATAGAAAAAAAATATAATTTAATATCAGAAAAAGGGGTAATAACTTTAGGGTATACTGATGTTCCACCTGTAGTAGACGGAAATCTAAATGATACTTGCTGGAAAAATAGTATTGAGATTGGCAATTTTGTTTTAATGAACTCAAATACATTTGCAAAAGAAAAAACAAAGGTATATTTAACATATGACAGAAAAAATCTTTATGTAGGTTTTATATGCGAAGAAGATTGTTTAAATCCTGTAAATAATCAATTATCTGGATTTAAAAAGAATTGTAAAGAAAATGATAATGATGGGATATTTAACGATGATTGCGTTGTTATTTTAATAAATCCTGAGAATTCTCCAAACTCTTTTTATGACATTTTTATAAATGGGAATGGAAGTATAAATGATGCATTTTGTAAAGGTAAAGACCCGAATGAATTATGGAGTTCAAGAGATAAAAAATGGAATAGTAAAGCGAATGTAAAAACAAATATAGATAATGGAAAATGGTCTGTTGAACTCTCAATTCCTTTTTCATCATTTGGTAAGGTTCCATCTGAAGGAGATATGTGGAGTATATGTCTTGGCAGAATAGAGAAGTTTAGAAAAGAAACAAGTTCCTGGCAACCTATGTCAATTGGATTCCATAATTTGAATGATTTTGGATATATAATTTTTTTAAAAGACACAATTGGGATTCATATACCTGAAATAAGTGATTTTTATCTGGGCAAAAATAAATTGAATTTTAAATTTGATACTTTAACAAAAGTTCCTTTAAGGATAGAAACTTCAATAGGTTTTAAGGATAAAAAAGAAATTTTTTACAATGATTATATACTGAATAAGGATAAAGAGATTTCCCATGAATTTGATTTAAATAAAGAAGGTGATTTTAAGATTAGATATAAAATATTAGACCCTGCAAGTTTTAATATTTTTTATGCATCACCAGTATATTCTTTAAGTGTCAAATCTTATATTTTAAAAGCATCTATAAAGAGTTCTTATCCATACAGAATTTACTTAAACGGTGAGGAGTTTAAAGAAAAGGGATATCTTTCAAAAGGACCTAATATAATAGGAATTGAAGCGAAAGGACCTTTAAGTGGTGAATTTATTGTTGGTGATTTAAAGATACCTATTGATGGAACATGGAAATTTTCTTCTAAAGAAGAAGTAAACTGGAACCAGAAGGAGTTTGATGATACTTCCTGGAAATATGTGGGAATGGATGGAGTTCAAACAAAAGGTGCTGGTTATTTAAGGAAAGTTCTATTGCTAAATTATACCATGTTCTGGCCTAACTGGAATAAGGAAGGATTAAACATTGCCCAAAATTCAGTTCAGCAATTACACTGGGTTGTTGAAGGACTTGAAAATAAGAAATTAAATGAACTTACACTTTTTTTAGAAGTACCCAGGGAATTAAAAGTGATTGGAGCAAGTGGTTATTATAAAATAAGAAAATATAGTGTGATAGAAGGAGATATTATAAAAAAGGATGGTGAAGAATTTAGAAAATATGAAGTTAAAGCAGAATCTCCAGTAAGTTTTCAAAAAGACCCTAAATTATGGCAGGACTGCATTATTTTAATAGAATGTCCTTTATATAATAAAAAGACGACAAATTTTTACTATTACATTAAATCTGATAAAGGTTATATATGTGAAATCCCTCAAAGATTAAAAGTTAATATTCTACCCCCTGTAAATGGAAAACAACCAAAAAAGTATGTTCTGCAATTATGGACAGGATGGTTATCAAGTGTAGATAATCCTTTAATTGAAGAACACATGCTTAAATTTCTTGCCAGGACAGGAATTAATGAGATATGCACAACTACACATAAAATTGCTTCTGAATTGAATATCAAGAGAGTGCGCCTTATAGATTTTAATGTATGGAATATAGATTGTAGACCATATTTAAAAGAAAATCCTGAAGATGCATTGATTGATTTTAAAGGGGCAAAAAGATATAAATTTGAAGATGCTCGTAATAACCAGATTTGCACAACCTTACTTTTAAATGACACACCTGCATGGAAATTTGTTGAAAACTCAATAAAAGAATGGATTGAGAAATATAATGTTGACCATATAAACTGGGATTATGAATCAAATGTATTTGAAAGTTATATTTCCTGTTATTGTGATAGATGTTTGAAAGAATTTAAAAAATTTGCCAGAGTTCCTGAAGGAAAAAAACTTACTCCAGAAGTTATTAAAAAAGAATACAAAAATGAATGGATTGAATTTATGAACATTAGGATGGCAGAACTGGCAGGAAAAATAAGAAATGCTATTAAGAAGGTAAACCCGGAGATTAAATTTTCTGTTTATAGTGCATATCAATCAGAATATAATAAGGAAAGGTATGGTATTGATTGGAAATATCTGGCAGACAAAGTTGACCTTGCTATGTGTGGATATGGGAGAAATGAAAAGGAATTGAAAGATACACTTATTGCTTTAGGGAAAACTCCTCTTGTATGCGGAGAACTTGTATATCCTTATGATGAGAAAAGTGAAGAATATCCCCAATACGTCAATAAGGCAACACTGTTAAGGAGAGCCACTGATGCAACAGGTGGTTTTTTAATATATACTCTGGCAGAACTTGATGGAAGGACCTTTTATTCAATTGGAGAGGTATCAAGATTAATTTCCGATTGTGAAGAGTTTTTTATAGAACATAAAAAAGATAATACTCTGGTAAATGTTGAGGGTATTTCAATGGATGATGTAGTTGTTTTTACATCCGGTAGAAAAAGATTAATAATTTTAATAAATGAGACAGACAAAGAAAAAGAAGTAAAAATAGAAAACAAAAAGATTGAATTGGGAATGGATGTTTATGATTATTATGAGAACAAAAAGTTAGACGATGGCAAGATAATTAAATGTAAGGTGATGCCGAAAGATGTGAAAGTTTTTGTAGTAAGGTAATTTATTGAAAAAAAAGATAGACCTACAGAAAAAAGATAGATAATATGAGCAAAGTTGTAAATTCTTCTGTTACGGAAAAAGAATTAATTGAAGGGTGGGAGAAAATTGGAATTAAAAAGGGAGATATTGTTTTTGTTCACTCATCTCTTTCTTCTTTTGGATATGTTGAAGGAGGAGCAATTACAGTAATAGAATCTTTAAAGAAAATCATTTTAGAAAAAGGTATTCTTGCAATGCCAAGTTTTCCAGCATTTATTGGCGGAGAATATGGAATTGCAAAAAACGAAATAGTTTTTGATGTAAGAATAAGCCCAACATCTATGGGAAAAATTCCGGATACATTCTGGAGATTGGAAGATGTAAAAAGGTCTCTCCATCCCACGCACTCTATTGCTGTATGGGGAAAAGAAAAGGACTGGTTAATAAAAGACCACGAAAGATGCATTTGTTCCTGTGGGAAAGATACTCCATTTTATAAAATGTGCCAGGAAAAAAATAGTAAAATTTTACTTATAGGAGTTACACATTCTTCAAATACTACTTTACATACAATTGAAGATTGTAATGGTGCTCCAACTCGTTCGGTTGAAATTTTTTATCCGAAAGTAATTGATTATAAAGGGAGCATTATAACAGTACCAATCCATCCACATTTACCAGGGTTAATGAGAAGATATAACATAATGGACAGGATATGCAAAGAAAATAAAATTCAAAATGAAATTATGATTGGAAATGCATTATGTAAACTTATAGATGCATACAAACTTTATAAAATCGGAAGTGAATTGATACAAAAAGACCCACTTTTTTTAATAGATAAAGAATATTATGCAACTCTATAAATTTCTTAAGAATGGTTTTTCAGGAAAATTTTAGAGGCTCTTGAATACAGGAGGATTAAAATGGAACTGAAGAAACATTTGGATATTCTGTGTAATAAAATAGGGGAAAGGCATCTTGGTTCAAAGGGAGAAAAGGAAGCACAAAATTATATTGAAGAGCAGTTTAAAGAAATAGGATATGAGGTTGTAAAAGAAAATTTTACTGCACCATCCTGGAATTATGGAAAATATTTTTTAAAAACTGAAGATATTGATTTCCCTTGTTTCCCATGCTTTTATTCAAATTCCTGTGATATTAAAGGGCAACTTGTAATAATAAACCCTAAATATATTGAAAATTACAAAGGAGAATTAAAAGACAAAATCTGTATTATCTTTGAAGAGATTGGAGATGTAAATCAGGCAAATAAGATTGCTAAAATACTTGAAGATTATGGAGCAGGTGCTTTAATTATTGTAAGTCCTTATGAAAATACATATTCAACAAAAATAGTAAGGAATCCTTATTTAAAAAAATTGGGTGTTATGACAGTGAGCAAAAATACTGCAAGAGAAATAATCAAAAATATTAAAAATGTTTTCCATATAAAAATAGAAGGTAAAAATTTCGTTTCAAAATCCTATAATATTATAGCAAAGTATAAAGGAAAGACGGATAAAAAAATTGTTATTGGTGCTCACTATGATACTTCTCCTGGTTGTGCTGGTGCATGGGATAATGCAACTGGTGTTTCTATTTTAATTGAACTTGCAAGATATTTAAAAGACAAAAATATAAAATACTCAATTGATTTTGTTGCTTTTGGTGGAGAAGAATATGGAGGACTTGGGTATGGAATGGGTGGTTATAAATATTTTAAAATGCATAAAGAAGAAAATATTTTATTGATGGTATGTTTTGATTCAATTGGTGTTTATTTGGGAGAAGTAAGTTGTTATGTTGGAAAATCAAATTATATAAAAGGAATTTTAAATGATATACTTTGCAAATTTAATGTTGATGCGAAGGACTATAAAATGGGAAGTGATAATAATATTTTTAATGATAATGGTATTCCAAATATTTGGTTCACTGACTGGGATGAGAAAACTTCAAAATATTATTATATCCACTCACCTTTTGATAATCTTGATATAATAGATATTGAAAAAATCAATGGTATTTCCAAAATAATATTTGATGCACTTGAAAAATTGTTGAAAATAGAAATTGAAAGGAAAAAACAGGAATTGGAATTTGTGCGAATGAGAAAAGAAGATTTGAAAGAAATAGAAAAAATTGTTAAAAAAATATGGACAATGGGAGTTGATAAGTTAAGAGAGGAAACATATGGATTGATAGGTAATAAAAGTTGGGATGAATGGGTATGGAAAAGTGTAAAAGAATATTTGAAGGATAGAAATACAAAAAAATTTGTTACAAAAATAAATGGGAAAATTGCTGGTTTTTGTTCATATAGGATAGATAGAATTAAGAAAATAGGAACTGTTGGATATAATGGAGTATTACCTGAATATAGTGGAATGGGTATAGGGACCTTTCAGATTAATAAAATACTTGAATTGATGAAAAAAGAAGGTATGGAAATAGCAGAGGTTTTAACTGGATTAAATGAAGGGCATACACCTGCAAGAAGAATGTATGAGAAAGCGGGTTTTAAAGAATTTTTTAAATCAGTTTTATATACAAAAAAACTCTGAAAAATGGAAAAATTTAAGGATTGTTATTTGAAAAAAGAGGATAAATTTTTTTTATTTGGGAATAGCAAAATTGAAAGGAAAATTTTTATAGAAAAAGGTAAATTTTTTACAATAAGTTTTTATGATAAAGAAAACAAAAAAGAATGGATAGAGGATTGGGTTGGTGAAAATAGTTTGTTTGATTTTTCATTTGATGGATTAATTGGAATTAAAACTGGCAGTGAATTATATTTCAGACCGCTTGTTTTAAAGGATGTAAAGGTAACTGTTGAAAAAGAAATTTCAGTTAATGAGATTTTTAAAGTTATATTTTATCTATCAGACAATTTTTCAAAAACATTTATAAAAAGAAACTATTTGCTTTATCCTCAATTACCATACATTATTGTAGAATCAGAGATACTCTCAGAAAATTATCCTTCTGGAGATTTTTATAAGACAAGGGAAAACATTATAGATATTATAAGAATTAGTAAAAAAATATTTTATGAGGGGAAATCAGTTGAATTTTTTACAAGGACGGATAAAACAAATCAACTTATAGAAGAAAAAGTTTTTAATTCCTCAAAAAACTGGGATTTAAGAGGAAATTTTATTCAGATTAAAGATATTAAGGATAATTGCGGTATTTTTATTTTAAAAGAAAGTCCTGTAAGTTCTGATTTAAGACCTGAAGTAAGTTGTGATTTTGAAATTTTTGAAAATAATTTAAAAGTAATGGGATGGGGTATTAGACCTGAAGATTTTGGAATTTTAAAATGGAGAAAGAGTTATAAAGTAGTGATTGGTCTTTTTAAAGAAAAAGAAATTGATTCTTTAATTTCTTTAAAAAAGTATCAGATGCACAAATATAAATTTGTTCCTGAAAGAGATTATATGATTATGGCAAATCCTTGGGGTGATGGAAATGTCTATAATAATTTATGTGAAAAATTTGTATTAAAGGAACTTGAAGGTTGTTATAAATTTGGAATTACTCATTATCAGATAGATGATGGATGGCAAGGTGGAGGAAAGGCAATTGATATAATAAATAATAAATTTATTGATAAGAAATTCTGGAAAGTTGATAAAAATAGATTCCCTCATTCTTTTTATAAAATAAGTGAAAGAGCAAAAAAACTTGGTATAACTTTAGGTCTCTGGTTTGTTCCAAATAGAAATAATCAATATAAAAATTATCTTCAGGATGTAGAAACAATTCTTGATTTTTATAAAAAATTCGGGATAAAGGTTTTTAAACTTGATGCTATAAATATTCAGACAAAAGAGGCAGAAGAAAATTTTGAATTATTTTTAAAGGAAACTTATGAAAAATCCAAAAATGAAATTTTTTTTAATTTTGATGTCACAGGTGCTCTTGATAGAAGACCAGGATATTTTTATCTTCTGGAATACGGTAATATTTTTCTTGAAAATAGATACACAAATATTAAAAATGATTATGCAGAGAAGAAATACTATCCATATAAAACACTAAAAAATTTGTGGCAACTTTCAAAATATGTTTTACCACAGAAATTACAGATAGAAATATTAAACATTTCTCTCAATAAAGACCAGTATTCTGAAAAAGATATTCTTGCTCCCTTTAATTATGACTGGGAATATTGTTTTGGAATAACTATGTTTTCAAATCCTTTATTCTGGGGCGAAATTTCAAATTTTCCTGAAGGAGCATTAAAAAGATTAAAAGAATTGATTTTAATTTATAAAAAATACAGGGATGAAATTTTTTCTTCATTTATTATTCCTATTGGCGAAATTCCTAATGGGTTCAATTGGACCGGGTTTATTGCATATCCTGAAAATGAAAATAAAAATGGTTTTATTATTGTTTTCAGGGAAAATAATCCAAAAAAATTTTATGAAATTTATTTTGAAAAATTTAAAAATAGAAAAATTTCTCTCCTTTATTCTTCATCTGATTGTAATTTTTCATATCTTAAAGATTCAATTAAAATAGAACTTGAAAAACCAAATTCTTTTGCCCTTTTTGTTTTCAAATAAAGAATTTTATGTTAAAATTTGAAAACAAGAGGAGAAATTATGTTATCAAAATATGAAATTCACAAGATAAATATACTCAATAAAATATATGAAAAAGAAAAATTGTCAAGAATGGACTTACATGAATTGCTTGATTTGAGATTTGCGACAATTACAAAAATAGTTAAAGAATTAGTTAAAGAAGGAATAATAGAAGAGTCGGGGAAGAAAAGGAAAAAGAAAAAGGGTAGACCTCATTCATTATTAAAAATAATTCCTGATTGCAGGTTTTTTATAGGATGTGAATTAAATCCGGAAAATGTAATTGGAGTAATTTTAAATTTTAAGGGCAAACTTATTAAAAAAGATAAAATTGAAATTTGTAATACAGATAAAAAAGAGGATATACTTAAAAAAATTGAAAAGTTGTTAAAAAATATAATTGAAAAAAGTGAAATTGAGAAAAATAAAATTTATGGAATTGGATTTGTTGACCCTGGAATAATTGATGTAGAAAATGGAATTTCTATTTTTTCTTCAATTCTACCTCAATGGAAAAATGTTGAAACAATAAAATATATTGAAGAAAAATTTAATATAAAGACATTCATAATTGGAAGTTCTCAGGCAAAGGTTTTAAGTGAGAAATTCTTTGGAGAAGGTAAAGAAAGTAAAAATTTTATATTTGTTGAGTTTGGGGATGGAATAGGATGTGGTATTATGAGTGAGGGAAAGATACTCCATGGAACCGGTGGAGTTGCAGGTGAATTTGGACATATAAAAATAAAAGGAATTGAGGAAATTTGTAATTGTGGTAAAAAGGGATGTCTGGAAGCAGTTGCAAGTATTCCTTCAATTGAAAAAAAAGTAGAAATTATGACAGGTAAAAAATTGAAAATAAAGGAAATCATTGAGGAATACGAAAAGAACAATTATGAAATCAAAAAGATACTGGATAATGTTTTAGATATTTTTTCTATCTCAATTTCAAATCTTATAAATATTTTGAATCCTGAAATTGTGATACTTGATAAAAATTTTCTTCTTTTTGAAAAATTTCTTGATGGATTTATTGGGAAGATTAAAAGTAATATGGTTTATGACTATCCAGTAAAATTTAAATTATCAAACTTTGATGATGATATTGGTGCTATTGGTGGTGCCTGTCTTTCAATAAGTAAATTTCTTGGACTTGACATTTAAATTTTTTTGATATATTATTTACAAAAAAGTAAAAAAGGAGGGTAATATGGAAAAGAAAAAAGCATCTGATTTCAGGTATGACACAGGTCCTGCAAGAATTCCATGGAGTGCAGTTGGAGAGAAAGTAAAATTGGAAGACATAATGGAGATAATAAAGTTTCTTGTGCCACCAAAAGGAAAAGATAAAAAGTATAAACAGCAAATTGATAAAGTGAAGAAAGATTTAAAAAAACTTATTGAAAATTCAGACCTTTCTGGCAAATTGACTCTTGGAGAAAAAGTATCCCAACTTGAAGAAGAAGTCAAAAAGTTCCTTGGTTGTAAGTATGCTGTTTTTCTTACAAATGCAACTGCTGGCTTTGAAATTGCATATAAATTTGCAGGACTTAAACCAGGAGATGAAATTATAGCACCTGCAATTACTTTTATTGCTACAATTTCATATCCACTTGCAATTGGTGCGAAAGTTGTTCTTGCAGATGTTGATCCAAAGACATTAAATATGGACCCTGAAGATGTTGCAAGGAAAGTGACGAAAAATACAAAGGTTATTGTTCCTGTTCATATTGGTGGTTACCCATGTGATATGGATGCAATAATGGATATAGCGAAAAAATTTGATATTGTTGTTCTTGAAGATGCAGCACACGCATTTGGGGCAGTATATAAAGGAAAAATGATAGGAACTATTGGACATTTTGGTGCTTTCAGTTTCCATGAGGTAAAAAATATAACATCTCTTGGAGAAGGTGGAATTCTTGTAACAAATGAAGAAATAGGAAAAGAATTCCCAAAGGCAAGATTTGTAGGATTTAATATTGCAAATCCAATTCCCTACTGGCTTTATGATGTTGTTGCTTTAAAATGGAGGGGCGATTATTTTGCTCCTGGGAACCATTCAGCAACAGAAATTCAGGCAGTCGCTTTGCTTTCTCAGATGAAAAGAATTAATAAAATTATTGAAAAAAGAAGGAAGGCAGCAGAATATTTAAATGAGAGATTTAAAGATGTAAGAGGAATTATAACTCCACCACTTGATGACAAAAATATAAAATCAACACATCACTTATATCTTTTTCAGGTAGACCCGAACCAGTTAAATGGAGATATTCAAAAAGTGAAGGAAAAAATGGCAGAGAAAGGTATAACACAGATTCCACATTTTGCTCCATTATATAGATTTTCAATTATGAAACAACTTGGATATGATACTGAAAAAATAAAGGAAACATGTCCTAATGCTGAGGAAGTGTTTTTACATAGATTTACACATTTACCTTTATATGATTTCAAAAAAGAAGATTTAAAATATATGGCTGATTCAATTATTGAGATTATTAAAGGAATGCAGAAATGATAATTGGTATTCCAAAAGAAATTAAGGAAGAAGAATATAGAGTTGGTATTTTGCCAAAAACAGTAAAACAACTTGTTGAGTTAGGGCATAAAGTTCTTGTTGAAAAAAATGCAGGGATTGGCGCAGGAATAAAAGATGAAGATTATGAAAAAGAAGGTGCAGAAATAGTAGAAGAACATTCTTACATTTTTAAAAATTCTGAATTGATAGTAAAAGTTAAAGAGCCATTACCTTCAGAATTTGAATTATTACAGGAGGGTCAGATTATTTTTACATTTTTCCATTTTTCTTCAAACCAGAAGATGACAGAAAATTTAATTAAAAAGAAAGTTACCTGTATTGCTTATGAACTTGTTGAGGAAGATGGAGAACTTATTATCTTAAAACCAATGAGTGAAATTGCAGGGAAATTGAGTATTCAGCAAGGTATGAAATATCTTGAAAAAGAATATGGAGGGAAAGGAGTTCTTTTATCTGGAGCAGAAGGAGTAAATCCAGGGAAAGTTTTAATTCTTGGAGGAGGAACTGTTGGATATAATGCAGCAAAAATTGCTTATTCTATTGGTGCATATGTAACGATTATTGAAAAAAATGAAGAAAAAATAAAATTTCTTAAAAAAGAGTTCCCAAATGCAAAAATACTTTTTTCTGATGAAAATACAATAAAAGAAGAGATAAAATATTCTGATGTAATAATAGGAGCAGTTTTAATTCCTGGAAGAAAAACACCAATTCTTATAAAAAGGGAAGATTTAAAAATAATAGAAAAAGGAACAGTTCTTGTTGATGTTTCAATAGATGAGGGAGGAGTTTTTGAAACAAGTCATCCAACAACTCATAGAGAACCAATTTTTATTTATGAAGGAATTATTCATTACTGTGTTCCAAATATTCCAGGTGTTGTTCCTAAAACTTCAACATATGCATTATGCAATATAACAGAAAAATATATTCTACAACTTGCTGAATATGGTTTAAAAGCAACTGAAATATCATATGGTTTAAAAACTGGTCTTGCTATAAAAAATGGAGAAATTGTAAATCCAAAATTAAATGTTGGGCCGTGCAGAACTTGACGCCTCCGCCCACTTTTTTGTTATTCGCTTATAGCGAATGCGGGCTTCGGTCGGCCATCCGGCACTGAAATTGCTCGTATTCCTCGCAATTTCAAAACGTGCCTCTTTTCAAATCCTGCAGTGAACAGTGCCTGAGTTATTATTGTTTCACCCTAAGTTTTTACTTTATTCTTAAGTTGGGCCGTGCAGGACTTGAACCTGCGGCCTACGGATTAAGAGTCCGTCGCTCTTCCAGTTGAGCTAACGGCCCAAGGATTTGCGCCTGGCGCGACTTGAACGCGCAGCCCTCTGCTTAGAAGGCAGATGCTCTATCCAGTTGAGCTACAGGCGCTTATTATATTATTTTATTATTTTTTTCCATTAAAGTCAACAGCAAATTTAACATCTTTTGACAAAATTTTTTTAATGTGTTTTAATAAAATAATAAAATTTAAGTATTGACACTATAAAAAAATTGAGGTATAATTACAATGTCCCTGGCAACCATGGCGGGAGGGTAACACCCGTTCCCATCCCGAACACGGTCGTTAAGCCTCCCGGCGCCGATGGTACTGCCTCTGAGAGGAGGTGGGAGAGTAGGTGTTGCCAGGGACATTTTCATTTTTATTTTTCTGTGTTATAATATTTAAAAAGAGGAGTTAAAATGGGAAAAGTATGGTCTATTGGATTATTTGGAAGCACAAAATCAGGAAAAACAATACTTGGAGAGTCGCTTCTTTATAAATCAGGAATGATTACAAGAATGGGTGATATAAATCAGGGAAATACAACTTTTGATTTTGATGAAGAGGAAAAAATTAGATTGATAAGTATAAATTTATCAGTTGGTTATATAAAAAAGCAGGACAATATAATATACATCATAGATACACCAGGATATATTGATTTTGTTGGAGAACAGATTTCTGGAATTGAGGCATCAGATGTTGCAATATTAAATATATCTGCTTCTGAAGGGATTGAGGTTGGAACTGAAAAAATCTGGGAAATGATAAGTAAAAAAAATCTCCCAACAATTATTTTTGTGAATAAACTTGACCAATTAGAGATAAATTACAAAAAAGTTATAGATGATATTTTTTCTTTTTTTGGAAAAAAGATTATTTTGATAAATTATCCTGTTTTTGAAAATGGGAAATTTTCAAATGTAAAAAATTTATTAACCGAGAATTCAAATATTGAACGAGAAGTAAGTGATTATTACCAGAAATCAATGGATACAATTGCAGAACTTGACGATACTATAATGGAAAAATATCTTGAGGGAGAGAAATTGAGTTTTGATGATATATCAAAAGTAATAAAAAAAGGAATTTTAGAAAATAAAATTATTCCTGTTCTATTTGGTTCTGCAACAAATCAAATTGGTATAGAAGAGTTAATCAATTTTATACTCTCTTATGTCCCCTCTGCAGATGAATTACCACCTATAAAATGTAAGGATGAAAATCAGAATGAAGTTATCATTGAAAGAAAAGAAGATGAAAGATTTGTCGGAATTATATTTAAAACAATTTTTGACCCATTTGCAGGTCGTTTATCATATATAAAGGTTTTAAGTGGCAAATTTTTTGCAAATTCTCAGTTTTTAAATTCTACAAAAGGGATAAAAGAAAGGGTTGGACAGATATTTAGAATGCAGGGAAGAAAACAGGAACCAATTGATGTTGCCTATCCTGGAGAAATTGTAACAGCAGCAAAACTTAATTCCAATACATTTGATACAATTTGTGATTTAAATACAAATGTTGTTCTTGAAAAACCACATATTCCAGAAGGTGCTGTTTCATATTCAATTGCACCCAAAGTAAAAGGAACAGAAGATAAACTTGGTAATGCTATAGGTAGAATTGCAGAGGAGGATTTGACTATAAGAATTTATAGGGATGAAGAAACAGGAGAAACAATCATATCCGGTATGGGTGATTTACATATTGATATTACAGTTAATAAATTTAAAAATAAATTTGGTGTTGAGGTGGAAAAGGGTATTCCAAAAATTGCTTATAAGGAAACAATAACGACAACAACAACAGCGGAAGGGAAATATAAAAGGCAGACAGGTGGAAGAGGTCAGTATGGGCATTGTTTTATAAAAATTGAGCCATTGCCAAGAGGCGCTGGTTTTGAATTTGTTGACCAGATTGTTGGTGGAGTAATCCCAAGAAATTTTATTCCATCTGTTGAAAAAGGTGTGAGAGAGGCAATGAAAAAGGGAGTTCTTGCAAATTATCCAATTGTTGATATAAGAGTCATTCTTTATGATGGAAGTTATCATGTTGTTGATTCTTCTGATATTGCATTTCAGATTGCTGGTTCAATGGCATTACAAAAAGCAGTAAGTGCAGCAAATCCGATATTGCTTGAGCCCATAGTGAATGTTGAAATCAGAGTTCCATCTGAATATGTTGGTGATGTTATAGGAAGTATAAATTCTAAAAGAGGAAAAGTTCTTGATATGATTTCTTCAAGTAATTTTCAGATTATAAAAGCACAGGTTCCACTTGCAGAAATGTCAAATTATACAAACGAATTAAGGTCCATAACAAGTGGAAAAGGGACATATACTATGGAATTTTCCCATTATGAAGAAGTTCCTCCTCATATAGCAGCAAAAATAATTGAACAGAGGAAAAAGGAAAAAGAGGAGGGGAAACTTTAAATATGAAAAGAGTTTATGTTGAAGGAGTTGTTTTAAATATAATTACAAATACTCCAATAGTTATTTTAAGAAGTGAAGATGGAAAGGTTTTACCAATTGTAATAGGTATTTTTGAAGCCCAATCAATTCTTATAGTTCTTGAAAAAGCAGAATTTCCAAGGCCTCTTACTCATGATTTAATAAAAATTTTAATAAATAAATTAAATTGTAAATTACATCATCTTGAAATTCACTCATTAATTGATAATGTTTATTATGCAAATCTTATAATTGAAACAAATGAAAAAATAGAAAAAATTGATTGTAGACCAAGTGATGGAATAGCCATTGCTTTAAGATTTGATGTTCCAATACTTGCATCTGAAAATTTACTTGAAAGCCCTGATATTATAAAATATTATGATACTGATGATTATATAAAATCAAATAAATTTGATAAACCAATAGATAAAAAAGAAGCAGAGGAATTCAGAAAAATAATAGAAAATATAAGTGCAAAAGAATTCTGGAAGAAATTAAAAGAAGAATAGTTAAATTTCCTCTCCCTTTAAGGGAGAGGGAAAAAAGAAATAAAAAATAATAGAAAGGAGGGGAGATTATGTCAGGACATTCTAAATGGCATAGTATAAAACATAAAAAAATGGCGATGGACGCAAGAAAGGGTAAAATTTTTACAAAGATAATTAGAGAGATAATGGTTGCTGCAAAAACAGGTGGACCAAATCCAGAAACAAATTCAAGATTACGACTTGCTATAGATAAGGCAAAAAGTGTGAATATGCCAAATGAAAATATACAGAGAGCAATAAAAAAAGGAACTGGAGAAGAAGGCGGAGTTAATTATGAACAGGTTACTTATGAGGGTTATGGTCCAGGAGGTGTTGCTATATTTGTAGAGGTTTTAACCGATAATAAAAACAGAAGTGCATCTGAAATAAGGTCAATTTTTTCAAGACATAATGGCAACCTTGCAGGTGCTGGTAGTGTATCATGGATATTTGAAAGAAAAGGGCTTATAAGTGTGAAAAAAGAAAATGTTGAAGAGGATAAATTAATGAGTATTATTCTTGATGCTGGTGCAGAAGATATGAAGGTTGAGAAAGACACATATGATGTAATAACAAGTCCAGAAAATTTTGAAAATGTAAAAAAAGTAATTGAAATGAATAAAATTCCTATAGAAAATGCAAGTATTACCTATATTCCCAAAAATACTGTTTCCCTTGAGGGAAAAGAAGCAGAGCAACTTTTAAGATTACTTGATGAACTTGAAGAATCAGAAGATGTTCAAAATGTTTATGCAAATTTTGATATATCAGACGAAATTCTTGAAAAAGTTGGAAAATAAAAAAATTGAAAGTAATTGGTATTGACCCGGGAATTAATAAATTAGGTTATGGAATTGTAAATGAGAACTTAAATTTGTTAGAGTGCGGTTTAGTTTTGCCTCCTTCTAAATCCTATGAGAAAAAAGTTAATTATCTCCTGAAAAATGTTGAATCCATTATAAATAAATTCAAACCAGATTTTGTTTCGATAGAAGAAATATATGTAGCAAAAAATGTTCAGATTGCTTTAAAAATAGGAATTTTAATAGGAGGAATTATACATATGGCAATTTCAGATAATAAAGAATTTTTTTTGATTCCTCCGAGAGAAATAAAAATGTTAATTACAGGAAAAGGTGGTGCAACAAAAGAACAGGTAAAGTTTATGGTGGAAAATTTAACCAATTTTTATAATTTCAAAAATTATGAAGAAACAGATGCTGTTGCCTGCGCAATTTCAGCAATATTTAAAATAAAGGAAAGGGAAAATGTTATACTTCATAAAAGGTAGGGTTATTTCTAGGACACCAACAAGTATTGTAATTGAGAATAATGGTATTGGTTATTTTTTAGAAGTTTCTTTACAGACATCCTCGGAAATTAATGAGGGTGAGGAAGTCCTTTTATATGTATATCAGCAGATTTCGGAGGATAGAATTAATCTATATGGATTTAAAAATATTGAGGAAAGGGAGTTATTTTTACTTTTGATAACTGTTCCGGGTATAGGACCAAAAGTTGCTTTAAGAGTTCTTTCAGGACTTACAATTGAAGAAATTTATCAGGGGATAGTTTCTGAAGATATTTCTGTTTTTAAAAATGTTCCCGGCATAGGAAAAAAAACTGCTGAGAGGATGATAGTTGAATTAAAACAGAAAATTGAAAAAATACCTGTTCTTGTTGATAATTATAAAGAAAGAGAACTTTTGGTTAATGCAGTAGAAGCATTATCAGTTCTTGGCTATAAAAGGAAGGAATCAGCACCTATAGTTGGTGAAATAATAAAGGAGAAAAAGGGAAATATAACACTTGAAGATTTAATAAAAGAAGCATTGAGGAAACTATGATGGAAAAAAGGATAACTTCACCTGAAATTAAAAACGATGATTTGAAATATGAAAATACTGTAAGGCCTAAAAAATTTGATGAGTTTATTGGACAGGCGAAAGTTAAGGAGAATTTAAAAGTTTTTATTGAAGCAGCAAAAAATAGGGGAGAAGTTCTTGACCATGTATTATTTTATGGACCTCCTGGAATTGGAAAAACAACACTTTCCTATATTATAGCAAATGAACTTGGAGTGAATATTAAGGCAACTTCAGGACCTGTAATTGAAAAAATCGGAGACCTTGCAGGAATTCTAACAAATCTTGAAAAAGGAGATGTATTATTTATTGATGAGATACATCGACTTCCAAGAAATATAGAGGAATTTTTATATAGTGCAATGGAGGAATTTTGTATAGATATAGTTATTGGAGAAGGGCCAAAAGCAAGAAGTGTTAAAATACCATTAAAACCATTCACTTTATGTGGAGCAACAACAAGAATAGGTCTTTTAACTTCTCCTTTAAGAAATAGATTTGGAATACTTCATCGCCTTGATTATTATTCAACAGAGGAATTAAAAGAAATAATAAAGAGGTCTGCAAAAATACTTAATATTAAGATTGATGAAGAAGGAGCAGAGGAGATAGCAAAAAGGTCAAGAGGAACACCGAGAGTTGCGAATCGTTTATTAAGAAGGGTAAGGGATTATGCGGAAGTAAAGGGTAAAGGTTTTATTGACAAGGAGATTGCAGTTGTTTCTTTAAATAAAATGGATGTGGATGAGGAAGGTCTTGATGAAATGGATAAAAAAATACTTGAAGTTATAATTACAAAATTTAATGGAGGTCCTGTTGGTGTAAAAAGTTTATCAATTGCTGTTGGAGAAGAACCAAGCACAATAGAAGAGGTATATGAGAGTTTTCTTGTAAGGAAGGGATTTATAAAAAAAACTCCTCAGGGAAGAGTTGCAACAGAACTTGCATATAAGCATCTTGGGTTTAAAAAAGAAAAACATGATACTTTACTTTAAAAATGCTTGAAATAAAAAATATAAAAAAATCATTCAAAAATAAAGTTGTTCTAAAAGATATATCAATGAGTGTTAATAAAGGTGAAATTGTTGGACTTCTTGGACCAAATGGAGCAGGTAAAACAACTACTTTTGAAATAATAACAGGGTTTTTAAAGTCAGATAGCGGTAAAATTCTTATAGATGGTAAAGATATTACAGATTTTCCGACATGGAAGAGGGCAAGAGAAGGTATTTCATATTTACCACAGGAGATTTCAATTTTCAAAAAATTAACTGTTAGAGAAAATTTTGAAATTGTTCTTGAAGATTTTTATGATAAAAATGAAATGGAAAAAATTATTGAGGATTTATTAAAAAAATTTGAGTTGTATAATTTAAGAGACAAAATTGCAGGTAATTTATCAGGAGGAGAAAAAAGGCGTCTTGAAATAGCAAGAAGTTTATCATTTTCTCCTAAATTTTTTTTACTTGATGAACCATTTTCAGGCATTGACCCTAAAACAGTAATTGAAATTCAGGATATAATTTTAAAACTTAAAAATGAAAATATAGGGATATTGTTGACAGACCATAATGTAAGGGAGGCACTTAGAATAACAGATAGAGCATATTTAATTTATGATGGAGAAATTTTAATAGAAGGAACACCAAAAAAAATTTTAAATCATCCTGAGTCAAGAAATGTATATTTTGGAGAGAGATTTGAACTTTAAAATGGAAAATTTAAAAATTGTTCCACAGCATATAGGAATTATAATGGATGGAAATGGAAGATGGGCAGAAATGAGAAATTTACCAAGAATTGCTGGACATAAAGAAGGTATTGAAGCAGTAAGGAGAACAGTAAAAGCAGCAAATAAATATAAAATAAAATACTTAACACTTTATTCATTCTCAACAGAAAACTGGAAAAGACCAGAAGAAGAAGTTAAATTTCTTTTTTATTTAATGGAAGAGAATTTAAAAAGGGAAGGAGAAGAGTTGAATAGAAATAATGTAAAAGTGAGATTTTCTGGAAGGAAATGGGAATTACCTGAAAATCTTGTTAAAATTATGGATTATGTCGAAAATTTAACAAAAGAAAATACTGGTTTAAATTTAATTTTTGCAATTAATTATGGTGGAAGGGCTGAAATTATTGATGTTATTAAAAAAATTATAAAAAATAAATATAAAGATGAAGATATTGATGAAAATCTCATAAAAAAATTTCTTTATCTTCCAGATGTTCCAGACCCTGATTTAATAATAAGAACAAGTGGTGAAAAAAGGATGAGTAATTTTTTATTATGGGAAAGTGCCTACTCTGAATTTTATTTTACTGAAGTTTTGTGGCCTGATTTTGATGAAAATGAATTTTTTAAAGCATTGATTGATTATCAGAATAGAAAAAGAAAATTTGGTGGGGTAAAATGAAAAATGTTGTGATTTTGGGTTCTACTGGCACAATAGGTGTAAATACACTTGAAGTTATAAGAAGGCAAAGAGATAGGTTTAATATTTTATGTCTATCCTGTAAAAAAAATAAAAAAATTTTATCAAAACAGATAGAAAAATTTAAGCCGAAGTATGTTTATATTGAAGAAAAAGATGAGGATTTTGAGAGGAAATATAAGAATATAAAATTTTTTTATGGAGAGGATGGGCTTTGTGAAATTGCCAATCTGAAGGAAGGAGATATTTATATTTTTGCAATACCAGGAATAAGCACATTGAAGGCATTTATTGAATGTATAAAAAATAAAAAAATTATTGGACTCGCATCAAAAGAGATACTTGTTTCTGGTGGAGAAATAATAAATAGTTTGAAAAAAGATTATGATTTTAAAATTCTACCAGTTGATAGTGAGCATAATGCAATTTTCCAGATTTTAGAATATGAAAATAAAGGAGTAAAAAAAATATATCTAACTGCTTCAGGTGGTCCATTGTATAAAAAAAGAAAAAAAAACCTTAATTTAAAAGAGGCTCTTTCTCATCCTGTATGGAAGATGGGAAATAAAATAACAATTGATTCTGCAACTATGATGAATAAATGTTTTGAAATTATAGAAGCACATTACCTATTTTCTTTAAATGAAGAACAGATAGATGTTATTATTCATCCAGAGGCGATTATTCATGGTATGGTTGAATTTATTGACGGAACTATTAAACTTGTTGGCTTTTTCCCTGATATGAAAATACCAATAAATTATGTTTTAAATTATCCTGAAAGAGTAGATATAAATTTAGAAGAAATAGATTTCAAAAAGGTGAGAAAATTAAATTTTGAAAAAGTTGAAAATACAAAATGGTTAAAACTTGCGAAAGAATCAATAAAGAAAAAGGGTTCATATCCTGTTGTTTTGAATGGAGCAAATGAAAAAGTTGTTGAATATTTTCTTGAAAATAGAATAAAATTTAATAAAATAATAGATGTGATTGAAATGGTTCTTGAGAATCATAAGTATAAAAGAAATTTGAAAATTGAGGATATATTTTATTATCATAACTGGGCAAGAAAAGAAGTTGAAAAAATTATAGAAGGTGGAAAATGTTAGGTTCTTTTTTATCCTTAATAATACTTTTTTCAGTTCTTATAACAATTCATGAATTTGGACATTTTATTGTTGCAAAAAGAAATGGTGTTAAGGTTGAGAAATTTTCTGTTGGATTTGGTCCCAAGATTTTTGAATGGAAAAGAGGAGATACAATTTACACGATTTCATTAGTTCCTTTTGGTGGATTTGTTAAACTTGCAGGAGAAGAAATAGATAAGGAAAAATTTGAAGAATGGGAATATATGGGTAAAAGTCCAGGAATAAGGATGAAGATTTTATTTGCAGGTTCATTAAATAATTTAATTCTTGGTTTTATTCTTTTAATACCGGTTTTCATGCTTGGAACAACCACATATGATGGAACAAAAATTGGAGAGTTTGTAAAAGATTATCCTGCAGAAAAAAGTGGTTTGAAAATAGGAGATGAGATTCTTGAAGTAAATGGTGAAAAATGTAAAAATTGGATAGATGTTACTATGAAAATTAAGGAATTCACAAAAAAATATAAAGATAGACCTGTTGTTTTAAAGGTCAAAAGAGGAAATGAAATTTTAATTTACAGCATAAAACCTGCACCTTATGAATATGAAGAAGAAAATGGGAAGAAAGAAACTGAATATATTATAGGGATTCTTCCAAAGGAGAAACTTGAAAAATATCCATTTCATCTTGCTATTATTAAAAGTTTTAAAGAATTTTATAATATATCTTATACAACTTTAATAGGATTTAAACTTCTTTTTCAGAGGAAACTTTCAATTAAACATTTTATGGGACCTGTTGGAATATCTGAAATAGCAGTAAATGCCTGGAAAGTTGGACTTATAACTTATTTACAGTTTATGGCTATTTTAAGTATAAATCTTGGAATAATAAATCTTATACCCTATCCTCTTTTAGATGGGGGACATATTTTTGGACTTTTAATTGAAAAAATCAGAAAGAAAAAACCGAATCCAAAAACATTACAGATAATTCAGAATATCGGAGCAATTTCACTAATTCTATTTGCAATCTTTATCACATATCAGGATATTGGAAGAATTTTTGAAAGGAATTTGAAATTCAAATGAGAAATTCAAGAGTTATTAAAATAGGGAATATTTTTATTGGTGGAGATAATCCTGTTATTATTCAGGGTATGACAAAGGTTCCTACACATCAAATAAATCTTTTAGAAAAGCAGATAAAAAGAATGATAAAAGAAGGAGCAGAAATAATAAGATTTGCAGTTTTGGATGAGGAAGATACAAATTCAATACCAGTTTTAAAGAAAAAGTTTCAAGTGCCATTTGTTGCAGATATTCATTATAACTGGAAACTTGCAATAACTTCTATTGAAAAAGGAATAGATAAAATAAGGATAAATCCAGGAAATATTGAAAAAAAGTATCTAAAGGAAATAATAAAAGTTGCAAAGGAATATAATGTTCCTGTAAGAATTGGATTAAATTCTGGTTCTGTAAAATTAAAGGGAGATTTGGTTTCTTCTTTAATTGATTCAGCAAAAGATACAGTTAAATTTTTTGAAGATAATAGTTTTTTTTCAATAGTTATTTCGTTAAAAACACCATTTGTGAAAGAGACAATCAATGCATATAGAAAAATATCTGAAATTTATGATTATCCTTTACATATAGGAATAACTGAAGCGGGTTGTGGATATATTGCTCTTTCAAAATCAATTCTTGGTATAGGTATTCTTTTAAATGAAAATATTGGAGATACAATAAGAGTTTCTTTAACAACCTCTCCTGAGGAAGAAATAAAGGTTGCAAAATCAATATTACAGGCATTAAATTTAAGAATTTTTGAACCAGAAATTATCTCCTGTCCAACATGTGGAAGGATAAAGGTAAATTTAAAAGAGGTTCTTGAAAAGGTTAAAAAAGAGATTAAAAAAATTGAAAAAGAATATCCTGAAATTAAAAAATTAAAAATTGCTGTTATGGGCTGTTCTGTGAATGGTCCAGGAGAGGCAAAACAGGCAGATATAGGAATTGCAGGTGGAGATAAAAAATGGGCTTTATTTAAAAAAGGCAAAGTTGTAGGGACTTATTCAGAAGAAAAAATTGTAGAAAAACTGGTTGAAGAAGTTTTACATTTGAAATTTTAAAAGGTAATTTTTTCTTTTCAATTTTTTTCTTACCAAATTTTCATATTAACTCCTTCTTTCCCATGTTCTTTATTATTGAAAAAATTTAGATAAAATTTTAATTAGATTTTTAATGAGGTGCACAAAAATTTGACAAAAATAAAAATATATGAAAAAATAAAATTGTGAAAAATTTTGTATATGTCTATTCTTTCTAATTAAACATTCCTAAAAGATATATACAAAATAAAGGAGGGGAAAATGAAAAGATTTTTTTTTATTGGTCTCTTTTTTTTAATTTCTTTTTATTGTTCTGCCGGTATTGAGATTAAGTACAAGGGACTTGATAATGTTCATCTTTCATTTGATGATTGGGAAAACTGGGCTGCGTTAATAAAACTTAAGGTGGCAGAAACAGGGGAGACACTCTTTGAAAAACAACTACCTGAAGGAGGAGGAAGGGTTACCGAAAAAATCCACCACACTGGTTTGTCCCAGGGCACATACACCTATCAATTGTGGGCTGGTTCAGATTTGAAAGAAAGTGTCCAGGTGGTTATAGATGGAACAATTTATGGTGAACTTCAATATGATGAAACATTAAATGATGCTGCTATTGTTGCAGGAAATGTTATTGTTCCAGCAGGTAAGACACTAACCGTGAATGGCAATATCACAGGTGTATCCTGGTTCAGACCTGCGGTCAATGTTTACGGAACAATTAGTCTATCGGAAAATATTACCTTAGATTATCTTTCTCTCAATTTTTGGTCTCCTGTAAATATTAAAAAAATTCAAGGTGTATTTGTTTGGGATTTTGTTCTTTTGAATTTTTATCCTGGGTCATCTGGTTCTACAATTGAGGATTCAGAAACCTTTTATGTTCAAATAGACAATATTTCTCTGTCAATTAAAAATTCAAAGGTTACCCTCTATTTTAATAACCTGGACCAACCCGGAACAACAGTTTCAGCAGAAAAATCCGAGGTGTGGATTGACGGTTACCAAGGTTCTGATATGTCCAAGTTAACACTCAATTTCAAAAATTGCTTCGTAAGGGACTACTTAAATTATGGCCTTTACAAGATACAGAATTTTGAGGCAACAGATTGTGTTTTTACCGATCTATCAATAACAGGCGGCAGTCCAAGATTCACAAATTGCGAATTTGCCTCTTCGGTTTTTTTCAAGGGAAGGAACGAAGGATATTTCAGTAATTGTGTTTTTGGTGACAGGGTTGAGTTTTCAGACCCGAGTTTTGCCGACCCGAAATGGTCTGATAGTTCTTCTATGCAACCAAATTTTTCTGGTTGTAGTTTTGTTGGTAGAATTGGTCCTGTTTTTCCTTATATGAATCCTTCTGGAAAGGTGAATTTAGGTTCAAATAATTACTTTGGAGATAAAAACCCTGATTTTGAATGG
>Ga0078972_1007237_pt1 | contig 24966 bp, 11 predicted proteins | sample YelNatPaOPGAMG01_FD_67568 | JGI IMG/M metagenome (GOLD analysis project Ga0078972, IMG submission 67568) | Hot spring thermophilic microbial communities from Obsidian Pool, Yellowstone National Park, USA - OP-RAMG-01 (SPADES assembly) (version 2) | ecosystem: Environmental > Aquatic > Thermal...
TGATCGGCCATAAATTTAAAACCGAAGCTAATTATTTGCTTGTTATTGCTAGTATTAAAACTGAATGGTTTTGATTGAATAGCAATGACCGACGATTCAGCAGCACATTCACCTGGTAGTGAGTCGAATTCTAGTGCAATAGGTACTTTCGTTTTACGGTATGCACTTCCAAAAATATTTAGGCCATCGGTAGTTGCTGAGGCTGCACCAGTTCTACAAGCTGCTATTAACCATGGATTTCCGTTTGATTCTCGCATGTTTTGCCTGCAGCAAACTACAGCTCCGAATTGGGGATCGTTCAGGATTAACCTTTCTATGTATTGGCTTACGTAGTACTCATTTATAGGTCCATTTGATATCTGTTTTAATCCTACGTCTTGTACTAGAATTATATCGTATTGTGTTGGTGATGAATTGCTATTTGTTAATTCTATTGACCATAGCCAGTTACTTTCATTGTTATGAAGTTGGAGGCTGACCAGGTAATCAATGCCAATCCATTTACCCTTTGCAAAAAAACAGTTATTTTCAAAGGCGAAAACAGAATTACTGCCAGTTCCAATTAGCATTATGTATTTTTTGGGCTCACTTCTTTCTCTTAAAAAAATGCTTGTCCCAAAGATAGAGAATGGGTTGGCATCTCTTAGCCCAATACGAATATTATTTGATGAAATTCGTTTTATTACGCCGTTACTGTGAAATTCAAACTCTAAACCCGAATTGTTCATTAATTTCATTTGTCAAGCATTTTTAGTGTTAACTCAAATTCATCGTTGCCATGATTGTAATTTAATACAATCCGATTGTTATGCCAAATGAGCATAATGGGTTTACCCGAAATTTCGGCCGATTTTATTTTGGTAATGTTTCTTCCTTCAAGAACCATTTCACCTAACAGTTTTGGATCGCCCATTAAATTTATAAGTACGCTTTTGTCGTTTACCTTTATTCCAGTGACATCCGAAGTAGTGTGAAGAATATTAATACTATTGCTTATTTCTTTACCAACTGGCGAAATAAATGCGTAAAGGGGTGGAATTTCAATTGCTCCATCAATTAGTGGGAGTTGAACAATTTCACTCGTTTTGGGATGCCTATAGGTTATTTGTCCACTTTGATTTTCGTTATAGTAGTTTCCAACAAAAAGTAACGCTTCAGATTTATCATTAAATTTTTGACGTACAGCAATAAAATCGTTAGTGCATGTAGCATTAGCCTTTTGTGCATTAGAACGATCAAGAATTGATTTGTAGGCATGTTTATGACCTTCAGTATCAAATCCGAGCCAAGTGCCAAGGTGTATTACCTTTCCCTTACCAACATTTTTTTCAAATCCACATATACTTCCTTTAAGGGTGAAGGCGATTGGGGTTGCATCACCAATAGTTTCAGTTGTATATGTAATTAGAGGGTTTGAGCATTTAATATCGGTTAAATTGAATAATTTGATTAATGGCGAATCGATAACTTCGTGTTGCGATGATTTAATGTTAAAAGCATCTCTGAGTATTGTACAAGGCCGCTGATTCATTTCCCTATCCGGTAGGTAGGGGAATATAACTAAATTACCACCTGCAGTCACATATTTGGCAACGGTTTGCTGATCGGCAGCATTCATCTCGTCCGTACTAAAAAGCCATACCTGTTTATAAGCGGCTAAATCGTTTTCTGATGAACCGGTAAGGTTAACCATATCGTAGTCAATATTCAGAACCTGGAGGACTTTTAGCAGTCCATCGAAAAATGCTGGCCGACGAATGCGCGCAGGTACAAATTTTAGTTTTGAAGCACCTTCCTCAGGACGTTCAAGTTCAGTGGCATAGTATGGGGAGTAGAATAGTACGCAAATATCTGCTTTCCTTTTTGTATTTAAAATGAGTTCTTCGTGGGTGTCAATGAACTTGCTCATTTTTTTTACAACAGGAAACGCGCTCGATGGATTTGCCTGATAGTCAAGTGGTGTAAACCAGTAGAATGTGTCACCAGAATACCCCTTTGCGGGTGGGTTTTTACCCTGCGAAAACATGTAGTAATTCCATCCTTTTAGGCCATTGGCAATACTTGCCTTGTAAAAGAGTTCCATTTCACGCGGATTGGTTACTACATGGTATTCCCTTGATCCACTCTGAAATTCGGCAGCAAATAAGGGCTTATTGCCCTGCATTGCACTAACAATATCGTTAATAATTCTATCGTCGTGCAAGTTCCTATACGATACAAATTCAGGGATATGGTCCACCCCAAATATCAATTCACTTTTATCCCTGTATAAATCCTCATACATGGTAATATTAAGGGGAAACTCGTAGCCATGGCCGTATATCCATCCGGGGAGGTTATGGTATAAAGGAACCCATATTTGATGTTTACGAATCCAACTCGATAGAAGGCGCAAGTAATTACCGTAGTATTTCCTCCAGAAACAGTGCCATTCATAATCGCGACTTCGGTCGCCTTTCGATTTGTATGGGCTATTTCCATCGGGGGGTAATTCAATGTCGTCGAACGAAGAATAATTAGTTTCCCAAAGGGTATTCAATTCTTGAATACCTGAGTATCTGTTCTTGATAAAGTTGATGAATTGTTCTTTAACCTGTTCATTGTAATCGGCTTGGTGAGCAAGCCACGAGAATACTCCAATTTCGTTGCATACCTGCATCATTATTATTGGGCCACCATTGTGTATCTGTTTTTGACCAATAATGGGCATTACATGGTTATACCATTGCTCAACTTTTGACAAAAATAAAGGGTTAAACAAGCTTACACCATCGCTTAGGACGGCTTCTCCTTTGTTATTATGCATTTTAATGGCATTGCCGTACTTTTCTAAAAACCAATCGGGTAAGCCTGCTCCACGATATTCTGCAAGTATAAATGGGCCGGGTTTAACAATGCTGGTAAATCCATATTTTTGGCAAAGGTCTAACCATCCCACAAGATCGCGTTCGGGTTGGGTAGTACCATTAAAATCAAAATAGCCTTCGCTGATTTCGTGCCAAACCCAGGGGACATAACTACTAATGGTTCGGAGTCCTGCTTCTTTGGCTTTTTGTAAATGTTCATCCCATAGTTCCCGCTTAATTCTAAAGTAATGTATTTCGCCTGAGTTAAGAAATACTTTTTTCCCATTCAAATTGAAAAACCCACCTTCGATACTAAACTTATTCATGGTATTTCTTTTTTTACTGATTTTGTTCTTTATTTCGGTTTGTTAATGCATTCTTTATTTCCTGTAGTCGCTTTTCTGTAAGATTATAACGGAATATGAAAAGTAACGATAAAATACTCATAATAACCGGTAATCCAATTTCAACAACGCGCATCATAAGAAGGGTAAATGGACTCTGACGTTTTAGGGAAGGCATTTTTTGAGTGATTTCATCTAGTTTATGTATGTTTATTGAATCGGAATCATAAATGTTGTAATCCCTTAAAACGCAGTTTATTTCTGCAATGTCCTTTAAAAGTTCTTTGTAATGGGCTCCATCGCCTTTACCATTGATTACAGATTCAAAATGATTTATCAGCTCATAAACATTATTTTGCGCTTTTATTAAATTAAAATTCATTCTTTGCTTATTAATTTTTCCAGCTAGAACTGAAGGATTTATTGAATCGTTCTTTGATTTGTTTAGAATTGAATCATAGTATTTAAGGCTATCAATAGTTATTTTTAAATTTTGTCGTAAAATAATTTTTGCTTGAACTTTTGAACTATCGTTTTCGATTGTTTCGTGCTGATTTACTCTTTCAAGGTAAGCATCATACTTTAAGGCATTATCAAGAATTTGACTATTTAACTCCTTAGTTTTGTTAATGTATTCGGAATAGTTCAAAATATTTTTGTTGGTTAGGTCAACCTTGATTTCTTTTATATTTCCTTCGAGGTAATCGACTTTAGTAACCTGATTTTGGTCAAATTGGGTGAATTCAATAAGAATTCCGGCAACAAAGCTAGCCACGGCAAAGCCCATTTTAATGAACCACCAAAAAACGGAGTAAAAGCTACCTTCCTTCCTATGGCCCGTATTCAAGTCATCCTCATCACAAATGTCGCCCACCATTGAAGAACCAAGGGTAAAAAAGAATAACATTCCTGCCGAAAGCAAAATTGTTGGTATAATAATCAGGTAAGGGTATTGGGGATTATAGCATAGTATTTTTGATAGTTGAGCGGTGGCCATTAAGGCAATGGAGAGGATTAAAGTATTCCGTTTACCGAGTTTTGGACTTACCCAGTTTAACGGGAATACTGCTAAAAGGCCTGTTACAGCCCAAATTGTTCCATTAATGCCTAATAGATATGCACCAGCTACTTTATCGCCAGAGAAAACATAGAAAATTGGAATATATGAGCCTAGCAATGTTACAAAATTGAAACCGGTTGCAAGGGTAAATATGGCAAGAGTAAGTCGAATGAAATTTTTGTTTTTTGTGGTATGCTTCATGTCGGTCCAGAAAGGTTTCTTCTCCTGTTTCTGAACTCTCACAAAGCCTGGTTCTCGGAGTTTTGCAGTCCACCAAAAGGAAAGGGGTATAAGCACTGCTGCTATCATCAACGATACATAGCGCATACCGTCGGCTTCATTGCCTCCTGGCCCTTTAAATATCTCGAGATTAGCAAGAACAAATAGCCATGGGGTACTCATGGCAAATAGATTTCCCACAAAACTCTTTGCACTAAATAGGCGTGTACGTTCATGGGGGTCAACTGTCATTTCCATTCCCAGAGCACCATGGGGAATTTCAAAGATTGCACACGAAGTGTAAAAAAGTAAAAGGGTTACAAGGATATAGGATAGTTGAAACCACTGATAGCCCGATTCGGAGGGAAACCAAATTCGAATGGTTTCACCTTTGGGAATCCACCACATGGCCACAAAAAAAACAGCTACAAGTATGCCGCCAATCAGTAAGAATGGACGTCGGCGACCCCAGCGAGTTCGAGTATTGTCTGATAGGTGCCCTATAATTGGGTCGGCTATGGCATCCCAAAGGCGGGGTATAATTAGTATTGTTCCCAACCAAAAAGCGCTCAAGCCTAAGCTAATGTTTCCCATTAATCCAACAAGAATACCCGCAATGTTGAATAGGGCAATGGGAATAATACCTCCTGCCCCATATGCAATAAGTTGGGAAATCTTTATCTTATTTTCACCTTTTATTTGTGTATTATTGTTATCCATTGTGTTGTGATATTAGTAGTAGATTTTTACCTCGCATGGGAACTCATTTACAGCTATTTCTTTTTCGTTATATGTTTTAATTTCCTTACCGTTTACTGTTACTCTTTTGGGAATCTTAGATCCATTGAAATTTCTGATGCAAATCCCATTAGAAGGAAGGTTTAAATTGCCATCGATTTTAAGGGTATAGTGCTCGTTGCTCTTAATTATTGAATAAGAGAGGCTTCCGTAGTAAGTTGGTAGGTTTTCGACAGAGATTCCATTAGGACTATCAATCCATTCCTGTTTTAGTGCTGAACCTATGCATAAAGTTTTGTGATCAGGGTCTTCATAAACAAAAATATTCCTGAATGCATTTATGAAATCACTTCCTACCCAAGTGTGAGGCATATCGCCGATGTAGGCCGGTGTTCGATAGTTATTCCAAACCACTTCGGCCCAATGGTACCATCCTTGGGGTCTTTGTTGGCTTAGGAAGTAATCAATGAGTTCATGGGCTCTTTCAGGCTGGTTAAGCATAATGAACGAACCAATAATCCTATTCTCGTAGGGTGTAAAGTTAACCCAACTGATTTCGCCCAATTTTCTTTGCCTGAAGTATGTGTAGTATCTTTCAAAGGTATTATAGATTTGAGGTTTTGGAAGGTTTTCGAATTCGTTACATGGTGTAAGTGCAATAGTTGTTGATGTAGCATCAAAATCGCCTAACTCGGCACATCCTGGTACATAGTTGATGTTATGATTCTTAATGGATAGGTTTATTGAATTATATAGATTTTCCCTGAAAGTATTGGTAATCTGCTTTATTCGTTCAAATTCTTTCTGATTTCCCAAGGTAATTTGAATATCGCAAGCATCCTTTAGCCCTTTAAGGATAAAAAAGTCATCCCAGTATGAGTGCATGGGCTTTGCTGAGTAACCTTCGTGACTAATTGATTCGGGAACTAATCCGTAAAAGGCCTTTAAGCTATCGTTTCCGTATTTAAATTTATCGGTTGAACGCTCAACAATTAACGATTCAATATAACTTATGGTTTTTAAAATATAAGGGTTCATCATTCTTAGAAAAGCCGAATCGTGTGTAAAACTGAAATATTCATGAATTAAGTAGATAAATTGACCGTGACTATCGTGCTCCGCTACAGGGTCGGGGCCTCTAAAATCGACAACACAGGGGACTTTCCCGTTCTCGTAAAGATGTTGAGCATACCATTCAATAAACTCTTTCACCTCATCGGTGATGCCCGCTTTCAGGAGTGCTGATGAAGTTAAGGAACCATCACGCATCCAACTCCTTTCATAGGAACGAGAGCCTGGCTGAATGCCATGTATATCACGGTTAATTAATATGTACATAAGGTTTGAACGGTAGGTTTTTATAAGATCATGAGCAGAACTTGGCAGGTTGAACTTTACCTGCTCTGTTTTTTTACGCCAGTTGTCCGATACTTTTGCAATGGTATCGATGACATTATTTATATATAATTCCGATTTATCAATTTTATTGGAATGGTAGGGTGCAATAGCAAAAATTGTATGGGTTTGCCTGGGTTTTAACCTAATAGAGTACTTAACTATACCACCGCATAAACCAAAATCATCAGTTGCTGACATTTCCGATCTGCTTTTGCTAAGAATCATTTCAACGGGGTTTGCGCTAAAAAACGAACTGGCATAAAACGATTCAAATCTTCGGCTAAAATAGAGTGATGAGTTATCGACTTCAACTCTGTCTCTCGAACCACTTGCTGTTAATTTGCTAATTGAACCCACTCCTCCGGCAAGGTTTAAGAATTGGTAGTAGGGATTCACCTGGAATGGTCGTATAAGTAAATATAATTCAACTAATTGATTCCTTTCGGTATTGTTTTTTAAAGTATAACCGGCTACTAGTTTTGATGATTTATTTGCATTGCCATACGAAGTTATCCCAATTTGCAAGTCAACCTCATCGGTATGCCAATTAACCGTTGGGGTGTAATCGTATGTTTTACCATCGATAGAATATTCAAGCGATTGTGAGGTGTTTACATTCGACCAGCCATATAGTTTATTGCCCAATTTTACAAAAGGCTCAATGGAATATTTTGCTTTTTCAACCTCAATCATACCGTCCTCGTTGATTAGGGCTTCCTTGGTATCGCCATTTACTCCTGAAATAGTCCAATACGAAGCCTGATCAAGGAAGTAGCGGGGGTAATAGCCTAGGGGGGAATTCTTTGCCACGAACCTAAAAAAGTTGTTAAGAGTATTCGACTCGTCAACCTTAATGATGTCGATATCAGTTATTCCAATACATTTTGCATTGATGTCATCATTGAACTTAATTTTTATGTAACGGGTTTCAAGTTCGGGCAATCGGATGAAGCTTGTGCTGTTTAAATTCGAATTAATTGCAGTGGATTTTTCCCAACTTATTGAATCGTCCGATATAAGTATGTCGAAGTTTTTGCCCTGCTTGCCTTGCGCCCAGTTAATTTTTAAACCACCAATTTCACGGATTGTCTTAAAATCAATAAGCATTTCTTGTTTTCCTTTGTTTTTGGTGAACCAAATACTACCTGGCTGGTGATCGAATATCTCGGTTATGGGTTTATGAAGTGCACCTGAAATTTCATATGCAGCAGGTTTAGGATATTCATTGGTAACTGGGGGTAACGTTTTGAAGGTTAAGCTGTCAATCCATATTTTCCCGTTTCCACCAACAAACGAGGCAATCGTAAACTCAATTCTATCGATCCTTTTAAGATGAGTATCGGTTGTTGGCCCCCATGCAAAACTGATATGGCGTGGCTTTATTCTAATTTTCCGCCAGTTGGTTGGGAAATTGTAATTTCGGTTATTCACCCACCAAACATTATTGCCGGTGCTATCCAAAAATTTAATTTCTAAGTTATTTGAAGGCGATTCGGCTTTGATATAAAATGAAATTTCAAAGTTTTGGGGTAAATCGATGGGGATAGTTTTTTGAATTCCACAGTATCCCGTACCTTTTGTGAAATTGTAGGTTAAGCAGATAGATTTACCGGATAGCCCATTATCGGTTTTAGCATTTATGGTTACCCCATCCGATTTAATGAAGGTCCAACCTTCAATTGATTCAAACTGGTCGAGCGTAATTATTTGAGCCTTTACCTCCAACGATGCAAATAAAACTGTTAGAGAAGCAGCAGCAATTGTTGCCTTAAAGTAATGGTTCATGGCCAAAAAAATTTTAAAAAAGAAAAACAAGGAATTTAGTTTGCCTATTGTGATTTTCTGAAAGCAATTAATTCATACTCTGAAAACCAAGTTTTTTTAACCCTGATTGAATTATTGGATCGGGCATTATATAGTTCCATACCAAACCTGTTCTAAAGTTTTCAATCATAATAAGCATGGGGCCTTGATCAATTCCAATAAAGTCGTTATCGACCCATTTGGCAGTTGGGTTAAAGGCATCATGAAACCCATATTTACCCCAGATCTTATCGCCATAGCGCTGTAACATTGCTTTTGTAGTTGGAATCACTATTTCGGGAGCAAAGGGTAACGATGACAGATGACCATAGGGTGCTATGGTTCCATCGTCAAAGTAGTTTAACTCTCTTCCGCTGGCACCCCTGCCGGCATAACCTAAAAAGATTTTATTATCGAAGTTATATTTGTCGGTTGGGCCGTCGCATGCGGTAATTCCCCAGCATAGCGAATCGTATCCTACCCAGCCATGGGGGTTATCGATGCAATACTCACGCTGAACATAGGTAGCAATCCGTGAGTTTATAAAGTAGTCAATGCCCTTTTTGCTCATGTATGAGTCCTGAATGCCACGAAAATCAATAAACGCCTGTGAAAACTGATGGCCGAAAAGGGGAGGAAATGCAACATGTGAGTAATCCTTGTAAGGAGTATACCAGTTGTACGATTCAAGCCATGAATTATAGGCTTTTTCAATATTTTTCATTCCAGAGCCCGCAGCAAGTATGTATAGAAATAGCGCTTCGTTATAACCTTTCCAACCCATGTTGTGAAGACTTGATTCAGGATACCATCCCATTGATATGGTATAAGCATATTGACCCTGAGGTGGCATTTGCATAAAGTCCCAATCAACTCTTTTTATCAAAAAGTCTGCTATTTGACGGATTTGGCTTTCCATCTCATTATTTGCATTATAGTAGTTGCGAGCAAATATTACTCCCATTAAAAGCAAGCCGGTATCCACTGACGATAGCTCACATTTCCACTCCCTTTTGCCAGTTCCCATGTTCAGGAAATGGTAGTAAAAACCCTTGTAACCCGATGAAAGGGGTGAAGAGTTTTGTTCAGAGTCTTTGAAAAACTTTAAAATATTAAGGGTTATTTGAGCAGCCTCGTCGCGACTAATCCATTTACGCTCGGCTCCTATTGCAAAGCAGGGAATAGCAAAACCTGTTGCAGCTATGCTAATTGGCGACCAAACAGCTGCTCTGTCCTTAACTGCGCCCCACTGAGGGTGGTGCTCATTCATAAAGTACTGGAAAGTTTTGTATTGAATTGAATCGAGCATTTTTTCTTCATCAGCCGTTATGGTATAGTCAATTTTACCCTTCGAAGGGAAACTGATATTTTTACCGTTAGAACATGAAAGCATCAACAAGGTTAGCATCATCGATGCCTTCCAAAACATTCCCTTAATTTTGCTCTTGACAGCCATAGGAAAACTTCATTTAAGAGTTATTTATTAACATTGAAACCAAGTCTTAAAAGTCCTTGCTTAACCTCAGGTGCCGACATGAAAAGATTCCAGCACAATCCACTGCGGTAGTTTTCAATCATTACAACTATTGGCCCCTGGTCAATAGCTAAGTAGCTATTGCCCCACCAGTTTGCGGTTACATTAAAAGCATCATAAAATCCATACTCGCCCCAAACCTTATTGCCAAGTTTATAGTAAAGGAAGCGAGCCACCTGTTTGGATTCCTCAGGGGCATAGGGCATCGATGATAGAGCAGCTGTTGGGCTAATAACCCCAATATCTCGGGTAGGCTCATGTACACCATAACCCGTATTATCGTCCGAAGCTGTAAGTCCCCAGCAGTCAGCACTGTATAAAGGGTATCTTCCGGGGTTAACAATACAATGTTGGCGGTTAATAAGTGAATGGTTTACATTTTGTTGCCAGTAGTTGGCATAATTATCACTCAAATTTCGGGGGTCAAGACCCAAGAATGAGTAATGGGCAAAGAAAAGAGGTCCCCCATAGTCGTAACCAACCGGTAATGTGATGCCATAGAATGTTTTACCATTGGCAATTGTACCATTCCTTGCCCAACCGGAATGGTAAACCGAAGCATTAATGGGGTAAGTGTTTGACGATGCTGCTAAAACATATACAATTAAGGCCTCATTGTATCCTCTGATTTGCATATTCATTGCCCAACCAGCGGTAGGTGACCAATGCCAGTAAAGCACATCCTCGCCACCCTTTGTGTACCATGTCCATTCAACACCATTTATCAGCACATTAATTTGGTCAATTAAGTCACTTTCAGCACTATCGTTAGGGTTTAGGTACTGGCGGAGAGTTATAAGCCCTTGAACCAAAAAGGATGTTTCCACCAAATCGCCACCGTTATCATTTGAACTGAATGGGATTACTTTCCCTGTTATACCATTATACCAATGACCCCATGCACCATGAAATCGATCGGCATTTTTTAAAAAATTTATAATGATTGAAAATCTATTAATGCCCTCGGCTCTTGTGATGAATCCGCGCTCAATTCCTACTATGATTGCCATTATTCCAAAGCCGCTGCCACCAATAGTAACCAAATCGCCCGATGTGTTTCGTTCCCTTGCCAATCCACAGGTTGGGTGGCCAAAATCCCAAAAGTACTTGAAGGTACGGAACTGAATCAGGGTTAAAAGGCTATCGTCGGAAATTCTTTGAAATTTATCGGTTGAATCAAGCTTGGTGAAAAACTTGGCTGAATACCCATTAATGATATTAGCACCCAAGTTTTTACCTTGTGATACGGTGAATCGATAAAGTAAAAGCGGTTTTAAATATTCGTTGGGGGTTACACTTAAAACCTTTGAATCGTCCGAGAACCTATGGCTGTAATTATTGTAAATATCGCCTGAAAAGTAAATATTATAGGTGTCGATTTTTAAAGTATCGACAGGTTTGTCGAAAAAAACTTTTATGATTGGTTTATATCCAATATGGTTGATTTGACCATTGTCGGAAACCTTAATGCCATCAATGGTAATGGAATCGACCATTACATTACCAATGGGCTTCACAGTTTCTTCTTTTTTGCAAAACGTTACGGAAAGGGAAACGGCTGCTATAGTAATTATCGATAAAAAATACCTCATGGGGTTTAATAAAAAATAGGGTGGGGTGTTTTCCCCACCCTATAAGTTTAACTATTCAGTAATTTGTGATACTTCGGCATCGTATAGGGCCTTAACTTCGGTAGCCGAGAGCGCTTTGTCGTAAACACGCAACTCGTCGAGGTTACCCATAAACCAGCCCATCCACTCGTCAGTAGCCTGAGTGTCGGTTTTTGGACGCCATGCGCCAATATTAAGTACATCAGCATTTACAAAGTTCAAATCGCCAAGAGGTGTTTGCTGATCATCTGCATAACGATTTTCAACAGCTGCAGGAAAATCAACCTTTACACCATCCTTGTAAACCATGAACTTGGAGGTAGTTGCATCGTACTGGAAAACAAGGTGCATCCATTTGTTAACCTGGAAAATAGATTTCTTTACATCAATCCATTGACCCTCCCAGGGAACACCTACTTTTTTGAAGTGTAATTTAAAGAATAGAGAATCGGCACCTGGATCGGTTAGCCTTTCGATCATTATAGTAAGGTTGCCCCAGAACAGATCATCCGATTTCCCAATTTCGAAAACCTTTGGAACGGGAGTACCATCAACCTTTGGCGATTTAATCCACATGGCCACAGTGTATGATTTCAGGGTTTTAAGTTTGCTGTTGTCAGGCAAATTATATCGAAGGTATGCACCGGTAGCACCTTGGTATGCTTTACCCCTACGGCCGGCTACATAAGTAACACTAGGCTGTTGCGATGGGGTAATGTTACCAATGGTTTCAAGGGCGTTGTTTTCAAATGGGAAGTAGGCAACCAGGTTGGCTGTTGCAATTGTCCCTGGATCAATTTTCCCATCGTTGTTGTTGTCATCATCTTTACTGCATGAGGTGAATAGCAATCCACCCATTACTACTGCGCCAAAAAGTAGCGCGCCAAAAATTCTGAATTTGTTCTTCATAGGACTTAAAATTTAGTTAGACATAGGTTTATTTAAGAATGAAATTAATATCCGCTATTTTGAGTTAAATTCGGATTCAGTTGCATTTGGGCAGCAGGAATTGGGTAATGTTCATGCTTGCCTACCACAAATCCCTTAGATGCGAGTGCAGTTGCCGCCTGATTTGTCCGCACCAGGTCAAAATACCTATCTTCTTCCATTGCCAGTTCAGCCCGGCGTTCGTCCCATATATCTTGTAGTGTTGCACCGTTGATACTGGGTAAACCAGCTCTATTACGAACCATATTGAGAGCATTGTCGGCGCTTAACCCACAAGTTAATGGAACTGCTGCACCTTCTACCAGTGCTTCGGCATACATCAAAAGGATATCAGAGTACCTGATTACTCTTATGTTATGGTCAAAGCCATAACCGTTGTAAACCCATCGGTTTTGCGATGAAGGGGTATATACCTTTCCATTGTAAACGGGATTAGTACACCTGGTCATTATGCTATCGCCCTCAGGAGTTTTTGTACCCCTGTATAGGAGTGTGGTTGCAGGTCTGATCACTTCGCCACGCGAATTGTAAAAGTCGATAAGATTTTGGCTTGGTGTGCAAAAACCCCAACCTTGCATGTTAGCAGGTGAATTGCCACGGGGGCCCTGTACATAACCATACTCAAGATAGGCCGCATCGCCCGATGATTTTCCTAAAGTAGAACTTTGAATCTCAAAGAGCGATTCCTTAGAGTTTTCTCCATCGAGGCTAAATTCTTCACGGAAGTTATCGAGTAATCTAAACCTACCCGATGCAATAATTTTATCGGTTAACGAGGCTACTGAATCCCATTCCGATTGGTATAGATGTACTTTAGCCTTGATGGCCATTGCAGTGTACTTCGATATTCTACCGCCCCATTCTTTGGTATAGCCATCGGGAAGAACGGCAATGGCTTCCTGTAAGTCCTTCTCAATGAAGGCGTAAAGTTCGCTTGTGCTGGCCTGATTTAATGAGGCCAACTGTTCCGATGAGAGAACAGTGTCAACTATGGGCACCCTTCCAAATAATCGGGTAAGATTAAAGTATGCGTAAGCCCTTATCACCTTAGCTTCACCTTGGCATTGAATGGCATAATCGCGGTCCGATTTATTCTGTAGGTTTTGAACGAATAATGGCATTTGGTGAATGGCGTAGTTTGCGCCACTAACTATATCGTAGTATCCTGTCCATAGGGCATTTATTAGCCCATTGGTGGGTTGAAAGTTTAGATTATCGATATCGCGCATTTCCGGATTATCTTCAGGGGTACTACCCTTGTCGGCATTGTCCGAGGCAATCTCAAACGCTCCAATGTAGGGGAAAACATGAGCTCCCCAGTTTCGCAATTTAGCATAGGCAGCGCTCACAGAAAGGAATATGTTTTCGGATTTGGTGTAATCAATTCCGGTTGTGGGGAGTGTTCCTTCCTGCCTAAAATCGAGGAAGTCTTCACAGTTCCATAGCAGTAAAACTGCAATCAGCGATATTATGATGTACTTTATTCTTTTCATGGCTCTATGATTTTAGAATTAAAAAATCAGCTTAACACCCAGTGTATAAATGGCTTGCATAGGGTAAACGTTGAAGTCGATGCCACTGCTAATTGGCGACCCACCAACTTCGGGTGTAAATCCTTTATAGGTAAAGAATGTGTATGGGCGTTGGGCTGTGAAGAATACCCTAAATTTGGGTACAAAGGGAATTTTATCGGTTGTATAGCCAATTTGAATGTTTTGAATTCGGATGTAAAATCCGTTTTCAACAAAGAAATCGTTAGCTTGCTGGATAAATGAAGAGTTGTAGGCTTCTGCTGATGGGTAGTCAGTCGATTTATTTGAGGAAGTCCATCGGTTCTTGTAAAAGTCCTCGTCGTAATTTCCATCGGAGAAAACGTCTCTGTTCATTCTTTTGGCATTCAAAATCTTATTGCCGTACTGTCCGGTAATGGAAAGGCTAACATCAAACTTTTTGTAGTTCAAACCCAGGTCAAACCCAGTGATTAACCAAGGTGTGGCACTACCTAAGTAAACCTTGTCCTTTTCGTCAATTACCTTATCGCCGTTCTGATCCTTATACTTGAAATACCCTTTATCCTTAATAGCCTGACTTACTGGGTCACGTAAAGCTTCAAGTTCACTCTTGTAAACGCCGTCAATCTCATACCCGTAGAATGAGCCTATGGGGTGCCCAACAGCAGTGCGGGTTGTGTAGTTTCCCCTTACATATCCACTAGGTATATACTCTCTGCCATTTAGCTCGAGAACCTCATTATGATTAAAAGTGGCGTTAAATGATATAGTATAGTTTAAATCCTTTGATATTTCATTTTTATAGTTTAAAGAGAATTCCAATCCAGTATTCAAAACCTTACCATTGTTCCCGAGCAGTTCAGCAATTCCTCCTCCAGTAGCAATGGGGGCATAGAATACAACGTTGTTGGTAACACGATGATAGAAGTCGAACTCACCCGATAGTTTTTGATTTTTTAGCGTGTAGTCAACACCCAAATCGAACTCGGAAACCGTTTCCCATTTCAGGTAGTTTTGCAGAACGGTTTGAGCTCCCAACCCATCAACCAGGTTATCGCCAAATACTCCTGAACTTTCTATACCGGTTTGGCCAAGGATTACCGAAGAGTTAGAAGGTACGTTGTCATTACCTAACATCCCCCAACTTAGGCGAAGTTTCAGATTGGCAAACTTTTCGTTAATTCTGCTGAAGTTTTCCTGGGTAATGTTCCAAGCCAATCCTAACGAAGGGAAGTAACCCCATTTTTGCTGATACTTGGAACTTGCATCGGCACGGAATGTTAGGGTTGCCAGGTATTTATCGGCATAATTTAAGGTATTGCGGGTAAAAAACGACAGCCCATTATATCTTGCTGCTGCATCGTATGCATTTCGGTCGCGGAACGACCCATTTATAAGGTATTTGGATTGATCATCATACCCGGGAACACTATTGGCATAACCCGAAAGGGTTTCCCATTTTTCCATTCGAACCGAGTGCCCAATGAGCACTGAATATGATGTCTTTCCTAAACTATTCTTATAGGTTAAAAAATTATCGATGATTTGCTTCGATGCGCTACCAAATGTTTTTGTCAGGCTCGATTTGGTTACCCCTTGCGAACCCCCTACATAGAATTGTGGTGTGTAATTTCGTTGATTCCAGTTATCCTGATCCTGGTTGTATGCAGCCCTATAGGTAAGCTTATCCTTTAAAATATCTAGTTCAGCATATATACTGAAAACCTCCTTGTGTCCTTTTTCAAAGTTATCGGCATAGTAAGCAGCAGCCACAGGGTTTCCGTACTGGTTACCAAAACCATATTTTTGGGGCGATCCAAATTTTACGGGATAAGCGTCGCTGTTGGTTTGGTCATAAACAGGGTAAACCGGCGGGTTAACATATGCTCCAAAAAAAGCACCTGTATTGGGGTTGTACTTGCTATAATTTGAAATAATGGTATTAATGCCAATTTTTAGGTTATTATTAACTTGTTGATCGAGCCTCCCCCTAATGTTATATCGCTGGTAATTGTTTTGGGCATCCATAATACCGTTCTGGTAAATATAGTTACCCCCAATGGAGTATGAAGTTTTATCGGTCGATCCGGAAATATCCAGGTTATGGTTGTTCATACCAGCAGGTCTAACTAGTTCCTGATACCAGTCGGTGCTGGTTGGGTAATTTGCTGGGTCTTTTGGAATATAACCGGGAATATTTTCATTTGCCTCGTTAAGGAGAGCAACGTACTGATCCTTTGTGGCCATTTTAAGGATATTAACGGGTACCTGGAAGCCAACATAGCTATCGTAACTTACAGTTGGAATCCCTGATTTGCCCTTTCTGGTTGTAACAATAATTACTCCATTGGCAGCTCTAACTCCGTAGATAGCTGACGCTGAGGCATCCTTAAGAACAGTAATGTCTTCCACGTCGCTTGAACTTAAAAAGTCGATATTGTCAACAAAAACCCCATCGACCACATAAAGGGGTTTAGCATAATCGCCAATGGAACCTACGCCCCTTATTTTTACGGTTGCTCCGCTACCGGGTGCACCGCTATTAATAATCTGTACACCTGAAACTTTACCCTGCAAGGCATTCATAGGATTTGAAGAAACCTGCTTTGAGAGTTCATTCCCTTTTACAGTAACAATGGGTGCGGTTAAGTCCTTTGCCTTTTGAGTCCCATAACCAACCACAACAACCTCCTGGAGTTGGGTTGATTTTGGTTTTAGGGTAACATCAATTACTTTTTGATTGGAAATTTCAACCTCTGTGTCTTCAAAACCTACAAATGAGAACACCAATGTTTTATCGCCAGGTTGAACCTCAATTTGGAAGTTACCTTCCAAATCGGTATTGGTACCTCGAGTTGTACCTTTGATGGTAACATTTGCTCCGGGAAGCCTTTCACCAGTATCACCTGCCTTTACAGTTCCTTTAATTATTGTTTGTTGAGCAAAAGTAGAACTGAAAAAAAGTAGAACTAGCAACAAGGTTCCCAATATGTGCATAAATGCTTTTGGTTTGGGTTGAGTTAGGTTGTGCATAGTTTTTCGATTTTTGAATAATCCATTTAAAACGTTTGCGGTATCAAATTTATAGTGATGATCTTCTAAAGTCCATTTTTTTACATCATCACTAATTACGGGGGGTAAAAAATATCAATAATTGAGGTTGCTCATCACTACATCAGTTACATTTAATATGGTCATAATAATTTGATAAACAATTAAATATGACAAATTGTTTTGTAAAAAAATGAGGCTGTCAGCAATTAAACAGAATCATTAATTCCAAATGATTCGTTTTATTTTTTGTTTATGCAGATTGTTTTATGCATGCTATTAAGAGCACATTTAACCAAGATTAGTGAAAAGAAACACACAAAAACATTTAAACAACCTGTTTCTAGTGACGGATTTGGGTTAAATTATTGTCAAAGTTTTACTTATAATACTGAATAATTAGACGATAGATTTAATTTATCTAAAAGATTATCAGTAATATAATGATTGATAAAGTGATGTAAGCTGAAAGATACAAGGTATAGCTACCTAGAACTTAAGAATGAAATCGTTCAGGCTTTCGTTAGCATCGAGAGCCAATCGTTTTCTTAACCGGTATCGGCGTTCTTCTACTCCACGGATACTAATATTTAGTAAGGGTGCAATTTCTTTTGACGAAAGATTCATGCGCAGGTATGCGCATAGCCTCAAGTCGCTTGGGGTTAAGGACGGGTAAGTTTCTTTTAATCGTTTAAAAAAGTTTTGATGTGCCTGGTCGAATAATTTTTCAAAAGTATCCCAGTCGTGATCGCTTTCTATGTCTTGAGTGATCAATTTGCTGATTTTACTGTAATACTTATTAGGGATTCGGTATCCAAGTTCGTTCTTTAAACCTTCCAGCTCTTGGGCAATATCCTGCAAAAGTTGATTTTTTCGGACAATAGCCATTGTGCTCAAGGCCAGTTGAGAGTTTTTATTTTCAATATCGGCTTGTAACTTTTCGTTTTGAAGTTTTATGATGATTTTTTCCTTTTCTTCCTTTTCCTTATGTATTTTTTCCAGTTCCAGCTTGCGTTTTTCCTCATAGTGTTTTTTTACCTTCTTTTTGTACGATGCTCTTGTGTATGCTGTAATTACCAAGGCAATTACGATGTAAAACCCAATTGCCATCCACGATGCGTAAAGGGGAGGTGAAACCTTTATTGTAACGGAAGCATTTGGTGTGATATGACCTTTAGCATTTAACGTCCTTACTTTAAATTTATAGGTACCAGGCGAAAGCCTTCGATATATTATTGATGTGCTCGGCATCCATTCGCTCCAATGCTGGTCAACACCCTCAAGCATATACTGATAGAAATGCTTTAGGCCAATAACATCTTTTGAGGTAAATGAAAAAGTAACATTATTCTTGCGCCATGGTATAATAAATTCGTTATACCTATTTCTTCGTGGATTGCTTTTGATATTTTGTTCGCTATTCCATGCTACCACTTCGGTTATAATTGGCATTTGTATATCGTTGGGAGCTCTATCGAACAGTTTAAGGTTCAGAATGGAAAACCCATTGTCCAAACAAATAATTTGCAGGCTGTCGTTTAAACTAACAATGTTCTCGTACCCTTCAACCATTTCAATGTTATAGGCCTGGGGCAATATTCTATATTTTAGTTTTGCTTCGCCGTAACGAATTTCAAATAATCCCCATTCGTCGTCTTTGATAAACCAATAATGATTTGCAGGAAGCGATATGATAGCTTTACATTTTTCAAAACCTTGTAATTGGTAATTAATCTCATTATATGGAATGAACTGTTCTGAAATATCATCCCATCGGAGTATATTATTTTGAGTGGGAACTACTATTCGATTATCAATTTTGTAAATCCTATTTGTGTTGATTTTCAAGTTGTTTTTTATCCCTATCGTGTCAAGTTTCGATATTTCCGACAGGCTGTTATTGATTTGAGCCCGGTAAATTCCGGTTACGGTATGGCCTAGCCATAGATAGTTTTGAAAATCGATTTGTAGAAAACGGGTTGGCGATGAGTAATTCAATATAATTGTATTGACCTTTAGCGAGCCATCTTTGTAGGTATAGGTAACAATATTCCTGTAAGTACTTTGGATAAACAGATTAGGATCCATTCCAAGGCGCTCAAGATTATAACCGCCTGAAATGTTACATATCTTAGTCAGATTTCCATTTGAGTAACTATACGTTCCATTATTTAAACCAAAGTAAAGTTTACTGCCAATTTGCCTGGTAAACCAACACTGCCCTTGCGTTCCGTCAATTACGCCTCTGCTTTCAAATTCGCCATTTTCGTTCAGAACATATGTATATACACCTTGGTTTGTAGCCAAGTAAAGCTTTTCCTCAAAAAGCGTTCCTGAGTAGCAAGCAAAACTTTCCTTTTCCTTAACATAGGTGCTAATAGGTGAGTTGAAAGCCACATAGCTTATCCCTTTATCTTTTCCAACCCATAAGTTTCCAATTGAGTCGTATTGCATGGAAAGGATAGTATTATTTTGAATAAGTTTTGAATCGATGTGATGCACAAGTGTCCCTTTTGAGTTGAAAATAAATATTCCTTCCAGTATTGTTCCAATGGCAAGTTTATCGCCACGACAAGTGGCAATATTTGGATTTGATTTAATAAGTTGATTATCGCTTGATGTTTTCCAGGGAGTAAATGAATTGCCATCGAATTTGTAAATCCCCATTGTTGAGGTAAGGAAAAGTGTATCGTTGTTCAGTATAACAACCGATTTAACCTCGGTATTTCGGAATATTTCACTTCCCTTTACTTGCTTTAAGCCTAAAGTATCGACACGGTATAGAGGGCCATTGATCGCTTGAGCAAAAATATTTTTGCCCGCTTGCATGAGCAGAAGAATTGAGAAATCTAACGGTACTTTACCAATTTTATCATTTGACAGGTAAAATATTGTTCCAAAGCTTTGGAAAAAAACTATGTCATCTATAGCAATTATTCGCCAAAACTCTTCGTTGTGGATGGTTGATTTAAAGGGGTTAGCCAACGAAATATAATTGCCAACCGTGCTATTTGAAATCTCAAAATAACCAAAATCTTCAAAGGTGCCAATATAAATTCTATTCTTATGCGCTAAAACTGAACGTAGGGTAGTATTTTCGGGTAGGGAATTATTTTTCCATGTTGCACCATCAAAGTAAAGTAACCCATAATTGTTGCCAAAAAAAATATTGTGTTGCATTCCAAGACTGATTGACCAATTCTGATTACCTGCCCGATAGTCTTTTTTTTCAAAATTGTTAACCAGCAATGAACTTTGGGAGTAAGTGGTATTACTTACTGTAAGAAAAGATAAATAAGATATAAAGATGATATAAAATCGGTTCAAGGCTAAAGGTGTTTTAAGCTTCCTTGAACAAATATATTATAATTCATTGATTTGTTCAAAGTTTATTCCGCAATAACCCCTGAACCTAATAGTTCATCATCGATATACCATGCCGCAAACTGGCCAGCAGTTATGCCACGCTGGGGTGTTTCAAATGTAAGGTAGTAGCCATTATCGGTATGGTGAAGTGTGGCCACTTGGAGTGGTTGGCGGTATCGTATGCGAGCCAAAACCCGCATCGATTGTCCTGTGGGTATTGCTAAATCGGGTCGGATCCAGTGAACCTCGTTGGGGTTCATGAAAAGACCGGATCGGTAAAGCCCCGTATGGCTCTGCCCCATACCCACATAAACAATGTTATTTTCAATATCGGTAGCTATAACAAAAAGCGGTTCAGCTTTGCCTCCAATATTTAATCCTTTCCTTTGACCTATGGTAAAAAAGTGGGCACCCTGGTGTTCCCCAACCACTTTCCCATCGGAAATCTTATAGGTATATGGTTTTGAAAGCGATGCTAAATCACTTTTGTTGATATTTTCAAGCGTTGTATAATAGTCTGAAGGTATTTCAACAATCTTTCCTTTTTTGGCTTTTAATTTTTGCTGAAGGAACACAGGCAAATCAACTTTACCAACGAAGCAGATTCCCTGGGAATCTTTCCGTTCAGCGGTGGCTAAGCCAAGCTCTGCAGCAATTCTTCTAACCTCAGGTTTATGGAGATGACCAATAGGAAACAGTGCTTTGCTAAGCTGGTATTGATTTAGCTGACATAGGAAATAGCTTTGATCCTTGTTTGGGTCAAGCCCGGCAAGAAGCCTATATATGGGTTGATTGTCTTTATGAATAATCTCTTTCCGGCAGTAGTGTCCGGTTGCCACATAGTTAGCCCCAAGTTTTAAAGCGGCATCCATAAAGGCATCAAACTTTATTTCCCTGTTGCAAAGAACGTCGGGATTAGGGGTGCGTCCTTTGGAATACTCACTGAACATGTAATCTACAACACGTTGACGATACTGATCGCTTAGGTCAACAAACTCGAAGGGAATGTTTAGTTTACGGGCAACCATCTCAGCAAATTGCTTGTCATCGTCAAACGGACAATCGCCCTTAAGCACGCCTGTGGTATCGTGCCAGTTCTTCATGAACATTCCAATAACCTCGTAACCCTGCTGCTTTAATAGGTAAGCAGCAACGCTTGAATCAACTCCACCTGAAAGACCTACAACTACTCGTTCCATTCCGTTAATTAGTTGCCGCAAAGTTAGCAAATACTATTTTTTAGTTCGATTTTTATGGAAGTATTAGGAATAAATTCTTTAATTTCATAAATTTAATGGATAAAATTTTAAGCCTACCATTGAATGCGTTTTACTTTAGTTATATACCTATTCTGTCTTTCGACGGTATCGATAGCGCAGCGGTACAACATCGAAATCATCGGCCTAAAAAATGGGTTGCTACATAGCGTAGTTACCGGGATTGATCAGGATAAACAGGGCAGGGTATGGTTGTCGACCGGTGGCGGATTATGCAGTTACAATGGTTTTGAGTTTAAGTATCTAACTACAAAGGATGGCCTTAACTATACTCGTCTTACCGATGTTGCTGCCGATAACGATGGGAACATTTGGACGGGTTCTTCGTTGGGTTTGAATTTAATAAGGGGGAATCGAATTTTATCTATTTCAAGAGATACTATTGGTGAGGTTGTTTCGCTTGGTAAATCAAACAAAGGGGTATGGGTTTTAAGCAATAAGGGTATTTTTAAAGTAAGCTACAACACCGGTAATATTGAAACTAAGCAATACAAACTTCCTGTTAACCTTAACGTTGCCATTGGGCAAATTTTTCAAGATCGCCCTTTAACCGACTTTATATTCCAATCAAGTTTTAATGGGGTTTATGTTGGATACAAAGGAAATCTTTACAAACTTGACGGAAAGGCTTTTTTACCTATAAGTTTTGAACCATCGGTTTTTGTAAATTCATGTAATGAAAACGAAAATGGCGATATACTTGTTGGAACCAGTAATGGTTTGTTTAGGATAATTAATGGTAAACCTGAAAGAGTAAATCAATCTAATGCCAATAAAATTGATATTTATAGGTTTGTTTGCGTTGGGAGTAAGGTTTGGGGTATTGGCAAGGCAATCGGTACCGATGAGGTGTCAATTCATGCCTTTGATCTTGAGAGCAAAGTTTTTTACCACTCAATAGGACTTAGCAATGGCTTGCCCGATTTTCCTATGAAACTTTTTGTTGATCACGAACAAAATATTTGGATTTTGACCAACAATGGCATTGCAATTCTTAAAGGCGAAGCATTTACTTGTTTGAATACTTCCGATGGTTTAATTGGCAATAAGATATGGGGGCTTTGCCGAGCAAGTAACGGCACTCTTTGGGTGGGGACTATTGGTGAGGGGTTAACAATAATGACTCCCCATAGAATATATAGATATTCCACTAAAAATGGACTTCCGGATAACTATGTTGGCAAGATATTCGAATCGTCCAACAGGAAAATTTATGTTGGCACAAGCAATGCCGGGTTAAACCTTGCAATTTATATAAATTCCACTTTAGGCTATTCCTTTAAGAGGCTTCCATTACTTCCAAATGATAGGGTTCGAATTGACGATATAGCTGAGGACCGGCAAAAAAGGATATGGGTGGCCACATCTAAGGGCTTGTTTTATGCAACTGATGGAATTCATTTCAGCCATTTCCCGCTCTTTGATGGCGATACAGGAGGTGTTTTTGTCCAAAAGTTACAGATAGATACTCTAAGAAAGCGAATGTGGGTAGGAACGCGGTTCAACGGTGTTTTCTTTATTGAAAACGACAAACCCTTTCAGTTTTCTGGTATCGATAAAAACGCTGAAATATCAACAATAGCAAAAGATTTTAAAGGTAACATATGGTTTGGAACCCGGAATAGCGGGGTGTTCTTTTACGACGGCACTAATGTAAGGCAGATAAAGGAGACCGATGGTATTTCATCGAATCTGATATATGTACTTTATGCCGATACCGAATACCTTTGGATTGGAACCAACTTGGGTTTGGATAGGCTTACCCTATCAGAGTATAGCAAGGGCAAAATCAATTTAAGGCATTATGGCTCCAGCGAGGGTTTACCCGATTTAGAAATCAACCTAAATGGTGTGTTAGCCGATGGAGAAGATGGTTTTTGGATAGCCACAAACGGGGGACTTGCCCATTACCAAAAATCTTACGATAACATCAACAAAATTCCCCCAAAGGTTAGCTTTACCAATTTACTTTTGCGGTCGCAGCATACCAACTGGGCCGATTATACAAGTGAAATTGATGACTTGACTGGCTTACCGATTAGTTTAAGGTTGAAATACAAGCAAAATCATATAACCTTCGAGTTTGTTGGTATTAGTTATAAAAATCCACAAGGGGTAAGATATGCATGGTTCCTAGAGGGGTTAGATGCCAATTGGGTTGAAAGTAGAAGCCGTCAAGCGGTTTTCACCAATCTTAAGCCTGGAACCACCTATCGATTTCACCTGAAAGCAGCCAACAGCGATGGCATTTGGTCGGACGAGGTGGTGTCGATGCCAATTTATATTGCCCCGCCTTTCTGGGTTACATGGTGGTTTAGGATTTTAGCTGTATTTGTATTGGGAATATTTATTTATTGGTATGTAAACAGCAGAATTCAGTTCCTGAAAGAACGTCAGGAGGAACTTGAAGCCATGGTTGAACAGCGCACCGTTGAGCTAAGGGAACAGCTCGATATTGTTGATGATAAGAACAGGCAGATAATGGATAGTATTATGTATGCAAAGTTTTTGCAAACATCAATGTTGCCTAGTGTGGATGATTTTAAGAAATATTTTAACGATGCCTTTATCTTTTACCGTCCCAAGGATTTTGTTAGTGGCGATTTTTACTGGTTTTGCCATCACAAGAATATATCGGTATTTGCTGTTGCCGATTGCACTGGGCACGGTGTTCCCGGTGCCATTGTCAGCGTAATATGTGAGAATGCTTTAAGGAATGCGGTTAGGGAATGTAACTATCGGAACCCGGCGCAAATTCTTTCCATTACCAATGAGCACGTTGTAGAATTCTTCGCCCAATCGCAAAAAAGTATTCATGATGGCATGGAGATAGCACTAGGCATTTTCAATCACGATACCTTGGAATTAGATTTCTGTGGAGCCAAAATGCCCTTATTCTATACCTGTAATGGCGACTTAGTTAAGTTAAAACCCGATATTTACCGGATTGGCTGGGATACTGAAAAGGTTGCTTACAGTAATCAGCGAGTTAAACTCAATAACGACGATTTGATTTTTGCTTTTACTGATGGTTTTTGCGATCAGTTTGGAGCGGAAACCGGCCAAAAGTTTTCCTCGGCACGCTTAAAAAATTTACTGTTGGATAATAGTCAGCAACCTCATGCCTATATTGAGCAAGTGCTTTCTATAACCTTTGAACAATGGCGCGGGTTTAATGAACAAACCGATGATGTTCTGGTTATGGGCATTAGGGTTTAAGGAATGCCATACTAAAACTTTTATAATAATTTATTGTTATAT
>Ga0078972_1007238_pt1 | contig 24964 bp, 21 predicted proteins | sample YelNatPaOPGAMG01_FD_67568 | JGI IMG/M metagenome (GOLD analysis project Ga0078972, IMG submission 67568) | Hot spring thermophilic microbial communities from Obsidian Pool, Yellowstone National Park, USA - OP-RAMG-01 (SPADES assembly) (version 2) | ecosystem: Environmental > Aquatic > Thermal...
CCGTGAGTTCCTGGGGGCTAACCGGCTCGGTGCGGAGGAGGTTCGTTTGCCGGATCATCTCCTGGATGGCCGGCACGGTGACTTCGGTACGCACTTGGGCAGCCTCGGTGAAGGAGCCTGCAAGGCGCTGTGGCGAGATGCTGCTGTGAGCGTCGTAGGCATAACCATCGCGTTCCCTCACGGTGAGGAACAGGCGAGAAGAGGCGCTTCCTCCCAAGATGGCCGAAGCAACCGCGAGGGCATAATAGTCGGGGTCATCTCGGCGAATCGCCCGGTTCCCCATGATGATATCCGCCTGCACCGACGCAGGCCGATCCACCAGAAGCACCCTGCGTCCTTGCGGGCTCAAATCGGCAGGGGGCGAGGCTTGCACCGGTGCTGCGCCGCTCCAGGCTCCGAGCGCCTTCCTCACGGCGTCCATCGCACGGGCACCATCCACATCGCCCGTTACCACCAGCACCGAACCGGTGGGAGTATAGTGCGTCTTCCAAAAATCGCGAATGGCCTCTTGGGTGAGCGCCTGGATAGCCGCGGGAGTGGGAGCAGTGACCCCATACGGATGGCTACCGTAGAGCATCCGGTCCATCTGTTCCTCTGCCAGGAAGGAGGGATCCTGGCGCTGCACCGAGAGCCTTTGAATGGTAAGGTTCTTGTAGACGGCCAATTCGTCGGAAGGGAAGGTCGGCCTAAGCAGCACCTCGGCCATCAGATCGAGGAGGGGTGTGAGGTTCTCGGCAAGTGCGGAGGCTTGGATGGTTACGAAATCTGCGCCCGCACGCGCCGAGATGGAGCCGCCCAACCTTTCGGCCGCCTCCCTCAGCGCACGGCTGCTGTACTTTGCCGTACCTGCCGTGAGTTGATTGGCCACTGCGGCGGCCAAGCCCGGGGAACTCGCAGGATCATAGATACTTCCTGCGGGAATGGCTAGACGCATCGTGACAAGGGGCACGCGACGGCTCTGGGCTACAAGCACCTTAAGCCCATTGGGTAGAACGGATGTGCTAATGGGAGGCAAATGGAATGGTCTGGCCGGGAGATCTTGTGGAGGCGACGCAGGGAAATCCTGGGAATATCCCGGCACCACCAATGCCATGAGCAGGAGCCCTAATCCAGGGCTCCCCAAGCGTATCCGAGGCACCGAAAAGATCTTCATCGCTTGCCTCCTTCGGCGCCGGCTCCCATACCCGGCCGTATCACGACCACGGAACGGTTGGTTGCCGTAAAATACTTACGCGCTACCGCCTGTATCTGCTGGGGAGTAACTGCCATATACCGGGCCATCTCGGTGTTGATCAGGTTCGGATCGTTCTGCAGCACCGTGTAATCGGCAATCTGGATGGCGCGGCCTAGCATCGTTTCCAATCCGAATATCGAGAAGGCTCGGTACCGCGAGGCCCGGAAGCGCGTCTTGACCCTTTCCAGCTCCTCTTCAGATGGGGGCTGCGTCTTGATGGCGTCAATCTGGGCATAAATGGCGCGCTCCATTTCGTCTTCCGGTATGTTGGGGCGGTAGACTGCAAAAACGTCGAAGAGGCTGGGGCCACGGTGCGAGTCGAGCTCTCCCGATATGCTTACCGCCATCTGCTTCCCCTTGACTAGGTTCTGGTACGCCCGCGACGTCTCGCTGCCGAAAACGATTTCGGCCAAAAGATCCATGGCGTACGTGTCGGGATTGCTGAGGGAGGGTCCGTGCCACGCAATGGCCAGTGCCGGCAGGCGTGCTAGCGCATCCGTTACTACTGCGCGCTTCTCGGCAAGCTGGGGCGGTTCGGACACATCGGTTCTGGGAGGAAGCGGGCGCCGGGGGATGGAACCGAAGAGGCGCGTAACCAGGTTGCGCACCTCGTCAAAGGACACGTCCCCCACCAATACGAGGACGGCGTTGTTCGGCACGTAGTAGGTGTGGAAGAAGGACTGCACATCCTGGAGGCTCGCTGCGTCCAAATCCTGCATAGAACCGATGGTGGTGTGCTGATTGGCGAAATTGGAGTATGCAAGCCCCTGCAGCACCTCATCCTGTGCAACCACATATGGCTGGTTGTCGTACCTCAGGCGCTTCTCCTCTTTTACCACCTCTTGCTGGTTCTTCAGGTTTTCGGCGTTTACCGCGAGGGAGCGCATGCGGTCCGCCTCCAGCCACAATACGAGCGGGAGCTTCTCACTAGGGAAGCTTTCGATGTAGGTGGTGACCTCATCCCGCGTAAAGCCGTTGGACACCCCTCCGTTTCCTTCAATCGCCTGGTCGAAAGCGCCTCGAGGAACGTGCTCGGATCCCTGGAACATCATATGTTCAAAGAGGTGCGCGAAGCCGGTGCGGCCCTTCACCTCGTCTCGTGAGCCCACGTTGTAGGCGAGGGCCAAGCCAACCACCGGGGCACTGTGATCCTCGGACACTACCACCCGTAGCCCATTACCGAGTGTGAATTGGCGAATGGGATACTTGGGTTCCCGGGACGCGCCAGCAGCCCCCGCGCATACAGCGGCTACGGCCACCATGCCAAGGATGCTGCGGGCCTGGAATGTACGGAAACGCCACTTCCTCATCATCATTGAACGATACCTGCCTTCACAACGGTGTCATGCCTCCAATGGACGTCGTCCGTCGCCGGATAATCCGTGTTGTAGTGAAGGCCGCGGCTCTCACGACGGGCGAGTGCACACTGCACAATGAGTGCCGCCACCTCCACCATATTCCTAAGTTCATACAGATCCACGCAAGGTTCCGAGTGCGCCAAGAGGCTCTCGGCATCGCGACGCACTTCATGGATTTCTGCCAGGGCAGTGTTGAGCCCATCTGTAGTTCTTACGATGCCCACGTATTCATCCATTACGGATTGCAGGCGCGAGCGCGTTTTCTCAATGGCATCCATCTGGCACCGATGCGGGCCATGGGGAGGAACCGCCACATCATGTCCTGTGCCAGGCGGAAGCGCGTCTTCTTGGGCAGCCTTCTGACCGGCGCGGTACCCAAAGACCATCGCCTCCAACAATGAATTGGATGCCAACCGGTTTGCTCCATGAACTCCCGTACAAGCCACCTCGCCCGCCGCGTACAATCCGGGCAAATCCGTTGCGGCCCAAAGGTCTGTCCTTACGCCGCCACACTGATAATGGGCCGCAGGCACTACGGGGATCCATTCGCGCGTGATATCCAGCCCCAGTTCCATACACCGTTGATAGATCGTTGGAAAACGGCGCTTTACGAATTCCGCATCCAGATGTGTTATGTCCAAGAACACGCAGGGTTCTCCGCGCTTAAGGCGTTCGGTATGAATGGCGCGCGCCACGATATCCCTGGGCGCCAAATCTGCCAAGGGATGGTACCCCGTCATGAAGGGTGTACCATCGCGCGTGCGCAGGATGCCTCCCTCGCCGCGAACCGCTTCCGAGATGAGGAACGAACGCCCTCGAGGGTGATACAAGGCTGTGGGGTGGAACTGGATGAATTCCATGTTGGCGATAGAGGCACCGGCACGATACGCCATGGCAACGCCGTCACCTGTGGCGATGGCCGGGTTAGTAGTATGCCTGTAGACTTGCCCGCATCCCCCGGTAGCCAGCAACACGGAGCGTGCCCTGAACAGATGGAACTCGCCGGACCGCGCGTCCAGAGCAACAGCACCTATGCACCTCCTGACGCCGGCCACATCGCCGATCGCCAAATCCACAACAAAGTAATGCTCCAAGATGCGCAGGTTCTTCAAGGTACGCGTCGCAGCCAGGAGCGTACGTTCACACTCCCACCCTGTTCGATCCACAGCATGAACGATGCGGTTGCGGCTGTGCCCACCCTCACGTCCCAGCTCCAGCACCTCGCGCCCATCTGGAGTGCGCACCGTACTGAAGCGCGCGCCCAGGGCAATGAGATCCCGAATGCGATCTGGTCCCTCCGTTACAAGCACATGCACCGCATCTTCGTGGCATAGTCCGGCTCCGGCGGTAAGGGTGTCTTTCTCATGCAGAGCGAACTCGTCATCCGGGGCCACCACGCCGGCGATGCCGCCTTGCGCGTAATTGGAGTTCGATTCCGCCCGGTCCTTTTTCGTCAGCACCACCACGCGATAATCCTTCGCCACGTGAAGGGCATAGGTGAGGCCGGCCACTCCGCTGCCGATGACCAAGAAGTCGGCGTCCGTAGTGGGTAGCATCATTCCTCCAACTCCTCGGCGGTTCCTAGCTGCCCATCGTTGAATGCAGATGTCAGCAACTCGGCACCCGCTCGTTCCAAGATTGCATGGGCAGCTCTTTCGCCAATCGCTTCAGCCTGGCTCGGGGCACCCCATTCTTTCTGCCGAAATATGATACTGGCATCGGGAGCAATGAGAACAACTTCTAGCGTGAGCATGTTCTCCCCAATCTGGGCGCAAGCTCCTGCCGGTATCGAGCAACCGGCCCCCAACGCGCGCTGAAAGGCCCGCTCGGCCGAAGCACACAACAAGGCCTCTCTATCGCTTAGGGGCTCCACGAGAGTTCGGAGTTCCGGGCGATCGTCACGGCATTCCAGCCCAAGGAAGCCTTGACCGGGCGCCGGAAGAAAAAGGTGCAACGGCAGGCGTTGGGAGATATAACCCGCCATTCCCAAACGGTCCAGACCGGCGCATGCTAGAAGCAACCCATCGTAGCGCCCTTCCTTGAGCTTTCTGAGGCGCGTATCCAGATTGCCGCGCAGTTCCTGTACGCGTAGGTCTGGCCGCGCAGCCATGAGCATGGCCCTACGCCGCAAACTGGAGGTGCCCACGCAAGAACCCGCAGGAAGCGTCTCCAAAGTACGATCCGGCGCTACCAACGCATCCCGAGGGTCCGCCCGTGGAGGCACAGCAGCCAAAACGAGGCCGTCCGGCAAACTGCCGGGAAGATCCTTAAGACTGTGCACCGCCACGTCAACATCGCCGTTCAGAAGCGCGTCTTCGATCTCCTTAACGAACATGCCCTTGGTTCCCACCTGAGCAACGGGTACTCCGCGCCGCATGTCCCCTGTGGTACGGATCGTCACGAGTTCCACATGAAGTCCGGGATGCGCGCTTTGAAGCCTCTGAGCTACCCAGCGGGCTTGAGCCAAGGCGAGCGCACTGCCCCGAGTGCCTATGCGCACGGCATTCACAGAACGTGCCTCTTGCTAATGGGGAAAGTGTGTTGTTGCTGTGTAGAGATCACAGGATTCCCGTCTACGTAAAACGATGGGTACTCGTGGGTACAAAGAAGATGGCAGCAGCCGCCACCAGCCCCACAATCAACAATGTGTTGACGCGGGTGCCCCGCCAACCGGCTACTCCACGGGCAACCAAATACCCCGTATAGATCGCCCACACGACCAGGGACACCAACGTATGAGGATCCAGCAGCCAGTTTCCGTGCAAGCCCCCCAACGCGGCCCGCACGATGCCCAGGAGTAGCCCCAAAGTAAGAATGGGTACGGCCAGCGCCACTAAATGGTAGGCAAAGGCATCTACCATTTCCAAAGGAGGCAGTCGCCGAAAAAGTGCTTTGCGGTTGGGATGCTTCAGCGCTCCATACTGCCACACGTAGAAGACCGCGCAACATGCCGCCAAGGCAAAAAGGCCAAAGCTCAACAGTACCATCAGCACATGGAAGTTGATGATCCGCGTGCGTACCAACGGCGAGGTGTACTGCTCTGCCCGGGCGTGGATCAAGGCGGCGAACAATAGGAGTGACGTAGCCGGCGCCGCTAAGAGCCCCAAGGAGGATGTGCGCGCCGCCACCTCAACAGGTACATACGCTACGGCGGCCGCCCAAGCCAACACTTCGAGCGTGCCGAAGGCACTAGCGAAGGGGCCATGCCGTGTCGCCATGCACTCGGCTCCGATGGCGGCAGTGTGAACGGCAATCCCTGCAAGAAAGAGCCACCGGGCAGTCTTACCGTAACCGGATGTTCGGATGGAAAAGTTCGCTCCATACAGAACCGCCGCCGCCACATAGAGGAGGAGCGCGACACCTGTGAGGGCTACAGACATCATCGCTGCACCGCCTCCTGGTCCGCCGAAGTCTCAACGCCCTCGCATGCATCCGGGGAAGAATGGCCGTTTCCAATGCCAAACAAATGCCGTGCCGCCGTTAGCAGGTCCATGGGTCCTTTGGGCTCATCGCCGGCTGCAGCAGCCTTAAGCGCCCGGATGGGGTCCCGAGCGATTCGCGTAAGCATGGAACGGGTGGCCGCCTCGATGCGCTCCCAAGCAGCATCGGGAAGATCGCCCAGTTGGTTTCTTAAGCGGGCAAGTTCGGCTTGACGTATCTGTTCGTGTTTGCGATGGAGCTGTTCCAGAAGCGGCGCGGACTCCAGCGACCGCACCCAGGCCATGTATCGTGCCACCTCTTCCGCCACGATTCCCTCTACCCGAGCAACCTCGGCTGCGCGCTCTCGGGCCATATCTGCTACTACAGCTTCCAAATCGTCCAGATCATAGAGGAATACGTTGGGCAGATCCGCCACATCGGGCGCGATATCCCTAGGCACGGCTATATCAATAAGGAATAGGGGGCGGCCCCGCCGCCGGCGGAGGACGGGCAACAAGAGGTCGCGGGTTACCACGTGGTGCGGAGCGGCGGTAGAACTAATGACGATATCGGCATGCACCAGCCGATCGGGGAATTCATCGTAGCGGATCGCCGAACCACCCAACTTGGAGGCAAGTGCCTGTGCCTTGTCGTGGGTTCGATTGGCCACAAGAACCACGCCTGCGCCGCCCGCCACCAGATGTCGCGCGGTAAGTTCACTCATCTTGCCGGCGCCCAGGATTAGAATGGCCGCGTCCCGCAGGGACCCGAAGATGGACCGTGCGAGGTCTACTGCGGCATGGCCCACCGAGAAGCCTCCCCGCCCAATATCCGTTTCTGTGCGCGCCCGTTTGCCTGTTGCGATGGCAGCTCGGAAGAGGCCGTTCAAAATGGGACCAATGGCCTGTGCCTCGGTAGCCGCAGCAAACGCATCTCGAACTTGCTTAAGGATCTGCGGTTCACCCAGCACCAACGAGTCGAGACCGGCAGCAACTCTCATGAGATGAGCGGCCGCTTCCGCATCCGTGTGTCGGTAGAGGAATGCCTCGAATTCACCCAAAGGCACCGAATGATATTGCGAAAGAAACCGGCTCAGCGCAGCGCCATCGGCCGGGGACGACACGGATGCATAGAGCTCACAACGGTTGCAAGTGGAGAGGATGGCAGCTTCGTGCACTCCGCTTTGGCGGCGAAGGGTAGCCGCGGCGCTTCGCAGCCCGGCTTCGGGAAAGGCCAGGCGCTCTCGCACCTCAATCGGTGCCGTATGGTGGTTCAACCCAACCAGCACGAGATGCACTTCTGCGCCCTTTCACGCGCCTCCGCAAGGCGCCCCTGTTGCACGAGTTCGAGGATCTCCGCGTCCTCGGCCAGCTTCCTCAGGACGTCCCTCCGACGCTCATCGGCAATGGGGATGCTCAGCACCTGTCGCCGCATTTCCCCCAACAGCCCAACGTATTCCTCATATTCGGGGCCGTACTGCTCGGCCAATTCCCGAGCGATGCGGGCGGCCAGAGCAGGGCTTTGCCCCCCGGTAGTGACGGCGAGGATCAGATCGCCTCTTCTTATACAAGAGGGTACCACGAAATCTCCCCTGTGCGGTTCCGCTGCATCGGCGCACAGAATGCCGGCCCTGCGCGCGGCCTCCACAACGCGAAGATTCACCTCGTCCCGATCCGTTGACGCAATTACGAGAGCCGTTCCCTCTGGGATGCACCCATCGAATTCCGCACGCTGTACCGTAAGAACGCCCCTGGCACCAAGCTCCTCCAATTGCGGGTGCACCTGTGGCGCCCGAACAATCACTTGGGCCCCCGCATCCAATAGGGAACGCACACGCCGTAGCGCCACGGACCCACCGCCCACCACTAGGCAGCAGCGGCCCTCTAATCGAAGCGCGATTGGGTAATAGGAAGCCATGGTTTGATGCCGTGCCGGTGATTCTGGGGCCTTCTTAGCTAGGCAGACTATTCCTTCGAGGAGGGCGGGCGGTCGTGCGGCGGCATCCTTGGTGCTCCCCGCGTGTTACCCTCCACACATCCAACGTCACCGGCCCGCATGGAGGTTGCCCGCCGCTAATGGTTCATGAACCGTCGGTAAACAGGAATAGAGGAACTAGGCATCCAACGTTTTGAAGATGGTTCCACCGGGCAAAGGTCCCGCCGGCGCACGGCCCATTTGCTAGCCGGTTGCCTTCGCTTCCGGTGGTCCCCAGTCCTCCCCGTTCTCCAATGTCTCCGACAGATGGTACGAAAGCACCGCCAACTCCTGAACGAAGGACACGTTCCGCACCACAACGCCGTCCGGGAGTCGCAGGATTGTGGGGGCAAAGTTGAGGATCGCCTTCACATCTGCATCCATGAGCTGCTCGGCCACGCTTTGGGCAGCCGACCGGGGTACCGCAATGATGCCGATGCGTGCCCCAAGTACGGCATTCACCTCCTTGATGCGGGCAATATCCAGAATCTCCAGATCCCAAAGGTATCGGCCGATCTTCGCGTAGTTATTATCGAACACGGCCACTAAGTTGAAACGTTGCTCCTTAAGCCCTGGATATCCAACGAGTGCAGAACCCAGGTTACCAGCCCCTACGAGAACGACCTTCTGTTCGCGATCTATCTTCAGGATGCGTGCGATGCGCCGCTGGAGGTCCGCCACGTTATAGCCGACGCCGGGCTTGCCGAACTCTCCGAAGTACGAAAGATCCTTGCGGAATTGGGCGGCGTTGATGCCCGTTTCCGCTTCCACCTCTGCGGACGAAATCGTCTCCACATGGTTATGCTCCAGATCTATCAGGAAGCGCAGATAGGTGGCCAAGCGCTCCAGCGTAGGGATGGGCACCCTCCCGTTGGGAGTGTTGTTCAATGCGGCACCTCCATAGCCCCCGAACGCATAGGCGATCCCAAAAGAGTACCTGCGGCCTATGACCCCGTGCTCGGGTGGAGCGTTACACTTTCAACGCAATTATACTCCTCCTGTCTTTGATCGTCAACAACTTGTGAAATGGTGCACAAGATGTGGGGTGCATCGGCGTACGTGGCCGCAGGTGAAATGGCAATCGGCGTGACGCAAGGAGAAACGCCCATACAAAGCGAATGGTATACGGGTGCCCGGGCAATGGCCTTCCACGCACCCATCGAAATCGTGCAGGGAGGATGCGATGTTTCACGTTGCCATCGTAGGCGCCGGTGGAATGGCCGGCCAGCACGCAAGAAGTTACTCGGAATTACCCAACGCCCGGGTAACCGGGGTTATGGACATTCGGAAGGACGCAGCCGAAGCCTTGGCCGCACAACACGATGCCAGGGCATTTACCGACTTCGGCGAGATGCTCGCTGCAGTGCCCCATGACATAGTAGATGTTTGCGTCCCTACACCATGGCATGCAGAATATGTGATTCAAGCGGCCCAAGCCAAACCCCTAGGCATCGTAGTGGAGAAGCCCATGGGCCGCACCGTGGAGGATTGCAAGCGCATCATCGCAGCGTGCAAAGAGGCAGGGGTGCCTCTCTTTCCTGCCCATGTTCTGCGCTTCTTCCCGGAATTCGCCACCGCTCGGGACAAGATTACCGCCGGAGCGATCGGCCGACCCGCCACCGTGCGCACACGCCGAGGAGGACCGTTCCCCAGAGCCTGGAACAATTGGTACGGCAAGATAGATTGGAGCGGCGGCCTCATCATGGATCTGACCATCCATGATTTCGATTGGCTGCGATGGACCTTCGGCGAAGTGGATCGCGTGTACGCGAAGGGGCTGGCGGCTGCGTTGCCCCCCGGGAGCGAAGTACATCGCGACTACGCCCTCATAACCCTTCGCTTCGAAAGTGGCGTGATGGCCCATGTGGAGGGTACCTGGGCGGATCCCGGCGGCTTCAAGGTTACCTTCGAGGTAGCCGGAGATGAAGGACTTCTGGAGTACAACTTCAATCAGCCCGCGCCTGTGCCGTTCGAACTGGTGCGCGCCCAAACGGAAGGGGGCGGACCTGGCGTTCCTGTTCCGGAAAGCCCTGTGGCCATAAGCCCGTACACGCTGGAACTTCAGAACTTTTTGGAGAGCCTGGAGAGCGGGAAACGCCCCCTGGTAGCACCGGAAGACGGCCTCGAGGCAGTACGCATTGCTGAAGCCGCCCTCACTTCCGCGCGCACAGGCCGCCCGGTGCGCATTGGTCACGGTGATGTTTGATCCAGCTTGGTGGGAGGCAATGATCCTCGGTACGGAATGCGCCTACTGCGGCCCCCGTAAGTCCGCCGATGCAGAGGAGCGCATCCCCGTAACGACACTGCCGTCCGGGGAAGTAGTGCTACAGCCTGATGGCAACTTCCCGGGTTACTGCATCCTCTACTATCACCGGCACGCCACCGAGCTATTCCAGTTGACACCCGAGGAGCGCACGCGCTTCATAGAGGATGTGGCCAACCTTGCACACGCCATTTGGAAGGTCTGCCGCCCCGCCAAACTCAACTATGCCATTCTCGGGAACGAACTCCCACACCTCCACGTCCATGTGATCCCCCGGTATCCCATGGACGGCTGGTGGGGCAAGCCCATATGGTTAAGGCCGCCGCACGAGCGTCTTCCGTTGGATGCATCCAAGGCGCAGCAGATTGCGGAAGCCATTCGAAGCGAATTAACACCACAGGAAGGACAGAACCATGAGCGTTAGGATTGGCATTATGAGCGTGGCGCACATGCATGCATACAGCTATGCATCCGCCATTCAGCAGATACCCTCCGCCCAACTTGTGGGCATTGCAGACCATGAAATCGAACGAGCCCGCAGCGCCGCAGCACGTTTCAACACGAAGGTCTTCAGCACATACGATGAATTGCTGGCCCAGGATCTGGATGCAGTAGTGATCGGTTCCGAGAACGTGCGGCACCGCGATCTTGTGGAGATGGCGGCAGCAGCAGGCAGGCATGTGCTTTGCGAGAAGCCTCTGGCTACTACTGTGGCCGATGGTGAGGCGATGATTGCCGCATGCAAGGAAGCAGGCGTTCAATTGATGACGGCATTCCCGTGTAGATTTAGCCCGGCCATGCAACGGCTAAAAAAGGCATCCGACGGAGGGGCCATTGGCAAAGTCCTGGCTATGCGCGGGACCAATCGTGGCCGATGCCCATTCGGATGGTTTACCGACCTCGCCCTATCGGGCGGAGGGGCTGTGATAGACCACACTGTTCACGTTACAGACCTCATGCGGTGGGTCTTGAAGCAAGATGTGTCTAGGGTCTACGCCGAGATCTCCAACGCCATGTTCCACCAGGAGTTCGATGACTGCGGCTTTCTTACCCTAGAATTCGAGGGCGGCGTCTTTGCCACGCTGGACAGCAGTTGGTCCCGCCCCAAGTCCTTCCCCATTTGGGGCGATGTAACGCTATCCATCACAGGGGAACAAGGCGTGGCATCGGCAGATCTGTTCAGCCAGAACTTGGTGCTCTACTCTGACCGTACCGGAGGCGTTACGTGGGAAGGTTGGGGCAGCAATGTGGATTTGCTCATGCTCCAGGCGTTTGTGAAGGCAATCGAGTCGGATGAACCGGTGCCGGTGACCGGTGAGGACGGCCTTGCTGCGGCCAAGGTAGCCCTAGCGGCTTACGCTTCTGCACGTTCCGGCGAACCGATTGATCTGGCGGATATCGGCTGAATGCGCGTTTTGGAGGATTGCCATGCACGTCCTGCTGCTATGGGTATGGGCATTGCGGCAAACGCAGCCGGCCTCACCATTCGCACAAAGTGCTCCGCTCGCAATCCATTCTGTGTCTGCCAATGCATCGGTAGTCCCACGCTACAGCAAGCTGGAACTAACCCTGCACCTTACGGCTACGTACGAGAATCCCTTCGACCCCGATCAGATTGACGTTTGGGCGATCTTTCGAGCCCCGAACGGAAGGCAGATCCGGGTGAATGGCTTCCTCGATCAGCCGTTCCGGCGCAGCCTCGTCCATGGAAGGGAAGTAATCTCGCCGTCGGGCAACCCGGTATGGCGGGTGCGGTTCTCAGCGGACGAAGTGGGAGCATGGACGTACGTGGTACATGCGCGGGATCGGTCGGGCGAACGGCAGTGGGGACCCGGGCACTTCCGCGTAACATCTTCTTCCGACCTGGGCTTTGTGCAGGTAAGCCGTCGCAACCCGCGGGCATTTGCCTTCTCTAACGGCACGCCCTTCTTTGCCGTGGGCGAGGATATGTGTTGGGGCGGGGAGCGCGGATCCTACGATTACGACACATGGCTGCCCAAACTGGCCAAGGCCGGGGGAAATTGGATACGCATCTGGATGTGTAGCTGGAACTGCGCCCTGGAATGGACAAAGGAACCTCATGGCGACTGGCGATCTGGCGATTACCATGGATTGGGCGTGTATAGCCTGAGCAACGCCTGGAAACTAGACCATATATTGGACACAGCAGCCGCCAACCACATATGGGTGATGCTCTGTTTCGGAACGTATGGCGAGCTGGCCAGCGGAGGGTATTTTAACGAGGGGCAATGGAAGGCTAATCCTTACAATGCCGCCAACGGAGGCCCGTGCGCCGGCCCCGACGATTTTTGGACGAACCCCCGCGCCCGAGCTCTGTATCGCCGGCGCCTACGCTACATCGCGGCACGATACGGGTGGCGCACGAACATCCACTCATGGGAGCTGTGGAACGAGATTCCCGCGGACACGCCGGCGAAGGTGGCATGGCACGCCGAGATGGCCCAATTCCTTAAAGGTACGGGGGCATTCAAAGGGCAACCTGCAGACGCCTTCCATCACCTTCTTACTACCTCCTACGGCTCGGATGCGGTGTGGCGCATGCCGGAATACGATTTCACACAGACCCATAGCTATGGCGTAGGTACCACTCCAGATTTTGCTCCCGTCGTGCATGCCGACGCCGTCTCCTTTGCGCGCTTCCCCAAGCCGCACCTAATGAGCGAATTCGGAATAGACTGGCGTAAATCCGACCGTGACTATGACCCCAAAGGAATGGGAATCAACCTGCACAATGCCATCTGGGCGGCAGCGGCCAGTGGAGATGCAGGCACAGCCATGATCTGGTACTGGGACAATTACGTAGATCCCCTGAACCTATATGGGCAGTACACGCCGATTAGCCGCTTCGCACATCGCATCCCATGGACTACCGGCGTTTGGAAAGCACTCTCGTTCGATCCTCCCCGGATGGAGCACGGGCCGTTCCATGCCACAGACCTTGTGCTTCCTACTGTCGCAGAATGGGGCAAGCCGCGAACCTCGACATTCACCCTTACTCCGGCCACGACAGCATCGCAGATCCAACTGCCCGGTTACCTCTTCGGGCCCGCAAAACCCGACTTACGCGCAGATATCACCCTTCGCGTAGAGCGGGAACGGCCCGGCGAACTAATCGTGCATGTAGACACCGTGTCGGACCGGGCGCGTCTGCGCATCCTTGTAGATGGCAGAGTAGCGCTGGATCATGTGCTTTCCGCAGCTCCTGCCGAACCTCATGAATATCAAACCACGGATTTCCGCAAGGAATGGAACATCTACCAAGCCCACTTCAACCGCGATTATTCCGTGGCGATTCCGGCAGGCACCCACACCATCACCCTGCAGAATACGGAGGGGGACTGGATGAGCATCTCCTCGGTCACTCTTACAGCATTCCACAGTTCCCGTTTTCCGGATGTGAACCTCTGGGGACTTACGACGGGTTCCTTTGCATTCTGCTGGGTGCAGAACGCCGCGCATAATTGGATTAACGTGGCCAACCAACGCCCCATCCCAATCCTCACAGGAGTTTCCACCCGGATTCACGGCCTACGGCCCGGAAGGTATCTGGTGGAATGGTGGGACACGGCCTCGGGACGCATTACCCGCCGGGAATACGCCCGTGCCGGCGCTTCCGGTCTTCCCATACTGGTGCCGGACCTAAAGGCGGACATGGCCGCCCTCATCAGGTCGGCACGTGAATAGCCAGGTGCTTATCAACCAATCATCGAGAGGAAAAAACGCTGATGCCAGATCTTCGTATCGGTGTAATCGGGTGCGGTGCCATGGCTCGGGACCTAGCCCGTCGCTGCATTGCACTGGGAGCGCGGATCACAGCCGTGAGTGACCCCGATCCCCAGGCCCTCGCTAAAGGAGTGTCCGAGCTAGATGCCGAAGGCATAGAGGATTACGAGACGCTCTGTTCCCGCCCAGACGTGGATGCAGTAATTGTTGGCTCTCCGCCGGGCAACCATCTGGAGAATGTGCTTGCCGCCGCCAGAGCCCGAAAGCCCGTTTATTGCGAAAAGCCCCTCGGCATCAACGTCGCCCAGTGCGACCAAATGATCGCCGCCTGTAAAGATGCGGGGGTAAGCCTCTTCGTGGGGCAAGTACTACGGCTCTTCCCGTTGTTCTGGCAATCCCGCGTGTTGATAGACCAAGGCAAGATCGGTACGCCCAAGGCGGTGAGTGTCACCCGGGCGGGGTACGGGAGCGTGTTTCATTCCGGATGGCGGAAGCGCAAGGACCTGGCCGGGGGTCTGCTGTTGGAAGTAAACGCCCATGAGTTCGACTATATGCGGTTCCTTCTGGGCGAGCCTACCCAAGTGTACGCCAAGCTCGATAACATCTTGGGTGGGATGGAGTATGAAGACCAAGCCTTTGTGACCGTGTCCTTCGAAAGCGGTGCGGCAGGAATGCTTCACAGCACCTTTTCGTCCCCGCTAGGCGAGTATCGCGTACACATTCAAGGTACAGAGGGTAACATCATTCATGGCGGTTTCGGCGGCACACTCCGTTACAAGCGGGTGGACGGCGAGGAGGGTGAGTTCCGTCCCGAGGACGTGAACGTTCCCAACCCCTACGATCGGGAACTGGCATCTTGGATTGCCTCTCTCACGGCCGGGGAAACTCCTCTGTTCACCGGCCAAGACGGTAGGGCTGCCGTTGCCATGGCCGAAGCAGCATATCGCAGCGCCGAACGGGACCGGCCTGTAGCAATTGCCGAGTTATAAGTGGCCCCTATCCAACAGGGCCCGGCGTTCTCCATGCGATTCCTGCGTCGAGCGCCCGTAGTTCATCATTCCTAACGCAGATACGAAAGGCTGCACGCATGCATCCACGAACATTCCATCTTGCGCCGGAAGACTTACCCACGCATTGGTACAACCTTGTGGCCGATCTGGACACACCGCCACCGCCTCCGCTCAATCCGGCAACCAAGGAACCGGTAGGGCCAGACGCCCTCGCTCGCATCTTCCCCATGGGAGTAATCGAACAAGAGGTGTCTCAAGAGCGGTGGATCCCCATCCCCGATCCCGTACGCCAGATCTTAGCACTCTGGCGGCCTACACCCCTCTACCGAGCCACCCGCTTGGAGGCCGCCCTCAAGACCCCCGCTTCCATCTATTACAAACATGAGGGAGCTAGCCCAACGGGTAGCCACAAGCCCAACACCGCCGTAGCCCAAGCCTACTATAACGCTCAAGAGGGCATCAAGCGTATAACCACCGAAACCGGTGCAGGACAATGGGGCAGCTCCCTCGCATTCGCGGCATACCAATTCGGGCTCGAGTGCGTGGTGTATATGGTGCGGGTCAGTTTCGAACAAAAGCCCTACCGCAAATCCCTCATGTCCATATGGGGAGCGTCGGTCTACTCCAGTCCCAGCGATCGCACGCAGATCGGCCGTTCCATCCAAGCGAAGGATCCGCAAACACCCGGGAGTCTAGGAATTGCCATCAGTGAGGCCATTGAGGATTGTGTCACCAGCAAGGACACGCGCTACTCGCTGGGCAGCGTATTGAACCACGTCCTTCTGCATCAGACGGTCATCGGGCAGGAAGCCATCAAACAGATGGAGATGGCGGGCGGCCTCCCCGATGTGATCTACGGATGTGCAGGGGGCGGTTCCAATTTTGCCGGTTTAGTGTTCCCCTTCTTGCGTGAAAAGCTAGAGGGCCGATGGAACGGGGAGGCTGTTGCAGTGGAACCTGCTTCGTGCCCCTCTTTAACGAAGGGGGAATACCGATACGACTTCGGGGACACGGCCGGCACCACGCCGCTACTGAAGATGTACACTCTAGGCCACGACTTTGTGCCGCCTGGCATCCACGCCGGCGGGCTACGGTACCACGGCATGGCCCCGCTTGTGAGCCACGTTCTTGCTACGGGCCTCATCCGCGCCGAAGCATACGAGCAGAAGCCGGTGTTTGAGGCAGCCGTTCAGTTCGCCCAGGCTGAAGGCATTGTTCCTGCGCCGGAATCTGCTCACGCCATTCGAGGTGCCATCAACGAGGCCCTGCGCTGCCGCGACACCGGTGAGCCCAAGCGCATCCTCATAGGATTGAGCGGCCACGGCCTGCTGGACCTTTCGGCCTACGATCTGTATCTCTCAGGAAGAATGGCTTAGCGGCACGGTCGGATGGCCGTTGGCGCGCACCCAATTGAGGGCGTAAGCGCCCACATAGAGTACGATTGCCGCCCGGAGCGCCCACCGCACGAAGCGCGGATGGCGTCGCCTCGCCCACTCGGCCACTGCCAAGGGCCCTCCTAGAAGCGCTGCCTTGAGAAGCGCGAATCCCCAAGGCCCCAAGGCGGTGAGGACACGCGCCATGAGCGGATTAGCCTCCATGGCATGGCCGGTGGCGATCCAGTACACGGTAGAGAGCAGATCTGCAAGCCCAATCGCGGCCAAACATGTAGTCTCCGGCAGCACGTACGTGTACAATGCTCGGTGCCTGGCTGCCGCATTATGCTGATCTACTTGAGCCATCTTCGTCGCTACTTTCCGTCCGCTTCGGGTGGCGCCGAGCATCCGCTGGATAGCGCGCAGAAAAGCAGCTCGGCAGCCGCCGTATTTGTGGCCAGGGGAACATTGTGTGTGTCACAGGCTTTCATGAGGGCAGCGATGTCCGGCTCATGAGGATGCGCGGTGAGCGGGTCCCGCAGAAAGATTACGGCCTTCACTTTCTCCGTCGCAATGAGGGCGCCGATCTGCAGATCCCCGCCAAGCGGTCCTGATAAGACCGTAGACACCTTTAGCCCTACTTCACGTTGGATCGCCTCGCCGGTAGTGCGCGTGGCTACAAGGTCTTCGGTGGCCAAGATATCCCGCCAGCGCCGGCACAACGCGATCATTTCGGCCTTTTTCGCATCATGGGCAATCAGTGCAAGGTATCGCACAGTAAGCCTCCCCCAACGCCGTGAACGCACTAAGGATACCTGCCAGATCCTGCATGATCAATGTGATGCTAACCGGGCGCGCTTCTAAAAGAGGCTTCTCTGAATGACCGTATCACCGGGACGCCATACAAGACTGGGCTGATCCCGCAGGGCCACATCCACACGGGCCGGAACCCGTACACGTTTGGAAAGTGCTGCCTGTACCGTGCGGCGGGCCAATGCCGGTGAATTATTCACCGCGGATAGATGTGCTAACCAAACCGTGGCCGGGCCTCCCTCGTCCAACCGCTGAGCGATGAGCTCGGCAGCAGCCATGTTGCACAGATGCCCGGCATCGCTTGCCACGCGTGCCTTCATGTGCGGCGGATATGGCCCTCTTAGGAGCCACTCCAAGTCGTGGTTCGCCTCAATGACGCACAGATGCGCTCCCTTCAATGCGCCGGCCACCTCCGGAGTTGCGCACCCCAGGTCGGTGGCATATGCAATCTGCGTGCCGCCTGCCTCCACTACGTAACCCACGGGATCGGCCGCGTCATGGAGCACCGGGAAGGACCGCACGCGGAACGGGCCTATGGCGAATTCACACCCTGTCTCCAATTCCACGGTGCGCGGAGGTTCTGCACGCATTGCCATAGCCTGAAGCGTGGCCCGGTTTGCAACCACAGGAGCGCCCAAGCGTTTGCACAGCGATGGCGCCGCGCGGATGTGATCCTCATGCTCATGGGTGATAAGGATCGCCTCGAGGCTCCCATCCTGCACGCCGCACTTGCGTAGCCAAGCCATTAAACGTCGAGCGCCGATACCCGCATCTATCAAGAGATACCGCCCTTCGAGGCCCACGAGCGTGGCGTTGCCGCTGCTTCCACTGCCTAATGCATGAACCTCTACGGTTGGCACGGAATATCCCATGGAATGGTAACCCGTTCTTTATCCCCTGGCGGCTAGTGGTTCTCCGGAACCGATTCTGCGTTCACTTGCCCAATCCACAGACGATTCCCGTCTGGATCGTGGATGCGAAATTCCTTCATACCATAGAACGTCACCTCCAGGTCGGGAACGTCCAGACCATTTCTCCGAACCTGCCGGTGGAACTCCACGACGTCTGCGGGGTAGAGGTACAGAACGGAGTCACGAGGGCCCTGCGGGTGCGCATTGATGGATTGGTCCAACATGAGGCGGCAATCTCCGCACTGAAGCATTGCCCAACCCCATTCGTCGTTACGGTGGTCCACCTCGAACCCAAGCTTCTGATAGAAGCCGATGGACGCAGACAAGTCCTGCACAGGGAGCATGGGTATGATCTTCTGGATCGTCATGGATCGTCCTCCGTAGCCTAGTCGGTTCCAGTGAGCGCGAGCGTCGCGTTTCCTTTTCGTAACTACGGCCGGTAACCATAGGCACAGTCCTAGTCCATTGTATGGTTGAGGGCTGGTGACGCTCATTATACTGGCCGCAGCTTATTGTGTCAATTGAACCTAGATCTGCTTGGCATGGAAAAAGAAGCTCTCCTATACGGATGAGGCGCAAGCACACAACATCGGCCGGCGCGCTTCCGTCGTAGACGTCGGCAACGATCGGGAATAGCAACGCAGTTAAGCAGGTGAAAAGATCTGCTCCGTCGAATGGGTCCTTGGACATTTTTCCCACCCGTGCGCATGGGTTCACGGACTCCCGAACGAATGAGATCCTTTCCTTTCGGCAATGCCGCACTAAGCCTGCTGATCCTCTCCATCCTCACGGGTACATGGCTTGCAACGCACGCTCCGCCACGGCGCACTGCTACGTTGGTGTTCTGGACCTTCGCCAGCCAGCACTACAACGCATATCTCAAGGCAATTCCGGCTTTTGAGGCCCAACACCCAGGCGTTACCGTGCAACTACAGCTCGTGTCCAATACCGCTCTTGCTTCCCGGCTTCAAGCCGCGATGCTGGCCGATGTAGATGTTCCGGATATGGTGGAAATCGAGATCAGTTCGGCCGGCACCTTCTTCCGCGGTCCCCTAAAGGATGTGGGCTTTCTTGACCTCACCGAGCGCATCCATAAGAGCGGATTGTGGGATGGAATGGTGCGGGCACGCTTTGCTCCCTATACCAGCCGAGGGCACATTTTTGGCCTTCCTCACGACGTGCACCCGGTCCAATTGGCGTATCGGAGGGACATTTTTCAGAAAGAAGGCGTGGATGTGTCCAAAATCCGAACCTGGGACGACTTCATCCGCGTAGGCCGCAAGCTTACGATCCCCAACAAGCGCTACATGATCGAACTCTCGGATAGCGATCCCTCCAATCTAGAGATGTGCCTTTTCCAGCGCGACGGAGGGTATTTCGATCCCCAGGGGAATTGCATCTTCGACAACGAAACCGCCGTGCAAACGATGCTGTGGTATGTTCCGCTTGTGGCAGGGCCGGGCAAGATCGGCAATAACCTGGGAGGGGGTCAGATCCTCACCAAAGCAGTGGAAGATGGATACCTGCTCTGTTTGATCTGCCCAGACTGGCGGTCTAAATCCATCGAAACCGATATTCCGCGCATGGCGGGAAAGATGGCGCTCATGCCGTTGCCGGCCGTAACCCCCGGCGGACGACGTACAAGCACGTGGGGAGGCACCATGCTGGGCATCACCAAGAAGTGTCGCCATCCCGATCTGGCCTGGGCCCTGGCGCTGTACCTGTATCTGGACAAGCCTCAACTGGCTCAGCGCTTCCGCGACACGAACATCCTTCCGGCTTTACGCAGCGCTTGGGATCAGCCCTCCTTCCGCGAACCCCGGAGCTACTGGAGCGGCCAGCCATTGGGATTGCTTTACGCTCGCCTCGCGCCCCACGTACCCTTTCAGTACACAAGCCCGTTCATCGCCACTGCGAAGGCCAAGTTGGGTGAGGCACTGGTAGCCTGCGTTCAGTATTACAAGGAGCATGGCAGCGCAGGTTTTGAGCCGTTTGTCCGCGCGAAACTGAAACAAAAAGCCGATGATGTGCGCCGCCTCATTGCGCGCAACCCGTACTAGCCCGGTGCAGGTGTTATGGTCCTGAATACATCAGACCCTCGGCCGAAGATTCCACGGCCTGCCGCGCCAAAAAGCCAGCGTCTTCCCCTGGCCCAACGCGTGGCGCCCTATGTGTTCGTGGCTCCCTTCGTGATCACCTTTAGCCTCTTTGGAGCCTGGCCCCTCGTAAAAAGCCTGGTGCTGGCCTTCTACATTACGAATGGTCCTAAGAGCCAAGTGTTCGTAGGTTGGGCGAATTTCCGCTACCTCCTGGCAGATCCGGATTTCCATAAGGCCGTGTGGAATACCGCTGTGTTTGCCTTCTGGTCCGTATTTTTGCAGCTTCCGTTGGCGTTGGGATTGGCGATCTTGCTGAGCAGGCCCTGGCTGCGGGGACGAGAGGCGTTTCGCCTCATTTTCTTTTCGCCCAATCTTTTGGGCCAGGTATTCGTGGGAGTGCTCTTTAGCGTGCTCTATATCCCGCAATACGGGCTCTTGAACCGGGCCCTCCATGCCTTGACGTCCCTACCGGTTATCCGCACATTCGGGCAGATTCCGCTCGACACAAAATGGCTATCGAACCCGGCTCTGGTGATGCCGGCCATTGTGCTGACCTCACTCTGGATGTACGTAGGCTTCAACATGATCTACTTCCTGGCGGCTCTGCAGGCGGTGGATCGGGACCTTTACGAAGCTGCCATCGTAGATGGCGCCGGGCCGTGGCATCAGTTCTTGGCAGTAACGCTCCCAAGCATCAAACCTGTAGCCATCTTTGTGCTGGTTACGGCAACCATTGGATCCTTCCAGCTCTTCGAGTTGCCGTATCTGCTCCTTAATAACACTGCAGGCCCCAACAATGCGGGTCTCACCGTGGTGATGTACCTGTACGACCGTGGCTTCCAGATTGGCGATCTAGGATACGCCTCCGCCGTGGGGTGGACGCTGGCGGCTGCTGTGCTTCTAATCAGCCTTGCCCAAATGAAAATTACCGGTGCATTCCGGGGGACAGGAGAATGAAACAAGATTGGCGCACCGCTGTAGTGCGCGGCGTTATCTATCTGCTTCTGGGACTGGGAGCTGCCATCACGCTTACGCCGGCCGTATGGCTGGTGGCGGCGACCACAAAGCGACCGGATGATCTATTCCATTACATGTTCTTCGCGCCGCGATTGAGCCTTTCTAACTTTCGGGATCTGTTCCACACGGTGCCGTTTCACAGATACATGATCAACAGTATCTTTGTGGCAAGCACCACGGCCATCGTACAGCTTTTCCTCTCCTCGTTAGCAGGCTTCGCCCTTGCTAAGTACGAATTCCGAGGCAAACGGCCCCTTATGGTAACCATGTTGGCCACGATGATGATCCCCGGTCAGGTGGTGATGGCGCCTCTATACGAACTGCTCTATCGCCTCCACTTTGTGGATACGTACCAGGGCTTAATCATCCCCGGAGCGGTAAGCGTCTTTGGGATCTTCCTTTTTCGCCAAAGCATTCTGCAGATTCCGGACGAGTTGCTCCACGCTGCTCGCATAGACGGTTGCTCGGAATTCCGCATCTATTGGAACATCATCATGCCCGTATCCAAGCCCATGATCGGCGCGTTTTGCCTGGTGAGCTTTATGGGTTCCTGGAACAGCTTCTTATGGCCGCAGATCATGCTCCACCATTCCGAGCGCTTCACGTTGCCCATCGCACTCAATCAGCTTGTGGGCATCTATCAACAGCAATACGGCATGTTGATGGCGGGCACGCTGTTAAGCGTGCTCCCCGTGGTGGTTCTTTTTGTGCTCCTGCAACGAGAGTTCGTGGCCGGGCTCACCGCAGGGGCCGTTAAGGGATAGGAGCCAAGGTATGGCATTCGCCGTTGTTCTGATGAGCCTCGCTTTGATGCGGCCGCCGGAAGCGTACCGGCCCGCCCCGCATGCTGTGGTTGCCGCCAAAGTTAGCGACTTTCTGAATAGCCTCGGCGCCAACTCGGCGGTGTCTACAAGGGGGGAACGCCTTGCCGACACAGTGAAGGCAGTGAAGTACCTGGGTCTGCGGTGGATCCGCTCGGGATACGAGGGAAATCTCCCGGTAGAAGATCTTATTGAACTCCATCGGCAGACGGGCATTCGCTTTAGCTACGGATTGGCCAGCGGCGGCACGGATCTTCCTCGACTATTGGAGGGTGCGCGACGCCTCGCTTCCGCCGGCGCGTTACTGGCCCTCGAGGGAAATAACGAACCGAACAATTGGGGCATCACGTATCAAGGAGAGCGGGGCGGAAGGGACCTCTCTTGGATGCCCGTCGCCAAACTCCAGCGGGACCTCTATCGCGCGGTGAAGAGTGACCCCGTGCTGAGAAAATACCCTGTGTGGTCCATAAGCGAGAGCGGCGCCGAGACAGACAACGTGGGGCTGCAATTCCTTACGATTCCCGCAGGCGCCAGCACGATTATGCCCGCCGGCACGCACTACGCCGATTTCGCCAACTGCCATAACTACATGATCCACCCCAGTTGGCCGGGATTGCACGACAATCAAACGTGGATCGCCGCGGACCCTACCTCTGCGTGTAAGGTAGATGGTTTGTACGGCAATTACGGTAGAACGTGGCTGAAGAAATACCCGGGATACTCAGAAGCGCAACTCCTTACGCTACCTAGAGTAACCACGGAAACCGGCGTCACAATCGAAGGCCCGTTTACGGAGCACGTTCAGGCCCTGCTTTACCTAAGCGTGTATCTGGCACAGTTCAAGCGGGGTTGGAGCCACACAAGCATCTACATCCTGCGTGATCGTTCCGACGAGGCGGGGAACCAATCCTTCGGCTTCTATACCAAGGATTACGTGCCCCGAGAGGCGGCGCGCTATCTGCACAACCTTACCACAATCCTTGCGGATAGCGGTTCGCGGAGGGTGCCGCAAGCACTGGCCTACGCCATCCCCAACCAACCCGACACCGTTCATGATCTGCTTCTGCAAAAGAGCGACGGCAGCTTTGAACTTGTAATTTGGGGGGAACGGTTCACAGGCGGCTCGGACGAGGTAACCCTGCAACTGGCGCAGCGCGTGCCGCAGATCCGAGTGTTCGAGCCAACCGTGGGAACGGAGCCCGTGCGCATCGCGCGGAACCTCAAATCCCTCGTTCTTACCGTGAGCGACCATCCGGTGATTGTGGAGCTACGTACCGAGGCGGTGCGGCGCGCGCGCACGCTTATGCCAACCTCAACATCTACACACAGGAATACAGCGACTGTCGCTTCAGAGGGCACCACTTATTACGTAGCGACGAACGGAAGTGATGCCAATCCCGGCACCTCCGGCCGGCCGTGGCGCACGATCCAGAAGGCCGCCAGCACGGCCACCGCTGGCGCTACGGTGCGCATCCGCAGCGGCACTTACAACGAGGTCGTCACTCCGGCACATTCCGGCAAGGCCGGAGCGCCGATCACTTATATGGCGGACGTAGGCGCCACCGTGTACCTCGACGGCACCGGCAAGAACGGGTGGCCGGGGTACGGAATATGGAATATCGCGAACCAATCATACATCAACGTTATCGGCTTCAAGTTCATCCATGGATACGGGAACGGCATCACGCTATCTAGGACAAGCCATATCAGGATAGGCAACAACACGTTCGATTCCGATTTCGGTTGGAATCCCATCGAGGTGGATTCAAGCGCCAATACGTCGAGCGATCACATCGAGATATACGGCAACCATATTCACCGCACATTCATTTCCCAGAAGGGCTATTACACCTGGTTTGCCGGGTATGGGAGGTATCCTGGCCCCTGGTCGGAGATGGTTTCCGTGTCCAAAGGCTCCCACGTCTCGGTACACCACAACGTGATTGATCTGAATCAATTAGGCGAAGGGATCAACTTCAAGGCTGGGACGCACGACTCGGTAGCCTATAACAATAGTGTGAGCCACACATCTTCTCAGGCCATGTACATGGATGGGTGGAAAAGCGGAACGTATAATAACAAGTACTTTGACAATATGATCCACGATTGTTCTAACGCGGGAATCGCCGTCACCAACGAGGAGTCGGGTTCGTCTCACGATTTATACATCTACAACAATATGGTTTACAACTGCAGAGTGGGCATAGGTGTGGGGTACTACGGCCATGGCACTCTGACGCGCGTGAATGTGTTCAATAATACGTTCTATAATAATAGCAATGATATCTTCGGCGCGTACAAGACGGACATGATCGCGAGCAATGTCGTCCTAAGGAACAACATCTTCTCCGACGATCTTATCACAGTCAACACCAGCAGAGGGCAGCCCATCTCCGCGGCCGATCACAATGGCTTCTCCAGCACGAAGTATCAAATCGGTACAAACAACGTCATCGGCGACCCGTTGTTCGTGAACCCCGCGAAGGGAGACTTCCACCTGCAGAAAGGCTCGCCGATGATTGACCACGGATCCGCAACCGGCGCTCCCGAAGCCGACATCGAGGGGGTAAAGCGCCCCCAGGGCGCCGGTTTCGACATCGGCGCGTACGAGTTCCTTCACTCCAAGCCGAGAAAGAGATCATGAAAACAGTAATATACGTCCTCCTTTCGCTACCTGCGATCGCCCTCGCCGTGTTACCCGTCACTATAGTCAGGAGGAATAACATGAACCCGTATCTCACCCTAACACTCGCCGGCTGCATCCTCGCGTGCTCTATGTCCACCGGCGCCGCGCCCGGCGTCCCGGCAGGTCGCCTCGAAAGGCTGAAGTCCGGCGTCAACGTTACGCGATGGTTCCAGGCATGGGGTCCTATAAGCGCCGACCACTACCGAACGTACATCGGGGATGACGAATTGGCCATGATGCG
>Ga0078972_1007241_pt1 | contig 24949 bp, 29 predicted proteins | sample YelNatPaOPGAMG01_FD_67568 | JGI IMG/M metagenome (GOLD analysis project Ga0078972, IMG submission 67568) | Hot spring thermophilic microbial communities from Obsidian Pool, Yellowstone National Park, USA - OP-RAMG-01 (SPADES assembly) (version 2) | ecosystem: Environmental > Aquatic > Thermal...
CTGAACTGCCGTTAATTCGTTAGCAAAACAGTGCAAAATCTTCTTAATCTTAAAAGTCGATAATTTACTGTATTTCATAGGTCTTTTACTACATTGTAGCAAAATTTCCTATGCAAGACCCTAAATTTATTATTACAGGAAGCCGTGGAAATATCAAAAATGCTTGCCAGCGGTATCTTGAAGTGAAAACAAAGGTAGTTATAAATTTTGAGTTGCAGTTTTGACTTTTAAGTTTTGCGTTTTGAGTTTTTGTTCCCTATTCAATCTTTAATCTAATAAGTTATGCCCAAAGATATTACTGACCGCCAAAGAGAGCTCTTAAAATTCATTGTCAAGCAGATCCGCGAACACGACCTGCCACCCTCGGTTTCCGAGATGGCCGCTTACTTGAAGGTTAAGTCCAAGAACGCGGTAGCTAAACTTTTGGCCGCCCTTGAGGATAACGGGTTTATAGAGACCAGCGGTAAGGCCCGCGGCATTCGCGTGCTGGACTCGCTTGGGGAAAGCCTGGACCAGGGACTTGTTCGCCTGCCCATATTAGGCAATATTCAGGCCGGCAGCCCGCATCTGGCGGAAGAGCACGTGGAAGACTGGATAAACCTGCCGCAGACACTGGTCAAAAGCAGGCGAGACGTGTTTCTGCTTAGGGTGCGAGGCGACAGCATGATAAACGCCGGCATCTACGAGGGCGACCTGGTCATCGTTAGGCCGACCAAGGACGTGAAGAATAACGATATTGTAGTGGCGCTGCTGCACGACGAAGCCACAGTCAAACGTTTTGTCCAGATAAAGAACCGCGCTTACCTTAAAGCCGAGAATCCGGAATATAAGAACATCTATCCCAAGGAAGAATGGATGGTGCAGGGGAAGGTCGTAGGCGTAATCAGAAGCCTGGAGTAGTTGTGTCGTTCTTTACTCTTGTTTTATGTGCCCCATTAGTCCTACTGATCTATGGATTACCTTGGAACCATAATTGAAGAAAGTTTATTGGATAAAAGCGTATTGCAAAGGTTGAAGATCCTAGAAACACGAGTAGAGCCGGTAATGGAAAAGCATCGGACCCCATGGCTAGGACAATGGACTTTGCATAGAGTGGAAATCTCAGAAAATTTGGCAGATGATGTTGCCGCGCTAATTAGCGGAGCCTTGGACTATACGCATAAAAGCGCTTGGTATGCGGATTATAAGAACAAGGATTATCATTACATAATCTATAAAGATAAAATTTTTAAAATACCAAGGGATGACGCTAAAGGTTATCGGCAGGCGAAGGAATAAGGGGTGTCACTTGGCATTCCGGAATATCAAGTGGATTTCTCCCCAGAGATCAAATAATCACACGAAAATGTCGGAAATTGAAAAGAAAAAAATGAACATCCTGACGCAGCTTCACAGCCTCTGCGCCCACTGCTCCACCGGCAATCAAAAGCCGCATCATTGTCCGGTACAGGAGATTTCCGCGCGCGTGGCTTCCTTGCGTGGCGTGCCGCTCATAGTGAACAACGAATTCAGGGGCTTGCTTTGGAATCGGGCATAAAAAACAGGGTATGGCGTGAAATTTTGCCATCCCTGTCGCTTATTAACCCTTTCCTCCTACGGATTGGGAGATGGAGCGGGTACACCCCTGTCAGCTTTAGGGGTATCGGGGATGCTTCCGATAGGGGCGAATGGTCCAAGAGGGGGAACTACTGGACTTGCCCGCTCCATTTTGTTCCCGCCGGCTGGAGAGGCGCGGGAACGAGTTGGCAGTATATTAGACGTAAAAAGGACGTTATTCTTGACAAAAAACCCGGGACTAAGGCAGTGGCAAAGTCCCGGGGTGCCACGATCATACCTGTAGCAAATAATTGCGGTATAAAGCCTCCTATTAAAGGTGGCCAGGCTCTTACCAAGGTAAGGATTAGGAAATGGGTCAGGGGGTGACCCGTCCCTTGATAGGGCCTGGCCATAAGTTACAGAGGACCTCTCGGGCTTGACGAGAGACAGTGGAATTATAGGTCAAAGCAGATTTTAGTCAAGACAGTTCTAAATTCAAGGGGCATCCTTGCGTTACGCAAGGATGCCCCTTGAAATTGAAAATATCTGTCTTTAAGTAGCAAACAAGAGGACACCTTGTCTGACAAGGTGTCTCCTTGCAATGATGATTTATTCAACCGTCGTCATTGTCATTACGTCCAGTTTGTTTCCGGTCAGTTGTCCCGTCACCTTGACGCGGTCGCCGGTTTTGAATTCGCTCGGACGGCAAAGCTCCGCGCTATCACCGTTCACGCACACACTATCCTGATTAAAAACCAGTTCCGCGCTAAGTCCTGGCTGCCCCGTTTTTTCGTAGACCAGGTACCAGGTGTTTGCTTTTTGGCCTGGGTTATCTTTGGTTAAATTGCCGGTCCTTTCAAAATTGCCGGACAAATTTTTGAACGAAGTGATGTTGACTTTTTGGTCATTGCCGACTGAATATTTCGTTAACGCGACAAGAGCAATATGCCCGTCTTCGTAGTTGACCAATGCCCGCCCGCTATCAAAAAAAATTATCTTGGTCACGTAGAACGTGCCGCCCAAGACCGCTTTTTCTTCGCTTAGGTTGGAAATGTTATTGCGTATGTAATTTTCAACATTGCTTCGGATGGTATTTTCATCACCACCGGTCAAAGAAGCGGGCTGTTCCTGCGGTTTGTCCAAAATGAACTTTTCATAAGCATATGCTCCGCCCACGATGACTCCGACCGCGATTATGACGGACAAGATAGTCGCTGTGGGGGTGTGAGGTTTTGGATATTGTTTTTGGTCCATATTTCTTCAGTTAATGCTGTTATTTATTATAACGAAAAAATAGGGGAGAGGTAACAATGTGACACAGTGGAATCAGCTGCCTCTGAACGCCTCAACCGCTGGTTGAGGTGTTCAGAGGCTTGATAAAATAAGGGTTTTATGTTAAAATATCAAAGTAAATTTGGCGCATTCGTCTAGTTGACCCTTCGGGTCATCACCCACAGGGTGAGGCTACTTAAGCCCAGTAATATGCACTATGTTTATGTAATCAGTAGTTCGGTAAAAAAGTGGATCTATATAGGTTGCACCGACGACCTAAAAAGACGCTTTTCCGAACATGATTCGGGATTTGTCAGTTCAACCAAGGCCCACAGGCCTTACAAACTTATCTATATACGAGGCTTACCTAGATAAAAAGGATGCCAGGGAAAGGGAATATAAACTCAAACATCATTCGCAAACCAGGGAGTTATTATACAAACAAATAGAGACTTCCATACGTATGGCGCATTCGTCTAGTGGCTAGGACACAGCGTTCTCAGCGCTGGAACAAGGGTTCGATTCCCTTATGCGCTACCACAAAACCGCCAACCAATGGTTGGCGGTTTTGTGATGCTGTATTATTTCATAATTACGACATCACTGGCAGGTTATGCCGCCAATGGAACAGATATTGGAGTAGTAGATGACTTGGTCAACTTTGTTGCTGTTATTGACGCGGTAGGCCAGCAAACGCTTTTCGCTGTTGTTCGCGCCGGTGCGACCGGTCAGGCCAACAACCATATCCTGCAGGACCGGGTAGCTGCTTTTTAAGCTGCTTATTTCGGGCTGGCCTTGGTTGAAGTTATAATTGCCCATACCCTGGACCTGGTCAACTATGGTTTGCGCCGCGTTGGCGGACGACTGGCTGGAAAAGCCGGAACCGAGTTGCGCGATGCTCACCGGATCGGTTAAAAAGCTTTGGATGCTGCTCGTGCTTGTGGTCGCAGCGCTGTTTATGGCCTGCTCAAACGCCGGCAGGCTGGTCGGATTCATGTTGCTTTCATCCAATATCGCGCCTGTAGGATAGGAATTGAGTTCGGTTTGGTTTACTGTCACAATGTCACCGGGCTGGAAACCGGCATTAGTGAACGCCGCGTAAGTGGCGAACGGCTGTTTGGTGAAATCGTTATTAAGCCTGTAAACGGTCGGATTATTGGACACCATAATGACCCGCGTGGCAGGGAACCTGGCTAATAACGATTGCGGAACAGTTGATACTTGCGTAAAACTGTAGCCGTAAGAGGTGAAGTTCGCGGCCGAGGTCATTGCCCTTTGCGTGCCGTTCGGCGCTATGGCATAGACCGTTGGGCTATTTGAAATCTTGACCAGGTCGGTCGTAGATGAAGGCACTATTGATACGGCTTTGGCCGCGTCAAACGAGGAGAGCGCCAAAGCGGCAAGGAGGAGAAAAACCCCTCCGGATATGAGTTTTTGCCTGATATGTGTCATTATTGTTGTTCTTAATTATGATCTTAAAGCTTTTGCCTTGAAAATGACGAATTATTTGTCGCTTAATTACCGTACCGTTTTAGTAAATACGCCATAAACAGGAATTTAATGTATGTGTGGTAACCTTCTCCCCTGGCAAGGGGAGATGCCCCGAAGGGGTAGAGAGGTCGAAATGATGCTTAAATTCGACCTCATCTGTCCCTCGCTATCGCTCGGGACATCTTCTCCTTGCCAGGAGAAGAGGGGAAACAACAATAGACGCTGCTGAATTTCATCAACACGTTTAAAGATTTGAGGAAATGGCGGTTTTGTGGCATAATATCATCAGTAGAGAGAAAACATCGCGAACCGAGAAATCAAAAGGAAAAATTCAAAGGCGCGGGTAACTGCTTGTTTTTAGGGTATGCACAAACATCAAAATTTCAGACCGAATCTTAATGTGCGGCTCAAGTTCCCGCAGGGGTTCTTGTGGGGCGCGGCCACGAGCGCGCACCAGGTAGAAGGCAATAACACCAACAGCGACTGGTGGGCATGGGAGCACAGCGTCAAGAGGACGGACGAGCTTCGTCGGGCAGGCAAGAACCCAGAGGATTATTGCAGTGGCATCGCCTGCGACAGCTACAATCGTTATGACGAGGATTTCGCTTTAGCCGAACATTTGGGTCAGAACGCGCATCGCTTGAGCATAGAGTGGGCGAGAATAGAGCCCAGGGAAGGAGAGTTTAGCGAAGAAGCGCTGGACCATTACGAAAAGGTCCTGCGGTCGGCCAAGGCCCACGGTCTGGTCACGTTCGTGACTTTGCATCACTTCACTAATCCTTTATGGTTCGCGAAGAAAGGGGAATTTACGAGAGAGCAAAATATTGAGCCGTTCTTGAGGTACGCGCAGACCGCCACTCAAAGATTGGGCCAGTATGTGGATTTTTGGCTGACATTCAATGAACCGGAACTTTATTCTACGGCCAGCTATTCCATCTGCGTACCGCAATCGCGAAACCTGCGGACAACCTATAAAGTCGCAAAAAATCTGATAAAAGCGCATAACCTTTGCGCGAACTTCATTCGCCATCATATCCGCAAGCCCGTAAGTATGGCGTATCATCTATCCGATCTCCAGCCGTGGGGATTGCTCGGCGGCTTGGCTTCAGGGATAGCCCATCATTTTGCCAATGATTTCATTTTAGGGAGGACTATCAAGCAGTGTGATTTTATCGGAGTAAATTATTATTTCCATCACCATATCGGGATCTTCGGGACCAGGAAGCACAGTGAAAGCAACCACAAGGTTAGCGATATGGGATTCGGCATCCATCCCGAAGGGCTGGAGCGCGTGCTGCTGAACCTGCGCAAATACAACAAGCCGATATACATTACGGAGAATGGCGTGGCTGACGCCAAAGACACAAAACGCGAGAAATTCATTATTGATCATCTGTATCACACCCATCGCGCGATTGAGCAAGGCGCGGACGTGCGCGGCTATATGCATTGGTCGCTGATGGATAACTTTGAATGGGGTTACGGCTTCGGCCCGCGATTCGGGTTGGTGGAGATAGACCGCGAAGACCTGCTGCGGCGCAAGGTACGTTACAGCGCGGTGAAATATGCGGAAGTGTGCCGGAATAATTATCTGGAATATCCCAAAAAGCCATGATTGCCGCATTAGCCATTTTGCAGAACGCCATTGCTGCCGTCGTGGACGTGATGGATAAGTTCCTCATTTCCAAGCGGAAGATAGAGCCGGTCAGCTATACTTTTTTCACCGTGGTTACCGGCGCCGTGGTACTGCTGGCGTGGCCGTGGGTGTTCGCGCATGTTTCCGTAAGGACCGTATTACTTGACCTAGGCGCGGGCGCGCTATTCTCTTTGGCATATTTCATCTTTTTCAAGACATTAGCCGAAGGAGAGGTTACGCGCGTGGTGCCGTTCATTTTTGGGCTTTTGCCCGTATTTGACCTGCTGCTTTCCGCTCTCACGGGCAGGAACATACTGACTCCTCAGAGCCTTGCGGCAATAATGCTGCTCATTCCGGGCGCGCTGCTGCTCTCGTTTCGGCCGGGAAAATACCTGCATCGGCATCTGTTGCTCAAGCTGCTGACCGCGCTGTTATTCAGTTGTTATAACTTTTTGTGGCAATACGCGGCGCAGGAAGGGCCGATGCTGAACAATTTTATGTGGAATCGGCTCGGAGCAGCGGGCGTCCTTGTCGCGTTGTTGGTTATCCCGTTAGTGCGAGCAAAGGTCTTTAAGGTGGACCATGTCCCGCATAAAAGACATACTTCTTTTTTGTTTATATTTAAGCAATTGCTTGGCGGTTCCAATTTCATCTTTTTGAGCTTCTTGCTGGCCGTGGGTAACGTGGTAGTCATAGATTCTCTCCTTGGTTTCCGTTACGCGTTCCTATTTTTGTTCGGTCTTATCTTGTCCGTAAAATTCAAAAATATCCTGGACGAGGACCTAAACCGGCACATAATTATCCAAAAAGCCGCTGCAATATTCCTGATATTCTTGGGTACGATATTTTTGTTTTTGAAATGATCTACTATATAGCTATCGTTATGACCATAGCGTGCCGATTTATTGGCAAATTTTAGAGTCCATGAATGGGCACGCTACATTGTGATTGAGAATTTATGGACCTTGATAACATCTTATGAGAAGAACCGTCAAGAAGATCATATTGATATTTATCGCGGTCGTTTTGGCGATGGGGATTTTCTTCTATTTCAACGCGGGACCATTAAAGCCAAAAAAGTTCGAATACGGCGTAACGTTCAGCGCAGCGCAGGCGCAGAATCTGGGCCTGGATTGGAAACAGGTCTATTCGGATGCGCTGGACAACCTAAACGTCAAACTCATCCGCATCCCGGTCTATTGGAATCAGGTGGAGCCGCAACCCGGGGAATACCAATTTGACGACTTGGATTATCAAATGGGCCTGGCTGAAAAGCATAATGCCAAAGTAATTTTAGCCATTGGGATAAAGGCGCCGCGATGGCCGGAATGTTATCAGCCTGACTGGGTAAAAAATTCTTCGGGCCCAGGCGCGGCAGATAACGCTTTACTGTCTTTTTTAGAGACGGTAGTGCAACGGTATTACGGAAACCCTGCTTTGGATATGTGGCAGGTGGAGAACGAGCCGTTTTTGGGTTTTGGCGAGTGTCCGAAGATGAACAAGGCATTGTTGGACCGCGAGATCGCGCTGGTCAAGAAACTTGACCCCGCGCATCCCGTAATTATCTCGGATAGCGGCGAGCTTTCTTCGTGGACCGAGGCGGGCAATCGCGGCGACGTATTCGGGACGACATTGTACCGTTTCGTGTTCTCGGACGTATTCAATCGCTATTGGATTAACTACATCCCGTCCTGGTTTTATCGGGTGAAAGGCGGCTGGGTCAGGCTCTTAAACCCGGGCAAGCGAATTGCTATAATAGAGTTGCAGGCCGAGCCGTGGACCACGAAAGGCATACTTAACACGCCCATAGACGAGCAGTTCAAGACCATGAGCATGGGAAAATTCGACAGCATTTTAGACGTGGCGCGGGCCACGGGCTTTTCTCCCCAATACCTGTGGGGCGTGGAGTGGTGGTATTGGATGCGCCAGAACGGCCATCCGGAATTCTGGGAAAAAGCGAAGACATTGTTTAATCAATGACCAAAAATAGGACCGCTTGAGTGAAGTCGGGAGTAGATTTTCTCAGCACTTATTTGTTGATCAGTATCGGTTAAGGGATTCCCTGCCTGCCGCAGGTAGGAAATGACAGATAAAGAATGTTCCTGCTCCCATTTTTGAGTTTTTAGTTGAAATATTGACTTTTGACTTTTGCGTTTTGAGTTCCTGTCCCTATTTAATCTTCAATCTTAAATCCTTAATCAAACTCACGGCAACAAAGAAATGAACCAAATCATCGGTCTGGATATTGGAGGGACGAAAATTGAAGGGATAATCTACAATGATGGGAAAATAGCCAGGCGGCTATTTATTCCTACGCCGAAAGACCTTGCCGCATTCAAGCGCGGCATTGCCGGCATCTTGACAATCTTATCGGACGGGCAAAATATCGCCGCAGTCGGCATTGGTATGGCTGGCGTGGCGGACGACAAAAAAGGCGTAATGATCACGTCCCCGAACCTGAAGTTTATTAAAAATTTCAACATCCGTAAGTTCGTCTGCTCGCTCGGGTTTAAGGAAGTAAGGCTGGACAACGACGCCAGCTGCTTTACTCGGGCGGAAATGGCTTTGGGCAAAGGGCGGGGTTGCAAGGACGTGATCGGGATTATTTTGGGCACGGGGATGGGCGCGGGGATATATATCGACGGGGAGAATTTCCGCGGCAGACACGGCAGCGGCGGGGAAGTTGGCCAACTGATGGTAGGTAATGATACTTTGGAACACCATTACCAGGAAGCGAAGGACAGGGGAGATTATAATGAAGTTGCGCATCTGTTGGCGATTCGCCTGGCGGATCTAGTCAACATCCTGGATCCCGATTGCATAGTTTTGGGCGGTTCCGTAAGCCTAATGCACCACAAGAAATTCCTGCCGCAGGCGTTGAGACTGATGAGAGGTTATATCTTGAACAAGAATTTAAAGCTTAAGGTATGGGTCTCAAGTCTGGAAAGTGCGGGCGCTTTGGGCGCAGCCCTGCTTTTTGCGAAAAAATAAATCGCGATATGAGGGTATCGCATAAAAAGGAATTGTGATGAAAAAAATATTTTTGTTTTTTGTGGCCTTAACGCTTTTAGCCGCGGGGTGCGATAAGGTGGTGCTTAAACGCGAAGTACCGAGCTCTCCCAAGGAGTCTTACGAAGAGCTGCCGAGGTAGAGGTGCTGAGATTTAAGATCAAACAAAAAAAACAAACTCAAAATTCAAAAATCAAAAGTAAAAATTTTAACTTAAAACTCAAAACTTTGGACCAGGGATTAGATGCCGAAAAGAACAGCTAACACTTAGGTTTATTACGTTTTAGCTGTTCTTTTTATAAATATACAAGGGGTATCCTTGTGCAGCGCAAGGATGCCCCTTGTTAGGATATGATTATTTTATTTCGTTTTCCTCATCCTCATCTTCATCCTCATCATCATACTCATCATCATACTCATCATCATACTCATCATCATACTCATCATCATACTCTTCTTTATTGTCTTCTTCAGGAAGATCATTCTGGACTGTGGAAGGAGCGCTAACTGCCGGTTTATCTGCTGGCACCGAATTTTGCAGTATATCTTGAGTAGAGGTATTGTCGATCGCCGATTCAACCATCGGCGATAGTTCTTTTGAATCATCGATTCCGGCCCGCGGTTCTGTCTGTTGCGCCACTTCTTCCGTTGGAGCCGTATGTTCAGTTTCTGCGATCGGCTGTCCTTGTTCCTGCCGCACCTGCACGGTTTGCGGCAATTTTATGTCGCTAACGAGTTTCTCAAATTCTGGCAATTCCTTCACGGACGTCAGTCCCAGATGCTGCAAAAATTCCGTAGTCGTCTGATAAAGGAAGCCGCGGGCATCGTGGGGGTTCGGGATTTTTTCCACGAGGCCGCGCATAAGCAGATTGCGTAGGCTATATTGGGAATTCACGCCGCGAATGGCTTCTATCTCGGCCTTGGAGATAGGCTGGCGATAGGCGATTATGGCCAGGACTTCAACCGTAGCATCCGTTAGTTTTTCCCGTAATTCCGCGTTGAGAAAATTTTTCACCTGGGTGGAGTTAGCGCTGTTGGTGGCGAGTTGGTATTCGCCGTTGTTATCCAGCACCACCACGCCGCTATTGCGTCGTTCCGCGGCCAGGCTCTCCAGCGCCGTCCGGATGTCATTTTCCGGCTGCTGCAGGAAACCGGCCAAATCCTTGAGTTTCAAAGGCTTGTTGGATACGAATAGCAGGCTTTCCAAGACGCTTTTTAGATGTTGCGGTTCCATAATATATAAATGCCGATAATAATTAATACTATACTATATAACAATATCGTGGGCTTGCGGCCCAAAATGGATTTGCCAAATTTTTCCTTGGCCGGGGGATTAATCCATTTGTTCTTCACCAGATACCCCAGGGTCGCGTCATAGATGCCGTCCAGCGCCAAAGAGCCGTATATCAATCCGGCAGTGATGAATAACAGGCCAATGGTTATTTTGTTCATATATTATTGTCCACTCATCACTGATAACACAGATACATAGATTGATCACTAGCTTTATTAAGCGACACGTACTGAATTATAATATCGCGATTTGTGCATCAGTGCGATCTGTAATTTGTGGAGTGGAAATTGTTCAATCTTCCGCTGCTTGCTGTTCGCTCCGTTCAAATTTCTTTATGGTAATATCCGTGAATAGCGTGTCTTGTGAAGCGGTGAACAGGCGCTGCTTGATGAGTTCCAGCAAGGCCAAAAAAGTCACTATAACTTCGTTTTTGTTCTTGGCGGTCTTAAGCAGCTCGCTCAGCTTGGTCTCTACTTGGCCGCTCAAATGCGTCCGCAAAAGGTCTATTTTGTCCTGGATGGAGATTGCTTCCTTGACCTTGGCCTTGGGAAGATTGTCCAGCTCCTTTAGCTGGTTGAGTACGGCCAGGATTGATTGATGCAGGCTGTCGAGCGAGACCGTGGGGTCAGGATAGAAATTAATCTTTTCCTCAAAACTTAAATTGCGGGTAAAGCTCTGCTTGCGTTTGTTGTCCAGCTTTTTGAAATATTTGGTGACTTCCTTGAATTGTTTGTACAGCAGTAGCTTGGCTTCCAGGTCTACGCCGGCGTTTTCCTCTTCGGGCTCCAGTTCTAGGGTCGGCAAAATAGCTTTGGATTTAATTACCAGGAGTCTTGCGGCAATGGTCAAATAGTCGGCCAGGACGGTCGGGTCTATCTGCTCCAGGCTTTTGATATAATTCAGGAATTGTTCCGTGACCTGGGCTAAAGCTATCTGGGTAATGTCCAATTTCTGCTCTTCTATTAAGTTGAGCAGGAGATCCAGAGGGCCTTCAAATTGTTTTAATTTGAAATTTTGCATTTTAATCCTAATGCCCAAATATCACTGCGCCAATTTGGGTCATTTGGATCGCAGTGTTCGGATAATTAGAATTATGTTCATTCTGTATAATTTCCCATTATCGGCTTTGCTATCTTAATGTAATCCTTTGCGCTTATTTCTAAGCTTTCCGTATAACTGCCCGCGGATACTATCAGCTTCTTGTTCGCTATGAGCTTCTTGTCCAACAGCACTGGCAAGCCGAAGACTTGGCCGAAAGGTGAAATAAGCCCTACTTTGGTCTTGAGTCTTTTGATGATATCCTTTTCGTTCGCCAGTTTGGCCGTAATCTTGGCGGGTTTTTTGGTCTTGAGGTCTTTCTTGGCTAGTAGCTTGTAGTTGGTAGCTTGTAGGTCATTAATAGACTTGGCGATCTTTTTCAGGTCAACGCGCTTGCCCGCGGGAACGCAAACCAGCGCCCCGTCGACCTTATCGCCATCGGCCAATAACATCACGGGCCTGGGGAATTTTACGAACACGGTTTTGACCACGTGCTTGACGCTGGCATGCTGGGTCTCCGCGGAATTGAATGCGGTATAAACCTTGCGGTGTTTTATGACCTCGTATTTTATCCTATTTGAATCCAGAAACTTTTTGATTTTTGTGTCCATGGGTTTCAATGAGCAAAAATGACAAAATTGAACAAAATTAAACAAAAATTATATCGCAGGAAACTAAGAAACACGTGAAATTATGAAATTTAGGAAAGTAATCCTAATTTCCCAATTTCTTAGTTTATTAATTTCCCAATCTCAATTTTGTCGTTTTTGTCATTTTTTTAATTTTTGTCAATGAATCTACTCCTCTTCGCTGCGTATCTTTTTGATATAATCCACCAGATGCGGCATCAGTAAAGACCAGATGACAGCAGGTAGAAGGATAAATATGTCCACAAACGCTAACCATTGGATGCCGTTAATGGCAAACTGGCTGAACGTGCCGGGTTTAGGCAGGCTGCCAAACACCATAAAATTCCTGACCAGGTGCGTGTGAGTAAAACTGGCAGTAAAAGGTATGGCAATCATCAAGTCAACAAACAAAATGAAGCCGACCGTGATGATTATTTCTTGTCTGAACTTGTTGAAAAATTCGTCTATCGATTTTTGGATTATCTCCAAAATATTGTTCATTATAGTCCTTGGAAGTTAGTTGATGAAGGTCTCCGGTTGCGATTCGCTATTTCTGTTTTTGCTGCTCGTTTTTGCTTTTGGGCAAGTCCAGTTTGATGTGTAGTTCCTTGAGCTGCTTTTCTTCCACTTCGGAAGGTGCGGACATCATCACGTCCTCGGCGCTGCCGTTTTTGGGGAAGGCGATGACCTCGCGGATGTTCGGTTCGTTCATGAATAGCATTATCATTCGGTCAATTCCCGGCGCGAAGCCGCCATGCGGCGGAGCGCCGTATTCGAACGCGCGGATCATCCCGCCGAACCGCTTGTCCACGGTCTCCTTGTCGTATCCGGCTATTTCGAACGCCTTATACATTATGTCTGGCCGGTTGTTGCGGATAGCGCCGCTGGAAAGTTCTAGCCCATTGGCGATAAGGTCGTACTGGTAAGCCTTTATATCCAGCGGGTCCTTGGTTTCCAGCGCTTCCAGCCCACCTTCGGGCATTGAGAACGGGTTGTGCATGAAGTCTATCTTCTGTTCGCGCTCGTTGTATTCGTACATCGGGAAGTCCACGATCCACGCCCAAGCGACCACGTTCGGGTCCTTGAGCCCGAACACGTCGCCGAGCCTGTCGCGCAGCTTGCCTAGGACCATGTTGACCAGGTCTTTTTTGTCCGCGCCGAAGAAAATGATGTCGCCGGTCTCGGCCTTGGTCTTGGTTACTATAGCCTTAACTTCATCATCCGACAAGAATTTCAGGATAGGGGATTTCATCCCGCCTTCGTCCAGAACAATGTAAGCCAATCCGCCAGCGCCTTCCTTTTTTACCATTTCCGTAAGCTCATCTATTTGGCTGCGGGTAAGCTTGGCTCCGCCCTGGCAGCAGATAGCTTTGATCGCTCCACCGTTCTTTATGGCATTGCCAAACACGCTGAACTGCGTATCGCGCAAATCTTCAGTCAGGTCAACCATCTCCATGCCAAAACGCAGGTCCGGTTTGTCGCTCCCATACTTGTCCATCGCCTCGTTGAAGGGGATTCGCGGAAACGGTTTTTGCATCACTTTCTTGCCCGCAAATTTTTCCGTCAGCTCCACGAACAGCGGCTCCATCACTTCAAAGACCTCTTCTGGCTTTTGGACGAAAGCCATTTCCAGGTCAAGCTGGTAGAATTCGCCCGGGCTCCTGTCAGCGCGCGGGTCTTCGTCGCGGAAGCAGGGCGCTATCTGGTAGTATTTCGGCACGCCGCCCACCATCAATAGCTGCTTAAATTGCTGCGGCGCTTGCGGTAACGCGTAAAATTTTCCGGGATGCAGGCGCGACGGCACCAAAAAGTCGCGCGCGCCTTCGGGGCTTGAGCTGGTTAAAATGGGCGTGGTGACCTCAATGAAGCCGCGGCTGTCCATATACTCCCGTATCAGCTTTATCATCTCGTGGCGGCTTTTGAGCATCTTTTGCATCTTTTCGCGGCGCAGATCCAAGAAGCGGTATTTGAGGCGGATGTCCTCGTTGATGTTCTCATCCGGATAAGCCACCTGGAACGGCAGGGGCTTGGACGTATTTAAGATCTCCAATTTATCAACGACTATCTCTATTGTTCCGGTCGGAATATTCTTGTTTACCAGTTCGGGAGCGCGCTCTATCACTTTACCAGAGGCTTTTACCACAAACTCGTCGCGCAGTTTTTCCGCTATCTTGAAGGCTTCTTCGGCCTCGGGATGGATGGTGAGCTGAACAATGCCGGTGTGGTCCCTTAAGTCAATAAAAATTACGCCCCCATGGTCGCGGCGGGAGTTGACCCATCCTGCCACGGTGACGCTTTGGCCGATTTTTCCGGTCGTGTTTAAAGCGAGTATGCGTTGCATAGGTTTTGTCGCCGCCCCAAATCCCATAAACCGTGGGCTGTAACGGCGAGGAAGGAAGTTAATTGCTATTTGACATTGAAATTTTACCAGATTTTTCCGGTTTTGCCAAATCTCGCGGCTTTCTTATTTCGGTTTTGCTTGAGCCAGAGACAAAAGCAGTTCCGGAGCAGTCGCGTTTCTGTCCACTTACCTTAATAATCAGGAACGTTTTTGTATTTTTAGGAAAAATTTTTTATAATGCCTTATGTTGAAATTTACAGGACTGATAGGACCTAAAAGGCCTACGGGACCGATAGGAAACAAATAATGCTGAAAAAAATTGTTCTTGACGTGGAGACCCAGAAATCATTCGATGAGGTTGGGGGTCGGGGAAAGAACCATCTGCTTAAAGTGTCGGTATGCGTGATATATGACTATTCAACGGACAAGTATACAGCTTACGAGGAGCGGGAACTGCCCAAACTTTCTCCCATTTTGCAGACCGCTGACCAAATAATCGGTTATAACATCAAAGACTTTGATTTTGAGGTCCTGCAGCCTTATTTAAACTTTAAGCTTTCCGAAGTCCCGTACCTTGACCTGCTGGAAGAGGTGGAAAAGGTTTTGGGGCACCGCATCAAGCTGGAAAGCGTGGCGCAGGGGACCCTTGGCAGCGGCAAATCCGGCAATGGGATGGAAGCAATCCTTTATTTCAGGAACGGGCGGATGGACCTTTTGAAGAAATATTGCACCGATGACGTGAAGATTACCAAGCAGATCTATGATTACGCCTTAAAGAACCAAAAACTTTTGTATAAAGATTTCTTTAAGGTCAAGGAAATACCGATAAAAGTGAAAGAGCCGGCCCCCCGCGTAGGGGTGTCGCATCAGGCAGCGTTGTTCTAGCAAGTAGCAGGTAGCAAGTAGCAGGTATCAAGCTCATCTTGATGCTTGCGGCATGCGACTTACTATAAAATCAAAGTCATTATTATTTGCGGTCATTATCGCAGCGGTTTTGGTGTTGTTCATTTTGTTGTACAACGTCTTTTCCGGGCGGCTTATGTTGCCTCAATCATTTGCTGTCGGAACGGTTGTCATCCATTATTACGGATTGGTGATGGCCGCTGCCGTATTGGCGGGATACTTGCTGGCAAGGAAGCGCGCGGCGCGTTACGGCTTAAGCGCGGGACAGGCGGACGACATTATATTCTGGGCGGTGATCGGCGGGTTTGTCGGCGCGAGGCTGTATCACATCGCCTCCAGCTTTGGATATTACTGGACGCATCCAGCCGATATCATCAAGGTCTGGAACGGGGGACTTTCCATCTACGGCGTCATCTTCGGCGGCATGCTCGCCATCTTGCTGTATCAAAAAATCTTACATCATAAATCTTATATCTTAAATCTCTTTGATTGGCTTGCCCCGAGTGTGCTTCTCGGCCAAATAATCGGCCGGTTCGGCAATCTATTCAACTATGAGATAATCGGTTACCCCACGAATTTGCCGTGGAAGATGTTTGTACCCGCCGCTTTCCGCCCCGTGGAATATCTCCCTTACGCATATTTTCATCCATTCTTCCTTTACGAGGTCTTGGGCAATATCATCATCTTCATTTATCTGCTCAAGTTCCGTAAGAACCGTTGGCCAGGCAGCCTTTCTTTTTCTTATCTTTTATTGTATAATGCATTAAGGTTTTTCCTGGAATTCATTAGGACCGACAGCACTTTTATAGGGCCTTTGCGGCTTAACGCGGTGATGAGTTTCGCGCTTGCGGCAACCGCGGCAGGCTGCCTTTGGTCCTTGAAAAGATATAATAATAGGGATGCTGAAATATCATAAGGTGGTTTCCGTCATAATCGGGCTGCTGTATCTGATGGTTTTGCAAGGGTTCTCAACACCGCAGCCGGTATTCCGATTCCTCGTGCCGGCAGTGCTGCTTTTCGCCCTGCTGGTCTCCTTTTATAATTATCTTTATTTAAGGAGCCTGCAGAAATACGACATCTGGACGGTGCTGAGGCCGTTTTTGCTACTATTGAGCGGTTTCGGGGTTTTTTTGTTGATGCCCTCGGCCGGTCTAAGGGGGTTGTTCCTGGTCGTGACCACGGCGATAGTCGCTTTCTTTGAATATTCCTTAGGGAGCTTTTCCGAAAACCTGCTGGTCAACGAGATTTTGGTCATCGCTTTAGGCTTCTTTCTGTCCTTTTGCGCGTTTAGCCAGTATTTCCCGGACATCCCGCAATTCTCCCTGCAGCCTTTGTATGTGATAGGCGTTTTCGTCTTCACGTTCCTGCTTTCCCGTTCGTTCTACGAAATAATCCCTCATTCCCCGCAGTTCAAGCTCGTCAATTCCCTGGCCGTGTCCTTGTTCTGCACGGAAGCTTTTTGGGCGCTGACGTTCCTGCCGTTCCATTATTCCATTGCCGCGGTGCTGCTCTTTAACCTGTTCTATCTTTGCCTGATATTGAATTATTATTATCTGTTCCAGACCTTGAATTTCAAAAAAATCCAGTTCCATCTAGCGCTGGCGTTGTTCTCCAGTATGATAGTCCTGTTGGCCACGCCATGGAAAACCATTAACTGATCGAAATTATATAACAATCACAAAAGAAAACTATGAAGAAAAAAGAACTTGGATATGTTTTGACAGTCAGCGTTGTCCTGTCTTTGTTGGTAAATGTATTTTTCGGCCGCGCGCTTTCGGCCAGGATATCCACGTTGCCGCTCCTGAACCGCTGGAAAATATTAAGCCCGCAGGCACCCATAGTCATTAACACCAGGGAAGAGGTCCGCGTCAGCGATACGACCGACGTGCCGAAGATAATCAGCGCGGCGCGGCCGAAGCTTAGCGGCGTGTTTGTTGTCTCCGCCGGCAAGACTTCACAAGTTGGAGCGGCAGTGAACTTAACTTCGGACGGGACATTTCTAACGGTCAAAAAAGCCTTAGAAGGGCAGAAAACGGAAAATTTGTACATTAAACTGGATGATGGCACGACATCTAAAATCGTCTCAATGGTCTTGGATCCTGCGACTAATCTGGTTCTGCTCAAGACGGAATTAAGGAATGTCCCGACAGCGGCCCTCGGCGCATCGCGGAATTTGTCAGCGGGCGACCGAATATTTTTTTTGGCGCCCACGGAGTGGGATTTTTCCCCATCTTTCCAGAACGCTTTTGTTTCCCAGCGCCAACAGTCCGACGCCGGGACAGTATATAATTCCGATTTGCCCCGCCGGTCGTTCGCGGCCAGCAGCGCGGGCGCGTTGGTGCCAGGACAGGCAGTGATAAATTTAAATGGCGAGGTTGTCGGAGTGTGGGATGGCAGCAGCCTGGTTAGCAGCGACGTGATTCAGGATTTCAGCAGCGGATATTTTTCCAACAACAGCAGCCTGTCGCGTCCGGCGTACGGATTCACTTATCGCAATATTTCATCATTGGAAGCGAAACTTGGGAACCTCCAGATCGGAGCAATGGTGGTTAAGGTCAATTCTAGCAGCGCGGCGCAGAAAGCGGGGCTAAAAGAAGGCGATATCATTACGGCAATAAATGATACGGCTCTCGCGGAAGACAAACCGTTGGAGAATTACCTGCAAAAATATCGCGCCGGGGATAAGGTCAAGTTTTCGGTAGTAAGGGATGGGGGTAAGATCGATATAAATATCGCGGTAGGAGAACTGAAATAACCATTAAAAATTAGAATAACAGGTGACGTTTTGCGAAAACCGGTGGCACAGCGCGTATCAATAAGCGTCTAGCGTTGAGCATCACGCTTTACGCTACCGTTAAACGCATAACGCAATCCTGATCATTTTTGGAGCTTAATCGTTTATGGAAATAAAAGAATTGAAACTAGAACCAGCGAAAAAAGTTAAGACTACTACCCTTGAAGGCAAGGAGAACGGCTGGCTGATGGAACTGTTCAAGGATAAGGAAACGGGGCAGAAGACCGAAAGTTATCTGACCGCGGCCCTGCCGGGCGCGTTCAAGGGATATCATTTGCACCGCGTGCGCGCGGCCAGGTATGTCGCAATAAAGGGCAAAATGCGGATAACTTGTTTTGAACAAAAAAACGGCAAGTGGATTAAGTCGGAATTCATATTGGAAGCCGGCAATCCCCAGCGCCTATTTATCCCCAAGAACGTCGCGACGGGGCTTGAGAATATCGGCGATGAGGAAGCTTGGCTCATAAATTACCCCGACCCCGCTTATGATCCGGATCTAAAAGACGAACAGGTGGAATACACGCTGGAAGAATTGGAGCAGGGGATAGTGAAATGAAACAAGAATGGAAAAAGATCAGCGCCAAGAAAGTCTTTGAGACCAAGTGGTTTTATATTGATGAAGACAAGCTGGTGACACCGTCCGGCAAGGACACTACTTATTTCTTATATAAAGATCACTTATTAAGACAATAATAATAATGAAAATACTCATCACCGGCGGGGCGGGGTTTATCGGCTCCAACTTCGTCCATTATTGGCTGAAAAACCATCCTGACGACAAGGTTGCCGTATTGGACAAACTGACCTATGCCGGGAACCTGGAAAATTTGGCGGACGTCCGCGAACGGATAGATTTTATTAAGGGCGATATCTGTAACGAAGCAGCAGTCGATCAGGCGATGCGGGATGTTGATACTGTCGTTCATTTTGCCGCCGAATCGCATGTTGACCGCTCCATCCTGGAACCGGACGCGTTCGTCAGGACGAATGTCTTAGGCACACATACCCTGCTGCGGTCCGCTTTGAAGAATAACGTCAAGCGTTTTCATCATGTCTCCACAGACGAGGTCTTTGGGTCTTTGCCATTGGGCAGCAAAGAAAAATGGAATGAAGGCACGCCGTATAACCCACGCAGCCCATATTCGGCTTCCAAAGCCGCGTCTGACCACCTGGTGCGCGCGTATCACACGACCTACGGCCTTCCGATAACCATCACCAATTGCGCCAACAACATCGGTCCGTTCATGTTTCCGGAGAAGCTGGTCCCTTTAGCCATTACTAATCTTTTGGAAGGCAAGAACGTGCCTGTCTATACTCCGGGTAATCAGGTTCGTGAATGGCTTTATGTAACTGACCATTGCTCCGCGATAGACGCGGTATTGCAAAAAGGCAAGATCGGAGAGACATATTTCATCGGGCCGGATAATCCGGAGTTGACGAATCTTGAGGTAATAAAAAAAATTTTGGCGATAATGGGTCTCGGTGAAAACCGGATAGAATACGTCAAAGACCGTCCTGGCCATGACCAGCGTTATGCCATGGATTGGACCAAAATAAACAAGGAACTCGGCTGGAAGCCGAAAGTGAAGATAGATGAAGCCCTGGAAAAGATGGTCAGATGGTACACGGACAATCAGGATTATTGGAAGCGAATAAAGTCGGGCGAATACCAGAAGTATTACGAAAAACAATATCAAGGAAAGGGAGTGTAATGGAAAATGGGGATATTCTTATCTTAGGTGCAAAAGGGATGTTGGGTGGGCAGTTGAGAAAAGTGTTTCCAGACGCTTTGGCATGGGACCGCAGTGACGTGGATGTACTGGATCTTGAGAGTTTGACATCCAAGATAAGAGGCCTGCCGGCGAAACCGCGGGTCATCATCAACTGTGTGGCGTATAACGACGTTGACGGCGCGGAAGACAATCCGACCGCAGCTTTTTCGCTGAACGCGGAATTCGTGGGCAGGCTGGCGGCTTTCTGCAAGGAGCAAGATATTATTTTTGTTCATTTTTCCACTAACTACGTGTTTGATGGGGAAAAGGGTGAGTATAAGGAAGAAGACATCCCCAAACCATTATCGGTTTACGGACAGTCCAAATACCAAGGCGAACAGGAATTGCAAAAAAATTCCGACAAATTCTACTTGGTGCGCACGGCCGTTTTGTTCGGGGAAAAAGGGGAGAGCGAAGTAAGTAAAAGAAGCTTCGTTGACCTGATGCTGGAACTTTCCGAAAAAAGTGTTAAGATAAAAGCAGTTACTGATGAAGTCAATAGCCTGACCTTTGCGGTCGACCTGGCTGGAAGGGTGAAGTTTTTGCTTGAGTCCGGCCAGCCTTTCGGGATATATCACATCACCAACGAAGGCTGTGCCAGTTGGTATGATTACGCCAAAGAGATATTTAAGATAACCGGAAAGGACGTAGAGCTCGTGCCTGTGTCCTCGTCCGAATTCCCGCGCAAAGCTAGAAGGCCGAAAAGTTCCGTTCTCATCAACACGAAACTTCCACCAATGCGATCGTGGCGGGAGGCGCTTAGGGAGTTCTTGCTTAAACCAGATAAAAGATTAAGGATTAAAGATTAAACAGGTTATGCTTTTTGTTAAATCCTTTATCTTAAATCTATAATCTAATATCGTATGAAAGGCATAATCCTATCCGGAGGCAGCGGCACAAGGTTGTATCCTCTCACCAAAGTTACCAGCAAGCAATTGCTGCCTGTTTACGACAGGCCAATGATAATGTATCCGCTCGAGACCCTGATCCGCGCGGGAATTAAGGATATTTTGGTGATAATCGCACCCGATCACGCCGGGGATTATTTAAAGCTGCTCGGTAGCGGTAAAGAATTCGGCGTAAACATCACTTACGAGATCCAAGATAAGCCGGAAGGACTGGCGCAGGCGTTCCTCATCGGCGCGGACTTTATAGATAACGACAGTGTCTGTATGATCTTGGGCGACAACATTTTTGAGGATGATTTTTCCGGCACCATTAAAAGTTTCAAAGGTGGCGGGCATATCTTTGCCAAGCAAGTGCCTGACCCCGAACGGTTTGGAGTGGTCAAGTTTGACGAGAACATGAAAGCGGTTAAGATCGTGGAAAAACCCAAAGAGCGTCTGTCCGACTTCGCGGTCACGGGGCTCTACATCTACGACAGCCGCGTGGTCGATATTGCCAAGGGCGTCAAACCGTCCTGGCGCAACGAACTGGAGATAACGGATATCAACAATTGGTATCTGGAAAAAGGGGAACTGACCGTGGACATAGTCAAAGGCGAGTGGATAGATGCGGGCACGTTCGATTCGCTTTATAAAGCTTCGGAATTGGCATATAAAAAGAAACACAATGACGCTTAGGACACAAAAAAAAATCTCCGCAGCAATTATCGGCGTTACGGTTTTAGTGGGACTGGAATCGCTGCTCTATATCATCAACTTGAACCAGCCCGAGATATTCCTGAATCTGTCCTTTTGGTTTTGGATGTATTTGGCCGTAGTAATGGCTTTTTGGTACGACCTGCATTTCAAAAACCCAGGCGCTTTGGCTCGCGCGAAAGCTAGACATGAAAGCGTAAACCATTGGCTCCGTCGGGCGCTTCGGGTCTGGTCTTCCGCGTTTTGGGACAGGATAGAGCATTTCCGCCGCTGGCGCTATTTTAAGCACTGGCAAAACTATCTTATCCTACCCGGCCTGACGTTTTGGGCGACGGCCGCAATGTTATACCTTGATTTCGGGCAGAAAGGGACCCAGCAGGTGTTTGTCGTATTGTCTTCGGCGGCTCTGATAACAACCTTCCTTTATCTTAAAGAGATATTCCGGCGACGCAAGGACGAAGTGGATAGTGACGCGTTCGTCGCCTTGTCCGTGGTGAAGATCTACACGGCTGGATTGCTGTTCGGCGCGGGGCTGGCCATTACACGCCGGTTCTGCCTGGGTGAATGGCTTTACGCGGCATTGGTCCTCTGTCTGACATTCCTGCTGGTTTATCAGGCCTTGTTTCAGCACGCATTCATCCGCCTCTTTACCATAGGCGTGGCGCTACTCATTGCCGCGGCAATGGCAATTATTGCTTATTTCGTTTATATCTACTGGGGTTATAATTTTTACACAGCCGCGATTTTTATGGCCGCTTTCTACAATCTGTTCTGGGGCGTGTTCCATTATTATTTGGACCACGCGTTGACGCAGCGGGTATTTTGGGAGATTTTCGCCGTCTCCCTGCTGGTTGCGGCAATGGTCATCCAGGCGACGAATTTCAGGGCAAGGTTATTGGACAGTTGTTTTTGAAGAAAAATAAGATCTCCCGGCAAAAACACCGGGAGGTTTTTATGTGTACGGATGATATCGGTCGGATGAGATCATAACCAATAGATCATTGCGACTGCGGCCAAAGCCAGAAGCAGCAGCACGATGTTGTTGAGCTTCTTGTCCAGCTTCTGGATTTTTTGACTCAAAGCAACCTTTAGATCAGACAGCAGCAAGACAAGCAGGACCGCGCCAAGTCCTAAGGTCAGGTAGCGGCCGGCCTGTTCCTGGTCGAAAGGAAATTTAGGCTTTTGCCCGGTTACTGCCTGCGGCGCCAGTTCGCTTGGGGAGGGAGAAGCGGTTTCGTGCTGTTTTTTTGTTGCCACGGTAAAAGAAGGCTTGGTCGGCTCGTCTCCGCGGATGGCTAGATTAATATTGAATGGTGGTGGTTCGGCAGCGACAGGGGCAGTTGTGGATGGTGGAGCGAGTTCCGTGACCGATTCCGATTCGGGTTGCGGTTCAGGTTTGGCCGGCTGGGTGTCGGCCGGGGGCGGGGGAGAAGCAATTTGGGTTTTGGAAGCAACTTGTTCTTTTGACCGGGAGATCAGCGTGCCGAAAGTGTTCACTATCACGGAATGATATTGTCCCTGAGTCGTGTCGCCGAAATCCAGGCCCATACCCTGGTCCCGAAAGCCGTCGTTCAAAATGTTCGCGCGGTGGGTCGGACTGTTCATCCAAGCCTGGACCAGGCTTTCCGTGTCATAGAATTCTATGGCCAGGTTTTCCCCTAGCTGCAGGTAAGGAGTGTAACCGGCCGCTTCTATCTTCGGCCAGATGTAATTCCCTTCGGGATCGGTATGGCTGAAATAATGCCTCGCCAGCATATCGTCGGCTTTAGATTGTGCTGCCGACGACAACCGGCTGTCCGTGTTTAAAGTTAGGAGATTCCTAAGCTGCCGTTCTCTATTTATAGCCGATAAGATATTATTCACAGTAAGGTCCGAGGCCTGCGTCAATGCATGCGGGAAGATGATGTAAGCGGCAGCCCTTAAGACGAAATACAGGCAAAAAATCACCAGCAGAAACTTTAAGCTGGAGTTCTTTGAAGGAAAGGAGGCCTTTGGGGATATTTGGGGAGCGCTTTCCATAAGCCAAGAAGAGTAATATAGCAGTATTTTAGCATTAAACGGCACTCTTGACAAATAGCTGTTTTTGTGCTAATATTATATGTTATTGTTGATTTTAAGAAAATTCGCGAATTATTAGTATATGACAAATCCAGAGCACAACAAAAAATATCCCCTGGCTTCGGATGAGGTTGCGAAGATGCTGGGATTTAGGGCCGCGGAAGATTCGCGGGCTTTGCCTGTGGTTGATGAAGGAAACGGATCTGAGGGTAAGGCTCCGGAAGACCTGCCCGTAAACCATATGGATCTCGAAGAGTACGATATCAATCAAGAACCGGAATCGGACGGACCGCGCGTTACGGAAAAGGGCAAAGTAAATTACGGGGTGATGCTCAAGGCCATCAAGACCCTGGCTCCTTATATGGCGGTGTTCGTAATCGGCGTTTTTCTGTATTTCTTCTTTTTTACCAACATGGACCTCTTTTCCGTATTCAAGATGCAGAGCAAAGCGAAGACCCCGCAGCAATCAGCGCTGGAACAACTGCAGAAGCAGGGTCTGGATGGATATAATAAATGGATCGCGCAGTTCTATTACGACGTATCCGACAGATCCGTATTGGATCCTGATCGCGACAACTCCGGCAATGGGCTGACTAACTTCCAAAAGTATCTATTGAACCTGAACCCCAAATCTTATGATACCATGGGCCTGGGAATGGCTGACAGCGAGGCCTTAGTCCAGGGGCTGAACCCCCTGACCGGCGCCGCGCTCAATGACCGGCAGAAAGAGATCGTGAATAAATATTTTGACATGGAAGTCGTGATGAACCGTTTGACCCTGGCGCATATGCAGAGCCAAAACGGCCAAGTGGCCGGTGTGGCCACGCAGGACGGGCAGCAAAATTATCGCGGCTTTGACCAGGAGCCTTCGAATTCATCTTCCACGGGCACCGCTTTTCCGGCCGCTCCCATTGCCGCTGATCTGGATATAGATACCGCAGTGGCAGGCCGGTTGGAGATCCCGAGCCTGGGCGTTAATGTCCCTATCATCTGGACCCAGGATACCAAGGACTTTGACAAGGACTTAAGGAGCGGTGTGGTGCATTACCCGGGAACGGCAATGCCGGGACAGATAGGCACTGCCTACATCTCGGGCCATTCCAGTAATTATATCTGGGCCAAAGGCGATTATAATAATGTCTTCGCTAAGCTCGGTGACCTGAAAGAGAACGCGTCGTTCAAAATAACGGTCGTGCAGAAGAACGGAAAGGACGCGATACTGCATTACGTCACGGTCGGCAGCCAGCAATACGATGCCAAAGATCAGGCACAATTCAGGAATTCCGCGCAGTCCGTGGTCGCGCTTTCCACCTGCTGGCCCGTTGGCTCCACTGCCAAAAGACTGGTCGTCTTCGGCCAACTGACCCAGGTAGAAAAGTAAGCCAAAGATCAATAATTTAAGATCCGCTTGACCGTGTTTTGCCTTAGATAAGGCATAGTAACGGTCAAGCGGATTTTTTGTCTTAGAGGAAACCCCGGGCAAGCGGCCAATGCAGAAGCGTCAGATAACCATCAATGCCCGCCGCTGCCCGGGGATGAATCAAGCCCGGACACAAATTCCTAAGATTTAGGAAT
>Ga0078972_1007244_pt1 | contig 24941 bp, 20 predicted proteins | sample YelNatPaOPGAMG01_FD_67568 | JGI IMG/M metagenome (GOLD analysis project Ga0078972, IMG submission 67568) | Hot spring thermophilic microbial communities from Obsidian Pool, Yellowstone National Park, USA - OP-RAMG-01 (SPADES assembly) (version 2) | ecosystem: Environmental > Aquatic > Thermal...
TCCGGCGGCCCCTGCGGGGGGCTGAATGAGAGAAAATCTCAAACCCAACCACCCGCTTGCCTGTCAGGCCAGCACGGCCGGACTCAAGCCAACAAGCCTCCTCGAAACCCGGTGCGGTTCAGTTCCGCTCTAGCAGAGGTTCGACCTGGATATTCCACGCGGCAAGATCGTTTCCATCTTCGGCCCCAACTGGTGTGGCAAGTCCACGCTGATCAACATGATCGCCGGCCTGCTGCCGGTGGACGGCGGTGAGATCTTGTTCGATGGCAAGAGTCTGCGCGACACGGTCATCGGCTATGTGTTCCAGAACTACCGCGAGGCCTTGCTGCCCTGGCTGTCGGCGCGGCGCAATCTTGAATATCCGCAGATCCGCAGCGGCATGAAGCCCGCTCAGGTCAAGGCGCGTGTCGACGAATTGATCGCCGCCTTTGACATCCGCTTCGACCTGAGACGACACCCATACGAATTCTCAGGTGGACAGCAGCAACTCGTGTCCATCATGCGCGCCCTGGCGCCTCGCCCCGAAGTGCTGTTCCTGGACGAGCCGTTTTCCGCGCTCGACTATGAGATGACGCTGTTCATCCGCAATAAATTGCAGGAGGTGCAACTGCAAGACCGCACCACGACCTTGATCGTGTCCCACGATCTGGAGGACGCTGTGTTTCTCGCCGATCGCATCCTGTTGCTCACCCGCCGCCCGACACGCGTCGCAGCCGCGCTCGATTTCGACCTGGCTCGCCCGCGCGGCCCGGAGTCGATCGCGGATCCCCGATTCATCCAGGTGAAGTCCAATGCGTTGGACATTTTCCGCCGGGAACTGGCAACGACCTGATGCACATCACGCAGGGCGCACCCCATGCATCACGATGTTGGAATGCGCCTGAATGCGGCCCATCAGTACATCTTGTATGGCAGAAATTTTCCGCTCATCGTGATGTTCACGCGATCGCCCTTGGGGTCGGGTTCGCGGGTGACATCCATCTTGAAGTCGATGGCACTCATAATGCCGTCACCGAACTCCTCGTGGATCAGTTCCTTGAAGGTGGTGCCGTAGACGTTGATGAGTTCGTAGAAGCGATAGATCAACGGGTCGGTGGGCACGGCGGTGGGCAGTGAGCCCTTGTAGGGCACCACTTGTAGCAACTTCACTGCCTCAGCGGGCAGATCGAATAGCATGCCGAGGACAGCGGCCTGCTCGGCGCTGAAGGTCATCTGGCCGAGGCATCCGGCAGTGACCCATTCCTTGCTCTGACCGACGGCTTTGGCTACGTCGGCCCACTTCATGCCTTTGGAAATTTTGGCGGTGAGAATGGCTTCGGTCACATCGTTGCGGGTCATGTTGGCTCCTTGTGAATTGAAATGGGAAACGGCTCAGGCCTGCAAATAGGCTTTCCAGCCGCCGAACGCCGAGATGTCTTTCGCCCCATCGATGCCGATGCCTTCGCAGATGAAGCCGGCAACATTGCTGCCGTCCTCGAGTTGCACGCTGCCGATTCCCAAGGGAGCGGGAATGCCGGCAACGAAGGAGCCGAAGGCGGAGGCGGGAAGCTCCCAGACTTCGCATGCGATGGCACCACCGCCATTGGCGACGCGAACCAGTCCTGGGCGTTTGCCGTCGGCCAAGGCGTAGAGCTTGTAGTGCGACGCGGTGCGGGTTTCACGGATCAGACGCGCGCCGCGCGTGGTAAGCTGAGCATTCAGCGGCAGGCCACTGAGGTGAGCGCCGACCACGACGACGCGCACCTGGCCGCTGGGCACGGCGGCCACTGGGGATGCGTCTGACGCGGGCAGCACGGTCTCCACCGCACCGCAGGGCAGCGCGCGATCATCCTGCCAACGCTGCGCAAGATGCAGCAGCGGTACGTCCTGGTGCGCGGGGGCGAATAGCGTGACGCCCAGTGGCAGACCGTCCGACCGGAATCCCGCAGGAACGGCGACGGCGGCGTAGTCCAACAGGTTCATGAAGTTGGTGTAAAGACCCAGATCGGTGTTGCGGGCAATCGGCTCGGCCAGCATCTCGGCGATGGTGTAGATAGTGCCCGCCGTGGGCGTGACGATGCAGTCCACGGCATTCCACACCGGCGCACAGAGACGTTGCAATTCGCGCAGGCGATACTGCGCGGCGAAAGCGTCGGCTGCCATGGGCTTGGTGCCGCCCTTAATGATCTCGCGGGTGACGGGGAGCAGCGCTTCGGGTTGAGCGTCGATGAAGTCACGGATGGCCTGATAGCGCTCGGCCACCCAGGGGCCGCCGTAAAGCAGTCGCCCGGTGTCGATAAAGGAAGCGAAGTCGATCTCCACGGCCACGCCGCCCAAGCGCTTAAGCCGGTCCACCGCAGCATCGAACAAGCGTTCAGACTCGGTGTCGCCGAAGAACTGTAGATCTTTGCGTGCGGGCACACCGAAGCGAAACTGTGCTGCGCGGCCAAAGTCGAAGCCGTGGGGCTGCGCCGGGCGCGAGTAGGCGTCAGCGGCGTCTTCGCCCAAGGCTACGGCAAACACCTGCTGCGCGTCAGGCGCGGACAGCGCGAAGATGGACACCACGTCGAGCGAGCGGCAGGCCGGCACGACACCGCGGGTGGAAATCAGTCCGCAGGTAGCTTTGAGGCCGATGAGATTGTTGAACGCCGCGGGCACGCGGCCCGAACCTGCCGTGTCCGTACCCAGCGAAAAGCTCGCCAGCCCCAGCGCCACGGCCACGGCCGAGCCGGAACTGGAACCGCCGGAGATGTAGTCGGGATTGAACGCGTTGCGACAAGCGCCATAGGGCGAGCGGGTGCCGTTGAGCCCGGTGGCAAACTGGTCGAGATTGGTCTTGCCCATCGCGATGGCGCCTGCATCGAGCAACTTCTGCACCACGGTGGCGGACCGATTGGGCGCATACGCGAACGCCGGGCAGGCACAGGTCGTCGGCACCCCGGCGAGGTCGATGTTGTCCTTGATGGCAAAGGGTACACCAAACAGGGGCAAGCCGTCCATGCCACGCGCCTCCAACTCGCGGGCACGCGCCAGCAGACGTGCTCGTTCGGGTGGCGTGATCCAAATGGCGTGATCAGGGTACTGCGCACAACGCTCCAACAGCTCCTCGATCAACGCCGTGGGCGTGAGGCTGCCGTTGCGGTAAGCGGCGTGCAAAGCGGGGATCGTCAGGCTGGTGATCATTCAGGTCTCCGTCAGGATGATGAGGTTTTGACCGGCACCGACGGTGTCGCCTTCGCGGCATAGCAGGCGCTCCACGACACTGCGCGAAGGTGCCACCACGCTGATTTCCATCTTCATCGACTCCAGGACGCACAGCACCTGGCCCGCCTCGACGGCCTGGCCGGGCGCGGCCATCAGCTTCCACACGCGGCCTGCCACCGGGCTGGACAGCGGGCGGGCACCTGTTGGCAGGTCGAGCTCGCTATCGCTACCGGCGCTGGCGATGTCCGCATCGCTGCTCCAATCGGCCTGCCCCGTCCGCTCCCAGCGCTGGCGCTCGGCGGAGAAGGCGCGCTGTTGCGCGGCACGGAAAGCGGCGATGCTCTGCGCTTCATCCGCCAGGAAACGGCGGTAGTCAGCAACGCGGAAACGACTCTCCTGAATATCGAGTCGGTAGCGGCCATGCAAAAAGTCGACCCGAATGGTCTGCAATTCTTCGGTGCTGACCGGGAAAAAGCGTACCTGATCGAAAAACCGCAGCAGCCAGGGCTTGCCGTCGGTGAAGTCAGCAGTCTGCCGCCAGCGGTTCCACATCTGCAGCGTGCGGCCAACAAGCTGATAACCGCCTGGCCCTTCCATGCCGTAAATGCACATGTAGGCACCCCCAATGCCCACGGCGTTTTCCGGTGTCCAGGTGCGGGCCGGGTTGTACTTGGTGGTGACCAGGCGGTGGCGCGGATCGAGCGGTGTGGCCACGGGCGCGCCCAGATACACATCGCCCAGGCCCAGCACCAGATAGCTGGCCTCGAACACGATCTGGCGCACCGCGTCCACCGAGTCCAGGCCGTTGATGCGGCGGATGAACTCGATGTTCGACGGACACCACGGCGCGTCCTTGCGCACCCCGGCCATGTATTTCTCGATGGCCAAGCGGGTGGCGGGATCGTCCCAGCTCAGGGGCAGATGGACGATGCGCGAGGGCACCTCCATGTCTTCGGCAGGCGGCAGCGCGTCTTCTGCCTCTTGCAGAGCGGACAGCAGCGCGTGCAAGGGCAGCACGCGGTTGTCGTAATGAATCTGCAGCGAGCGGATTCCCGGAGTGAGGTCGATGATGCCGGGCAGTTGCCGTGCCTCGATCCACTGCATCAGCGCATGCACCCGCAGCCGCAGTTCCAGGTCGAGCACCAGCGGGCCGTACTCCACCAGCAGGTTCTTGTCACCAGCCACGCGGTAGACCACGCCCACCGGATGATCGGGCACGACGCGCTGGCCGACGATGGGTGAATCCAGTGTCGGCGCGGCGATGCGTGGCGGGTCGAGGCGATGATCTGGCAGCACGGCCCCGATGGTGCCCAGGCTGGCCAGCGCTGCATCCTGTGCGGCTTCCAGTCGGGCGGCCTCGGCCAGGCTCACCGGCACGAAGCGCACGGTGTTGCCAGGACGCAGCTGGCCGAGTTTCCACAAGTCCGCAGCCACCACCACGCCGGGGCAAACGAAGCCGCCCAGGCTGGGTCCATCGGGACCGAGCAGAATCGGCATGTCGCCGGTGAAATCGATGCTGCCCACGGCGTAGGCGTTGTCATGAATGTTGGAAGGATGCAAGCCGGCTTCGCCACCGTCGCTGCGCGCCCATCGCGGCTTGGGGCCGATGAGCCGCACGCCTGTGCGATTGGAGTTGTAGTGCACCTCCCAGGCGGTAGCGAACAGCATGTCCACGTCGTCGTCGGTGAAAAAGTCCGGCGCGCCGTGTGGGCCATAAAGCACGGCGATGTCCCAATGCTCGGCGTACTGTGGACGTGCGGAACCCGGAACCTCATGGCCAGCTTGCGACCGCACATTGCTTCCCAGATGCAGCACATCGCCCGTGCGCAGCGTGCGTCCGGCATGGCCGCCAAACTGGCCGAGAGTGAACGTGGCGCGGCTGCCCAGATACTGCGGGACATCGAAGCCACCGGCCACCGCGAGATAGGCGCGGCAGCCCCCCGAAGCAGAGCCGGACGCGACGCTGCCGAACCGGAGCACCTGCCCAGCCCGCACGGCATGGCTGTTCCAGTTGGCCAGCGGCGCACCGTCGAGCGTGGCACCCATGTCGGCGCCGGCCAGAGCGATCACGGTGTCGGTGTTGAATCGCAGCGTGGGCCCGGTGAGCAAGATTTCCAGGGTGACAGCTTGTGTTGGGTTGTCCAGTAGGCGGTTGGCGGCGCGATGCGCCAGCGCGTCCATCGGGCCGGAGGGCGGCACGCCGACGTTCCAGTAGCCCAGCCGACCAGGCCAGTCTTGCAGACTGGTCTGCACGCCCGGCTCCAGCACGTCCACGGTGCGGGCGAGTGCCGGCAAGCCTTCCAGATAGCGCGTGGTCTGGCGGCCCTGAACAAACGTGGCGTCGGCAACGATCTGCCGCAGGTAGCCGAGATTGGTCTCGAAGCCGTCGAGCCGTGTGTCGGCAAGGGCGGTTTGCAGGCGCCTGAGTGCATCGGCGCGGTCATTGCCGTGCACGATGAGCTTGGCCAGCATGGGGTCGTAGAACGCGCTGACTTCCGCCCCGGTCTCCACCCAGGTTTCCACCCGCACATCGGCGGGAAAGCGCACCTCGGTCAACAAACCGGTGGCAGGCTGAAAGTTCTTCGCCGGGTCTTCGGCGTACAGCCGCGCTTGCATGCTGTGGCCGCGCGGCTGGTGGACGTAGTTTGCGCAGGGCGATTCGCCTGCGGCCAGCCGCACCATCCACTCCACCAGATCAACGCCGCTGACCTCTTCGCTCACCCCATGCTCGACCTGCAGCCGGGTGTTGACTTCGAGAAAGTAAAACGCGCCAGTGTCGGCGTCGAGCACGAACTCCACCGTGCCGGCATTGCGGTACTGCACGCCCTGCGCAAGGCGCACGGCGGTGTCGCACAGGGCGCGGCGCACGGCATCAGGCAAGTGCGGGGCAGGCGTTTCTTCAATGACTTTTTGGTTGCGGCGCTGCACCGAGCAATCGCGCTCGCCCAGATGCACCACGCCGCCCACGCCATCGCCAAAGATCTGCACTTCGATATGCCGCGCCGCCTGCACATACTTTTCCAGATAGATGCCGGCTTCCTTGAAGTTGGCCCGCGCCAGCCGGTCCACCCGGACATAGGCCTCGGCCAGTTGATCTTCGCTCCAGATCAACTGCATGCCGATGCCGCCACCGCCTGCCGTGCTCTTGAGCATGACGGGGAAACCGATGCGCCTCGCTTCGGCCAGGGCATGTCCGGCGTCGACCAACAGGCCCGAGCCTGGCAGCAGCGGCACGCCGCTTTGCTGCGCCAGTTCGCGCGCGGTGTGCTTCAGGCCGAAGGCACGCATCTGCGCGGGTGTGGGGCCGATGAAGGCAATCCCCGCTGCCTCGCAAGCGTCGGCAAAATCCGGGTTTTCCGACAGGAAGCCATAGCCCGGATGAATGGCTTGCGCCCCTGTCTGCCGCGCGGCCTCCAGGATGGCGTCGGCCCGCAGATAGCTTTGCGCGGCGGGAGCCGGGCCGATGCACACGGCAACGTCGGCCATGCGCACATGCGCACTGTCGCGGTCGGCCTCGGAATACACCGTCACGGCGCGCACGCCCATGCGCTGCAAGGTGCGGATGATGCGGCAGGCAATGGCGCCGCGGTTGGCAATCAGAACGGTGTGGAACATGGTGGGCTGGGTTGGGTCGTCCCAAGCGGTCGCAAAGCCGTCCGGGCCGTCCCGGCGGCTTGGATCAAAGAGGGGTCAATCCCAGATCAACAGCCTGACCGGCGTGGGGTTGTAGGCATTGCACGGATTGTTGAGCTGTGGGCAGTTGGAGATCAGGCACAGCACGTCCATCGCCGCCTTCATTTCCACATACTTGCCCGGTGCGGACACACCATCGGCAAACTCCAGTCCGCCCTCCGGGGTGACGGGTACGTTCATGAAAAAGTTGATGTTGGCGGTGAGATCCCGCTTCGTGAGGCCACCCTCGTATTGCCAAAGACACTTGAGAAAGGTGTCGCGACAGGAATGCATGGGCTGCTTGTTCAAGGCATAGCGCACGGCGTTGCTCTCGGCCGAACAGGCGCCGCCCAGGGTATCGTGACGACCGCAGGTGTCGGCGGTGATGGTGAGCATCTCGCGCCCACGGCTGGACATCAGCCGGCTTCCCGCGGTGAGGTAAATCGCGCCTGCTGCCTTCAACGTTTCGGTAGCGCTGTAGCGCTCGGTGAAATCGGCCGCGTTGTAGAACAGCGTGTCCACCGCCTGATTGCCTTCGAGGTCGGTGATGCGCAGTGTCTGGCCCGCTTTCACCACGTGCAGCCAGCCCTCTCCCGCCGGAAGGACTCGATCGTAGACGGCATGCGCAGGGTCGAGGGCGCTCTCAACAAGTTTGATGGGACTCATGGTGGTTTAGCGGTAGAGCAGTTCGGTGCGGTAGAAGCCGCGCTGGTTTTCCGGGCAGGCGTTGCGGCAGACATCGGCTGCATCCGCCGGGCCACAACGCCACGCGGTGAGGCCGACATCACTGGGCGCGTAGTCCGGGCGTGGGTCGAGCGGGTGCGGCGCTGCGGACAGCACCACCAGCACATCCATGTCGAGACGTAGGTCCAGCCACTGACCGGCCTTGCCATGCGTGATGTCGAACTGCAGCAGACCCGCTTCGTCGACAGTGACCTTGCTGAAGAAATTGACGTTGGGCACCAGATCGGCGCGTCCCAGGCCGTGCTTGACCAGCTCGATCAGCAGACCGTCTTCACCGCTGCGATGCATGGCATTGCGCGCGGTCTGATAGTTCGACGCACCGTACTTGGCAAGATTGGAGGCGTCGGTGGATACACCGCCAATGGTGTCGTGCCAGCCTGCGCTATCGGCAGTGATGGAACACAACACCCGGCCCATATCGGAATACAGCGCATGCCCCTTGGTCAGCATGGCGGTGTGCTGCGCCTTGAGAGTGTCGGGCATGTTGTAGCGCTCGTGCGGCGCGTCGGCGCGGAAGAACAGGGCGGAGAGATTCGCCCGCCCGGCCATGTCCGTCAGACGCAGCGCAGTACCGCGCCTGAGCAGGCCAGACCAGTGGCAGCCTCCGGGGATGCAGTCTTCCCACAGAAACGTCTCTGCAGGAACAGGATGAATGTTTTGAGCCATGGAGGTTGTCGAGTAGATTGCCAGGTGAGTCGAAGGGGAGGGCCTGATGTGGGCAGCGACAGGTGTTGTCAGGATGAAGAGCCTTGCTGGCTCAATTGATCGAGCATGTCACGGTCAGTTTTCATGCCCGAGGTTTCGCGGATGCGGTGCAGGATCTGGCGCTTGAGGGCGAGAAACTCCACGGTCGCCTTCAGGTCCTGGTCGCGCTGGCGTCCAAACGGCACGCCAACCACGCTGTCGATGCGACCCGGGCGCGGTGCCATCACCACCACACGGTCGCCCAGATACAGCGCCTCCTCCACGTCGTGGGTGACGAACACGATGGTCGTGCCTTCGAGCTGGTGCACATGACGGATGAGGTCGTGCATCACTTCGCGGGTCTGGGCATCGAGCGCCCCGAAGGGCTCGTCCATCAACAGCAGCTTGGGGCGGTTCATCAGCGCGCGGGCAATGGCCACGCGCTGCTGCATGCCGCCAGAGAGCTGATTGGGGTAGTCGTTGGCTGCATGCGACAGGCCCATCAGGTTGAGCAGCGCATCCGAGCGGCCCGACGCGGCTTCCACATCGCTGCTGGTGAGGTTGTCGCGCACCACCTTGAGTTGCCGACTGAAGCGGATGTTGTCTTTCACTGTCAGCCAGGGATAAAGGCTGTAATGCTGGAACACCATGGCGCGATCCGCGCCCGGTCCATGCACGGGCTGGCCGTCGAGAATCACCTGGCCACCGTCATACGTCTCCAGCCCGGCCAGGATGCGCAAAAGGGTGGACTTGCCGCAACCGGATGCACCCACCAGCACCAGAAACTCACCCGGCGCGACATGCAGCGAGACGCGATCGAGCACCAGCAGCGGTGCATCTTTGCGCCGTGCAAAACTTTTGCTGACGGCCTCGAAATGAACTTCGGATTGCGACATGATGGGTGTCCTCAAGCGCGCTTCCAGGGAAAGGCCATGCGGTACAGCCAGCGGAAGGCCAGATCGAACAGCAGGCCGATGAGGCCGATGATGAAAATGCCGACAAAGATCTTCGGCGTGTTGAGGAAACGCTGACTTTGCAGGATCTGAAAGCCCAAACCGCTGTTGGCCGCCACCATCTCGGCCACCACCAGATAGGTCCAGGCCCAACCCATATTGATGCGCAGGATGTCGAGCAACTCCGGCAGGATGCCGCGCCAGATCACCAGTTGCATCACCTCGCCCTGCCGCGCCCCCATGGTGTAGGCGACTTCCAAGTAGTTCTCCGGCACGCGGCGCACCGCGTCGGCCACCATGACGATGATCTGGAAAATCACACCGATGAAAATGATCGCGATCTTCGAGCCTTCGCCAATGCCGACCCACAGCAACACCAGGGGGATGAAGGCCGAGGCCGGCATGTAGCGCACGAAATCATTGACCGGCTGCAAAAGGGCTTCGAACCATTTGTAGGCGCCGATGTAGATGCCCAGCGGTACACCAATGGCCGCAGCCAGAACAAACCCCATGACCACGCGGTAAATGCTGATCAGGGTGTCGTCGGTCAGCCCGTTGCGCGTCCATTCCATGAAGCTATGCACCACGTCGAGTGGCGTCGGCAGAAACAGCGACCCTACCCAACCGCTGGCCGCAACCCACTGCCAAAGGATCAACGGCAGCACAAAGCCGCTGATCGACAGCGTGACATACACCCAGCGCGGAATGGCTGCGCGGATACGCAGGCGTACTTTCCAGCGTCGCGCCCCGGACGCAAAGCGCGGTGCGGCAAGCGGGCCAGCGCCGCCGGCCTCCAGAGGTTGTGCACGCATGGGATCTCCGTTCAACGGTGCGCCCGAAAAAATCGGCCGATCAAGGCTTCATCGCCTCTTTGACAATCGATGCATCGATGAAACTCGCCGGATCAGGACTGGCATCGATCTGCTTTTGGCTCACGAGAAACGCGCCCGTGGCTGCCGTGCTGGTGTAAAGCGAGATTGGCGACCCGCTCTTGCTCAGGGCTTGTTCGTTGAGTTTGGGGCCGAACAATTTGGTCCCCGCCAGGCTGAGCGCGTATTCCGCCGGCTTGAGGCCGACGTGCGGCGCCATGATTTGCGCTGCCTTTTCAGGGTTGGCTTCGATGAATTTCACCGCATCGAACCACGCCCGGGTCATCGCGACAAAGTCCTTGCGATGTGCGCTCAGTGCCGCGTCCCGCGCGTAAACCACATCGGGAATCAGGCCGGGAGCCGATTTGCTGGTGAAGAGCGGATGTCCGGCCTTGTGCGCCTGGATGCGCTGAATCCATGGGTTCCACACGCCTGCGGCAGGAATTTTTCCGGCAATCAGAGCCGCGGCGGCATCGCCCGTGGACATGTTGACGAATTTGACGTCTTTCTCGCTCATGCCGTTTTTCTGCAGCCCGGTCGCGGCCAGATAGTTTTCAATCGACCCGATCTCCAGCCCAACCGTTTTACCCTTCAGCTCGGCAAACGATTTGATGTCGTTGCTGACCATCAAAGCGTCATTGCCTGCAGAGTTGTCGGTTACCAGGATGACCTTGGCGGGCACCTTCTTCACCGCTGGCGAGAGGGTGTCGATCAGCGCTTGGCAGTTGGCATCGATCTGCCCTGCTGACAGGGCGTTGACCGAAGTCATGTAGTCGGGAAACCAGACCAGCTTGACGTCAGCGCCATATTTCTTGAAGTAGCCCTCCTTTTCCGCGACATACCAGGCGACCCAGCCGGGCCAGTCGGATACACCCAACGTGACTTGGGCAAAGGACGGAATGGGATGCAGCGCCAGCGTGAACAGACCGACGGCAGGAAGGACTTTGCGCAGAATCGTTTGCAACACAGACATCGCGGGCTCCAGGGAGTGAAAGATAAAAACGGAGGCACGCCAGTTTGGCATCCTCCCGGGCTTTTATCCCTCCGTGGAGCTCTGCTGTTGCAAAGCCGACGAGCTCTTGGACCAGGCATTGCTGTGCTAGACAGCAACCGGAACCCTAGCTTGTCTCAGTGCGCACCCAAAGGCGCGCCTCCTGATTTGGGAAGAGCAGATTATGTGCCAGGACAAATTGCCAGAGGGCCACATGGCCTGATACCGCTCTCTCATACAAGGCGCATCAGCGTTGCGCATTGCTGCACCAGAACACAGCATAGAAGCACCACATTTGTGCTGTTCTGCCGATTTGCAAAGACCCGATTTGGCTGTCAGCCGAGTCGGCCGTGTGGAGCTTGGCCTGAGGGTGCACATGGATTTGCGCCCGGCACTCTCGTCTAGTTCGGCGGATCGGCGGCGCAAGTTGCTGTGCGGTAGAAACGCACGACATGGGACATTTGAAGGCGTGCCACTGCCTGGATTGCCGCTGCTTGCAGCGCCTGCGATTGGCGCGCGGTGGCACGTCGATCGCTTTGCTGCCGTGGCGCGACGGCTTTTCCGCTTCTGGGGTCAGGAATTGGCACACTGATTGCATAAATCTCCGCAACCTGACCGTTTGATCAGGTTTGTAAAAAATCAGCCGGAGTCGTTTGCGTGTCATTCTTATCTTCGCTTGCCAAGCAGGGTGATGGCCTTGTCGCCGGCTTTGTCGATGCCGTACCTGCGTTGATGCCAACGCAGGCGCTGGTCGAAGCCGAGCGCTGCCTTTACTGCTACGACGCACCCTGCACCCACGCCTGCCCGACTCGGATCGACGTACCAGCGTTCATCCGCCGGATCGCGGATGGAAACTTGCGCGGCGCGGCGCATGGCATCCTCGATGCCAATCCACTGGGCGGCATGTGTGCCCGTGTCTGTCCTACCGAGGAGCTGTGCGAAAAAGTTTGCGTGCGTAATACCCAACACGGCTTGCCAGTGGCCATCGGTCGCTTGCAACGCTACGCCGTCGACACGCTGATGCAGGACACGCGACCGCAGATATTCCAGCGGACCGCGCCAGTGGGCAGACGCGTGGCCGTGGTCGGCGCGGGCCCCGCCGGTTTGAGCTGCGCCCACACTCTCGCGCGTCTGGGATACGACGTGGAGATGTTCGACATGCGGCCGAAACCGGGCGGTCTGAACGAGTATGGCATTGCCGCTTACAAGGCAGCGGGAGACTTTGCGCAAAAGGAAGTGGCTTGGCTTCTGGACATCGGCGGAATTGCCGTACACAGCGGCTGGCGGCTGCAATCCGCATCGCAACTGCACGCCCTACGCGACGAGTACGATGCCGTGTTCCTTGCCATCGGCCTTGCAGACACGCGCAAGTTGAACATTCCTGGCGAATCGCTCGAAGGCGTATACGACGCTGTGGACTTCATTGCCGCGATACGCCAGGCGGGCGAACTGAGTTCGATTCCCATCGGCCGGCGCGTGGTGGTCATCGGCGGCGGCATGACCGCGGTGGACGCCGCTGTTCACGCCAGACTACTCGGTGCGGAACAAGTCTTTTTGGTTTATCGCCGCGGCCAAGCGCAGATGTCGGCTTCGAAGGCCGAGTTGCAGCGAGCGCAGACGCATGGTGTATTGGTTCGCTTTTGGCTGGCTCCGGAAGAAATTCTGGGTGTGCACAACCGGGTACAGGCCGTGCGCTTCGTCCACCAGACGCAACGCGACGGGCAACTGCAGCCCGCGGCCGAAACCGAGGTCATCCTGGCAGACATGGTGCTCAAGGCCATCGGCCAAACTTTGGGGAATTCCTGGCTGCACGACAGCGGGTTGGCGCTGGCGCAGGGGCGCATCGTGACCGATGACCAGGGGCGAACGGCATTGCCCGGCGTCTGGGCGGGGGGAGACTGCATCGGCGGCCTCGAACTTACGGTCGAGGCGGTGGCGCATGGCCAGCGCGCCGCGCAGTCCATCCATGCGCATCTCAATGCAGCGGTAGCCACCTCGGCCCACCTTCAAGGAATCTTCCATGGCTGATCTGCATATCGACTTCGCGGGTATCCACAGCCCCAATCCCTTCTGGCTGGCCTCTGGGCCGCCTACCGACAAAGCCTACAACGTGAGGCGGGCGTTCGAAGCGGGCTGGGGCGGAGCGGTGTGGAAGACCTTGGGAGAGGCCGGGCCGCCGGTGGTCAATGTCAACGGCCCGCGTTACGGCGCGTTGCTCACGCCTGACCGCAAGCTGCTGGGTTTCAACAACATCGAACTCATTACCGACCGGGATCTCGAAGTCAATCTGCGCGAGATCGCGCAGGTCAAGCGCGACTGGCCTGACCGGGCCATGGTGGTGTCGCTGATGGTGCCGTGCGAAGAGCAGGCGTGGAAAGCCATCCTGCCGCGGGTGGAAGACACCGGCTGCGACGGCATCGAGCTCAACTTCGGCTGCCCGCACGGCATGAGCGAGCGCGGCATGGGGGCGGCCGTCGGCCAAGTGCCCGAATATGTCGAGATGGTCACCGCGTGGTGCAAGCGTTACAGCCGCTTGCCGGTGATCGTCAAGCTCACACCCAATATCACCGATGTGCGCTACCCGGCGCGCGCGGCCAGGGCGGGCGGAGCCGACGCGGTGTCGCTGATCAACACCATCAACTCCATCATCGGCGTCGATCCGGCGACCCTCACCATGACGCCGGCCATCGGCGGCAAGGGCTCGCACGGCGGCTATTGCGGCCCCGCAGTCAAGCCCATCGCACTGAACATGGTGGCCGAGATCGCGCGCGATCCGGCCACCGCAGGCATGCCGATCTCGGGCATCGGCGGCATCGGCACCTGGCGGGACGCTTTGGACTACATCGCTCTGGGCGCGGGCAGCGTGCAGGTCTGCACCGCCGCCATGGTGTACGGCTTCAAAATCGTGCAGGACATGATCGACGGACTGGCCAACTACATGGATGCCATGGGAATTGACAGCATCGCCGAGCTCACCGGCAAGGCGTTGCCATCGGTCACCGACTGGAAGTTCCTCGACCTCAACCACGTTTCCAAGGCGGTGATCGATCAGAGTCTGTGTATTCAATGCGGCCGTTGCCACATCGCCTGCGAAGACACCTCGCATCAGGCCATCACCGCCAGCGTAGATGGGCAGCGCCGCTTTGTGGTCAAAGAGGAAGACTGTGTGGGCTGCAATCTGTGCGTCAACGTCTGCCCTGTGCCGAACTGTATCACCCTGCGTGACCTGGCAGTCGGCGAGGTGGACGCGCGCACCGGTCAAACCGTCCGTGGCGAGCCGCTGAACTGGACCGAACACCCCAATAACGCAGCCTGTGCTTGCCTGAGTGCAGCCGTCTGATCCCGTAACCATCCCGGAGAGCCCCATGTCTTCAACCCTGCTGATCCGCGGTGGAACCGTGGTCAATGCCGACCGTGCGGAGCGTGCCGACGTGCTCTGCCGCGACGGCCAGATCGTGGCCGTAGGCCTCGACCTCGGCGTGCAAGCGGGCGCCACGGTGATCGACGCCGACGGTCAGTTCGTCATGCCCGGCGGCATCGATCCGCATACCCATATGCAGCTCCCGTTCATGGGCACGGTCACCATGGATGATTTTTACAGCGGCACCGCTGCAGCGCTGGCCGGGGGCACGACGACCATCATCGACTTCGTCATTCCCGACCCCAAAGAGCCGCTGATGGACGCTTACCGCAAGTGGCGCGCTTGGGCGGAGAAGGCCGCCGCAGACTATGGCTTTCACGTCGCCGTGACCTGGTGGGACGACAGCGTGCACCGCGACATGGGCACGCTGGTGCGCGAGGAAGGCGTCAACAGTTTCAAGCACTTCATGGCGTACAAGAACGCCATCATGTGCGACGACGAAACCCTGGTACGCAGCTTCCGCCGCGCGCTCGAACTCGGCGCCATGCCCACGGTGCACGCCGAGAACGGCGAGCTCGTTTTCATGTTGCAGCAGGAGATGAAGGCACTGGGCATCACCGGGCCGGAAGGTCATCCGCTGAGCCGTCCTCCAGCCGTCGAGGCCGAGGCGGCGCAACGCGCCATCGCCATCGCCGACGTGCTCGGTGTGCCGATCTATATCGTGCATGTGTCGTGCGCCGAGGCCGCCGACGCCATCGCCCGCGCCCGCGCCCGTGGTCAGCGGGTGTTCGGCGAGGTGCTCGCCGGGCACCTCACGGTCGATGACAGCGCCTACCGCAACCCCGATTTCGCGATCGCAGCAGCGCATGTAATGAGCCCGCCCTTTCGCGAAAAGTCGCATCAGGAGGCGCTGTGGCGTGGCCTGCAGGCCGGGCATCTGCACACTACGGCAACCGATCACTGCACCTTCTGCGCCGCGCAGAAGGCCGCAGGCAAGGACGATTTCACCCGCATACCCAACGGCTGCGGTGGAGTGGAGGAACGCATGATGGTGATCTGGGACGCCGGGGTCAACAGCGGGCGGCTCACGCCGAGTGAGTTCGTCGCCATCGCCTCGGCCAATGCCGCCAAGCTGTTCAACATCTACCCGCGCAAGGGCTGCATCACGGCCGGGGCAGATGCCGACATGGTGCTGTGGGACCCAGCCGCCACCCGCACCCTGTCGGTCAAGACACAGAAGTCGCTGGGCGACTTCAATGTGTTCGAAGGGCGTACGGTGACTGGCGTTCCCACTGCCACCATCAGCCAGGGCAAGCTGGTGTGCCGCGATGGCGATCTGCGCGCCGAGCGTGGCGCTGGTCGCTATGTGCCGCGACCTGCGTTTAGCCCGCAATTCGACGCCATGGCGCGTTGGAGCAGGCTGCACGCACCCGCCGCCGTGGCGCGGTAAGTGGCATCACTTTCCCCTGGAGGTTGATCCCATGAATTCCCGAACCGATCTTTCGCCGCACGCGGCGGCGAGCGCGCTGCGCGTCAACGGCGAGCGCTTATGGCAGTCGCTGATGGAGTTGGCGCGGATCGGCGCCACGCCAAAGGGTGGCGTGTGCCGCCTGACGCTGACCGATCTGGACAGGCAGGGGCGCGATCTGGTGCTGCGCTGGGCGCGCGAGGCCGGCATGACGGTGACCATCGACAAGATCGGCAACGCCTTCATGCGCCGCGCCGGGCGTAGCGACACGCTGCCGCCCATCATGACCGGCAGCCATATCGACACCCAGCCGACGGGTGGCAAGTTCGACGGCAATTACGGCGTGCTTGCCGGATTGGAAGTGGTGCGCACGCTCAATGATCACGGCATCCAGACCGAAGCGCCGATCGAGGTGGCGTTCTGGACCAACGAGGAAGGCTCGCGCTTCGTGCCGGTGATGATGGGCTCGGGCGTGTTCGCCAAGGCATTCACGCTCGAACATGCCTACGCCGCCACCGACACCGAGGGCAAGACGGTCAAGGGCGAACTCGAACGCATTGGCTACATCGGCGAGCAGGAGCCGGGCGACCATCCCATCGGCGCGTATTTCGAGGCGCATATCGAGCAAGGCCCGGTGCTCGAAGACGCCGATATGACCATCGGCGTGGTGCAGGGTGTGCTGGGCATCCGCTGGTTCGACTGCACCGTCATCGGCATGGAGGCGCACGCCGGCCCCACGCCCATGGCGCTGCGCCGGGACGCGCTGCAAGTGGCCACGCATCTGATGCAGGAGGTGGTGGCCTGCGCGCTGCGCCATGCGCCGCACGGGCGCGGCACCGTGGGCATGGTGCAGGTCCATCCCAATAGCCGCAATGTCATTCCGGGGCGGGTGAAGTTCAGCATCGACTTGCGCAACGCCAGCGACGCTGCGGTGGACCAGATGGCCGACGAGGTCAAGGCTTACGCCCAGAAGCTGGCCCGGGACAGCGGCCTGTCCATCCATCTGGAACTGGTGTCGAGCTACCCGGCGCAGGCTTTCCATCCCGACTGCGTCGACGCCGTGCAGCGCGCCGCCGCGCAACTGGGCTACTCACACATGCCCACAGTTTCCGGCGCCGGGCACGACGCGGTGTATGTCGCACGCCTGGCGCCTGCCGGCATGATTTTCATTCCTTGTAAGGACGGCATCAGCCACAACGAAATCGAGGACGCCAAGCCCGAGCACATCACTGCTGGGGCCAATGTGCTGCTGCATGCCATGCTGGAGCGCGCCGGTGTGGTGTTCGGCTGACGCGCTGTGGGCACGCTCCTTGCAGACTCTAGACCAACTGATTCGCTTTTTCCCCGCGTGTTCCGCATGTCCGCCCTGATCGATCCAGACACATTGCCGCGCTCTTCCGCCGTGGTCACGCCGCTCATCGCCAAGCCCGCGGTCGAAGTGCGCGGTGCCAGTGTCATCTATCCCGCGGCAGATGGGCCGATGCAGGCGCTCAAGGACATCGACCTGCGCATCGCGCAGGGTGAATTCATCTCGCTCATCGGCCCCTCGGGCTGTGGCAAGACCACGCTGCTGCGGGTGATCGCCGATCTCGAACCCATCAGCGGCGGCCAGGTGTGGGTCAATGGGCTCAGCCCGCGCGAGGCGCGGCAGGCACGCGCCTACGGCTATGTGTTCCAGGCGCCGGCGCTGTTCGCCTGGCGCACCGTGCTGGGCAATGTGATGCTGCCGCTGCGCATCCAAGGCATGCGCAAGGAGCAGGCCGCCGGTGTGGCGCGCGAGCATTTGCTGCGCGTCGGGCTGAACGGCTTCGAGAGCAAGTACCCATGGCAGCTGTCTGGCGGCATGCAGCAGCGTGTGTCCATTGCGCGCGCGTTGGCTTTCGAGCCGCGCCTCCTGATGATGGATGAGCCCTTCGGCGCGCTCGATGAAATCACCCGCGACGATCTCAACGCGCAGTTACAGGCGCTGTGGCAGAGCGAGCGCCGCACTGTGGTTTTCGTCACGCACTCGATTGCCGAAGCGGTCTATCTGTCCACCCGCATCGTCGTCATGTCGTCACGGCCTGGGCGCATCGTCGATGTCATCGACTCCACCTTGCCCGATACCCGCACCCTGGATCTGCGTGACACGCCGGAGTTTGCGGCGCTGGTGCACAGGGTGCGCAAGGCCCTGGCCCAAGGCCATCATTGAGCCGGTTGGCGCGTATGGCATCTCTGCCCATGATCCGTCTGCGGCGCCACAGCGTGGTGTCGCGTTTCGCCGCCATGCCTGCGGGCAGGGCGTTGCCCGTGCTGGTGGTTGGTGCGGTGCTGGTGCTGCTTTGGTATGCACTGGCTGCGCTGCTCAACGGCCACAGTGCCGCGCAAACAGCTGTGTCGCCAGGCGGGGAGGGCTGGCTGCTGGCGCGTTGGTCTGCGCCGCGACCGGTGTTGCCCGCGCCGCACCAGATCGCCATCGCCCTGTGGCAGGGACTGTTCGACTGGCCCTTCGACTCGCCGCGCAGCCTGCTGCTGCAGACCTGGATCACCGCGCAGGCCACGTTGCTGGGCTTTGTCCTCGGCGGACTGTTCGGCTGGCTGTTGGCCGCGCTGATGGTGCATGCCCGCACGCCCGAGCGCGCGCTGATGCCCTGGGTCGTCGCCTCGCAGACCGTGCCGGTTTTGGCGCTGGCGCCCATCGTGCTCATCATCCTGGGCAGTCTGGGGCTGAGCGGCCTGCTGCCCAAGGCGGTGATCGCCATGTATCTCTGCTTTTTTCCGGTGACCGTGGCCATGGTGCAGGGGCTGCGCGCGCCGCAGCGCATCGAAACCGAGTTGCTGCACACGTATGCCGCCACGCGCTGGCAGACCTTCTGGCTGCTGCGCATGCCGTCGGCGCTGCCGTATGTGTTCCCGGCGCTCAAGGTGGCCGTGGCCGCCGGGCTGATCGGGGCGATGGTGGCCGAAGTGTCCACCGGCGCGCAGGGCGGCTTGGGAGCGCGGCTGCTCACGGCGTCCTACTACGGCAACATCCTGCAGATGTGGGCTGCGCTGGTCATGGCCGCGCTGCTCGGCCTGGGCTTGACCGCCGCCGTGGCCGTGCTGGAACGCGTGGTGCTGCGCAAGCATGGCAGGAGAATCGCATGAGTGCCATAGCCCTTGCGTCGGATGCTGCCTCGCCGGCTGGCGCCACACTGGCTCAGCGCCGTCGCGCCCCTGGCGGGGAGCTTGCGTTGTGCGCGCTGCTGGCCATCGCGCTGAGCGCTGCCATGCCTTTGCTGGCCGCTACGCCGAGCGCCCTGCTGCTGCAAACCGTGCAGCAAGCGCGCGCCATCGCGGCGCTGGGCCTGCTGTTGCTGGCTGCCGTGCGTCTGCTGTGGCCCAGCGGGCGGGTGATGACCTACCTGCTTACGCTGCTGGCGCTGGCGGCCGGTCTGCTGTGGCTGAGCGTGCCGCCTGCGCTGGGTGAGGTGCAGGCGGGCAACGGGTTCTGGCTGGGCTGCGTCGCGTTCGGGCTGATGGGCCTGCTCACCGTGCATCGCTGCGCACATCTCGACGGCCCGCGTCTGGAAGCGCAATCGGCAGCCGTGGTGCTTGGGCTATGGGTGCTGCTGTTCTGGCAACTCGGGGTGACGGCGTTGGGCGTGCCGAAAGTCATTCTGCCCGCACCGCTGTGGGTGTTGCAATCGTTGGGTGAACACGCTACCACGCTGACCCACGACGCGATGCAGACCCTGGTGCGCGAGGCGCTGGCAGGCTGGCTCATCGGCTGCGGCCTGGGATTTGTTGTTGCGCTGGCGATCGACCGTCACGCCTTTCTGCAGCGTGGTTTGCTGCCTATCGCCTCGATGACCAGCGCGGTGCCGTTGGTGGGCGTCGCACCCATTGCGGTGATGTGGTTTGGCTTTGGCTGGGAGTCCAAAGCCGCGGTGGTGGCGCTGATGACTTTTTTCCCCATGTTGGTGTCCACCCTGGCCGGGCTGCGCGCGGCAGGCAGGCTCGAGGTTGAATTGATGCAGACCTACGCCGCCAGCCACCATCAGACACTCTGGTTGCTCAAACTGCCAGCTGCCGTGCCGCAGATGATCACGGCACTGAAGATCAACGCCACGCTGGCGCTAATCGGCGCCATCGTCGCCGAGTTCTTCGGTTCGCCCACGGTTGGGCTGGGCTTTCGCATTTCCACCGAGGCGGCGCGCATGAATATGGGCCTGGTCTGGGCGGCAATTACCGTCGCCTCCGTCACAGGTTCGGTGGCGTATGCCGCGCTGGCGTTCCTGGAGCGCCGCGTTGCGTTCTGGCATCCGTCGGTGCGCAGCGTCGTCTGATTTTTTCCGAGTTTTTATGTCCCTAGCAAGGAGCGCATCATGAAATTGCTGTCTAGACACTTCCGCCACTGGGCCGCTGCCGCCCTCATCGGCCTGGGTGCAAGCCACGCCGCGCTGGCGGCGGACAATAAGGTCACGCTGCAACTCAAATGGGTGCCGCAGGCGCAGTTCGCCGGGTATTACGTTGCCGCCGCCAAGGGCTATTACAAGGACGAGGGGCTGGACGTGACCATCAAGCCGGGCGGGCCCGATGTGTCGCCGGTGCAGGTCATCGCGGGCGGCGGCGCCGATGTGGTGGTGGACTGGATGCCCGACGCGCTGGCTTCGCGCGAAAAGGGCGTGCCGCTGGTCAACATCGCCCAGGTGTTCAACCACTCCGGCTTGCTGCTGGTGTGCAAGAAGTCCAGTGGCGTGACCAGCCCGAAAGACTTCAAGGGCAAGACTCTGGGCGTGTGGTTCGGCGGCAATGAATACCCCTTCTTCAACTGGATGAGCAAGCTGGGCTACAAGCCAGGCAAGGACATCACCGTGCTCAAGCAGGGTTTCAACGTCGATCCGCTGCTGCAGAACCAGGCGGCTTGCATTTCGGCGATGAACTACAACGAGTACTGGCAGATCATCGATGCCGGGGTGAAGCCCAGCGACCTGGTGGTGTTCTCTTACCAGAAGGAAGGCGTAGCTACGCTGGAAGACGGCCTGTACGTCTTGGCGCCCAAGCTCAAAGACCAGGCATTCGACGACAAGATGGCCAAATTCCTCAAAGCCTCGTTCGCCGGATGGGACTATGCGGTCAAACATCCTGAAGAAGCCGCCAAGATCGTGGTCGCGCAGGACGCCAGCGGCAGCGCCACGGTGGCCGTGCAGGAGCGCCAGATGAAGAGCATCGCCCAGCTCATCACCGACGCCAACACGCCCAAAATCGGCTATCTCGACCCTGCGGACTATGAACGCACGGTCAAGGTGCTGCTGTCTGGCGGGAGCGATCCGGTGATCAAGACCAATCCGGGCAAGGCCGCATACACGCACCTCATCTGGGACATGGCTGCCAAGCTGCCCTGGCCACCGAAACCATGACCCTTTTTCCTCACGCCATGAGCCTTCGTGACGATACGGGACCCGCGCCTGATGCGGAAGGCGCGGAACTGCCCGTGCCATCCGCGCGTAGGCGGCAGCGCGCGGCCAACGAAGCCCTGATTCTCGACGCCGCCGAACGCGTGTTCGCTGGTGCCGGGTTTGGCGGCGCCACCATGGCCGCTATCGCCGAGGCCGCGACCCTGCCCAAGGCCAATCTGCACTACTACTTCGGCAACAAGCGCACCCTCTACCGCGCCGTGCTGGCGCGCATCTTGGGAGACTGGCTGGCGCCGGTGCGGGGCATCACGCCGCAGGCCGATCCACGTGCCACGCTGGAAACCTACGTCCGAGACAAAATGCGACTGGCATTCGCTCGACCGCACGCATCCAAGGTCTTTGCCAATGAACTGTTGCATGGTGCCCCCGAGATCGGCGACATGCTGGTCCATACCCTGCGTCCGCTGGTGCGCGATAAGGCCGCAGTCATCGACGGCTGGATTGCGCAAGGTCGTATGGACGTGGTGGACAGCACGCACCTGTTTTTCACCATCTGGGCGGCCACACAGACCTACGCCGACTTTGCCGTGCAAGTGCAGGCAGTGCTCGGAGTGGCTGCGCTGGACGCCGACCAACAGCAACGTGCCACCCGCCATGTTCTCGACATGGTGCTGCGAGGCTGCGGCTTGACGCCAGCTTACAGCCGCGCGAGCGCGGCCGATTCATCGGGCACGGAAGAAACCGTCCCCCTTTTGACGCTACCGATCGGAGAAATACGATGAACACTCAAGTCGCCATTCCCGAGAGTGACTCCTCGGCGATCGAAGCTCGCGGTATCGAGCGGGTGATGCCGCACGAGCGCAGCCACGTCCGCATTTTTGACAATTTCACCATGTGGCTGTCGGCGAACCTCGTCGTCTCTACGGTCGCGCTTGGCGCCCTGGCCATTCCGGTCTTCGGTCTGGGGTTCTGGGACAGTCTTGCCATGATCGTCGCTTTCAACATCCTCGGTGTACTACCCGTTGCATTTTTCGCGACTCTGGGGCCTCGTCTTGGGCTACGACAGATGACGATCACCCGCTTTTCCTTCGGCTGGAACGGCGCCAAGGTCATGGCTTTGTTCAACGTCGCTGCCTGCATCGGCTGGTCGGCGGTCAACGTGATCGTGGGGGCGCAGATCATCACGGCGATGACTGCTGGAGCGGTACCGAATTGGATGGCCATTCTGCTCATTGCCACCCTGACCACCGTGGTCAGTATTTATGGCTACCGTTATGTTCATGGCTACGAGCGTTTTGCCTGGATTCCCATGGCGTTGATTTTTCTGGTCATATTTTTCGCTTCCATACCGCATATGCAAGTGATCGCAACGCCAGATTGGACCTTGGCACACGTGGCATCTGCAGTGTCTTTTGGCGGAGCAATATTCGGTTTTGCCACCGGGTGGAGCTCTTATGCCGCGGACTACAACGTCAAACAGCCTGAAGACACTCCGCCAGCACGAATTTTCTGGATGACATTTCTTGGGGTCATTCTGCCCTGTATCTTGCTCGAAGTGCTTGGACTAGGTTTGACGACGGTCGGCGCCTACGGTAAGGCAGCTTCGGGGGGAGGCGGGGCACTACTGGCGACGGTACTCGAACCCATGGGGGTCACCGGCAAATTGCTCCTCCTCCTGCTGGCACTGTCGGTCATTGCCAACAATATCCCCAACGATTACTCAGCCGGGTTATCGATGCAAGTCCTGGGCAAGCGCTTTCAGGGCGTCAAGCGCGCTGTCTGGACATTGCTCGGCGCGGTCATTTACATCGCAATTGCCATTCCGGCCTCAGCCTCTTTCAATGCCACTTTGGAGAATTTTCTTTTGATCGTTGCCTACTGGCTGGGGCCATGGTCCATTATTTTGATTCTGGAACATTTTGTGTTTCGCCGTGGCCAGTACGAGCTGGATGCATGGAACACGCGCCATCGGTTGCCAGCCGGTTGGGCTGCGGCTCTGGCCATGGCGGCCGGACTTGTGGGAGTGTACCTTGGTGCAGCACAGTCGATTTTCGTCGGCCCTATCGCCGCGCTGATCAACAAGCCTTATGGCATGGATGTTGGTTTCGAACTCGGCGTCGTGCTGGCCACAATTGTTTATCTCATTTTGCGTCCGATCGAGCGCAGAGTGGCGCGAGGCTAAAGGCGCTTGGCTGAGGAGTGCACACCATGAACACTTTTCCAGGATAAAAGAACGCACCCATGTTTGATCTGATTTTGCGCAATGCCAATTTGCCAGACGGAAGAATTGGGCTGGATATCGGCATAAAAAACGGTCGCATCGCCACGCTGCAGCCGCAACTCGCGGCACAAGCGTCGCGCGAGATCGACTGCGCCGGGCAACTGGTGACGCCGCCTTTCGTCGACGCCCATTTCCACATGGACTCCACGCTGAGTTATGGTCTGCCGCGTGTCAACCGCAGCGGTACCTTGCTCGAAGGCATTGCCCTGTGGGGGGAGCTCAAGCCCCAGCTCACGCAGGACGCGCTGGTGGAGCGTGCACTGGCGTATTGCGACTGGGCCGTGGCCAAGGGGCTGCTGGCCATCCGCACGCATGTCGACGTGTGCGACGACCGCCTGCTGGCCGTCCAGGCGCTGCTGCAGGTGCGCGAGCGGGTCAAGCCCTATCTCGACCTGCAGCTCGTCGCCTTTCCGCAAGACGGCGTGTTGCGTAGCCCCAATGCCCTGCGCAACTTGCAGCGTGCGCTCGACATGGGAGTAGACGTGGTGGGTGGCATTCCCCACTTCGAGCGCACAGCAGAACAGGGCGCCGAGAGCGTCAAGCTGCTGTGCGAACTCGCCGCCGCGCGCGGGCTGCCGGTGGACATGCATTGCGACGAGTCGGATGACCCGCTCTCCCGCCACATCGAAACCCTGGCCTTCCACACTCAGCGCCTGGGGCTGCAGGGCCGGGTGGCCGGCTCGCACCTCACCTCCATGCACAGCATGGACAACTATTACGTGTCCAAGCTGCTGCCGCTGCTGGCCGAGAGCGGCGTGGCCGCCATTGCCAACCCGCTGATCAACATCACCCTGCAAGGCCGCCACGACACCTACCCCAAGCGCCGCGGCATGACCCGCGTGCCCGAGCTGCTGGCCGCAGGCGTGCCGGTGGCTTTCGGCCAGGATTGCGTGATGGACCCGTGGTATGCGCTGGGCAGCGGCGACATGCTCGAAGTCGCCCACATGGGACTGCACGTCGCACAGATGACCGGTCGGGAGGCGATGCGGCAGTGTTTCGACGCCGTGACGACCATCCCCGCGCGTATTCTCGGTTTGCAAGACTACGGCCTGGAGGTTGGCTGTCGCGCGGATCTAGTGCTGCTGCAGGCCAGCGACCCAGTAGAGGCCATCCGCTTGCGCGCCACGCGCCTGCTGGTGCTGCGCGCTGGAGAGATCATTGCCACCACACCGGCCGCCACCGCCACGCTGCACCTGGCTGGACGGCCTGCGGCGGTGGACTGGCGCAAGACCTAGCTGTAGTTTCTCAAAACGTTGTTCCCATTCAGCCCGAGGCGAGTGACAGGGGGTTTGCCGGCGGTGGCGCTGTGGGGGCGGTGGAAGTTGTAGTACCGCATCCAGTGAGGCAACTCTTCGGC
>Ga0078972_1007245_pt1 | contig 24941 bp, 22 predicted proteins | sample YelNatPaOPGAMG01_FD_67568 | JGI IMG/M metagenome (GOLD analysis project Ga0078972, IMG submission 67568) | Hot spring thermophilic microbial communities from Obsidian Pool, Yellowstone National Park, USA - OP-RAMG-01 (SPADES assembly) (version 2) | ecosystem: Environmental > Aquatic > Thermal...
GAAACCATCCCCTGCCTCTGAAGCCGCTTCCGCTGCGGCAGGCCATGGGTCGGAACGGCAGCCCGTTGCGGCGCAGACCGGCTCTTCAGAAACGAAACTGTGGATTGCGCTTGGCGTCAATATAGGCTTGCTGGCCATACTCGCGGGGTACGTGATTTTCTTCTTGCTCCCCAAAATTCAGGTCTTGCAGGACAGAATAACCAAAAACGAAATATTCATCCACCATAGTCGCGAGTCCATACGGGAAGAGCTCGAGGCGGTGAAAGCCGATATTCTATCGCACGTATCGCCGCATCCCGACCAAGAATAGCTTTGATGCGGCGCTTCTCGCTGGCGCCCGTCTCGCATCCCTCAAGAGGAAGCGCTCTCAATGCAGTTTCCAGCGATAATTGTGGACCCTTGGGCAGCGTGCATTGTCATATTGAAAAGGACATACAATAGGGGTGTTTACCACACGAAAAAAGGAGTGTGAACAAGCTCGTGATGGAAGAACATAAATGCGAATCATGTTCGGCAGGGTGCACTTCACGGCAAACCGATCAGAAGACCATGGAAGAGGTGAGCGCCGCTCCTTATCTGCTCGCAGCGGGCGCCATCATACTCATTGCCAGCGTCCTGTATCGCTGGCTTGCAGCCTAGCCTGAGCGAATCAGGGAGCGTATTCTCGCGAGGCTACGGCGCAGCGACCTATGTCAATCTTCATCAGAGACCTTGAGCACCGCCAGAAAGGCTGATTGTGGTATGACCACATTGCCGACTTGCTTCATCCGCTTCTTGCCCTCTTTTTGCTTTTCCAGCAATTTCTTTTTGCGAGTGATATCGCCGCCATAGCACTTCGCGGTCACATCCTTTCTCAGCGCAGACACCGTCTCCCGGGCAATGATCTTTCCCCCGATGGCTCCTTGAATGGCCACTTTGAACAACTGCCGCGGGATTTCCTCCTTGAGTTTCTCGCACGCCTTTCTCGCTCGACTGTAGGCTCTCTCACGGTGTACGAGCATGGACAGGGCGTCCACCTTTTCGCCTGCAACGAGAATATCGACTTTTACCAAGTCGGTCTCTCGATATTCGAGGAATTCGTAATCGAAGGAAGCGTATCCCCGGGACACCGACTTGAGTCTGTCGTAAAAGTCGAAGAGGACTTCGGCAAGGGGGAGATCGAAAACCAATTCCACCCTATTGGCCCCAAGGTAATGGATATCTTTTTGGACGCCTCGTCGTTCGATGCACAGACTTATGACGCCCCCAAGGTACTGTTCTGGGAGGATAATGGAGGCTCTGATAAAAGGCTCTTTGGCCGCTTGGATAAGGGCAGGATCTGGATATTTTGCGGGGTTGTCGATCACTGTTTCTGTGCCATCCTTCAGTTCCACCATGTATTGAACGGACGGCGCGGTAAGGATTAATGAAAGGCCGAATTCTCTTTCCAGCCTTTCCTGAACCACTTCGAGATGCAGCAGCCCTAGGAATCCGCATCGGAAACCGTGCCCCAATGCAGTGGAGTGATCTTTTTCAAATGTAAGCGATGCATCGTTGAGTTTCAGTTTGGCGAGAGACTCGGCCAGTTCGTCGTAATCGTCTGACGACAAGGGATAGAAGGAAGAAAAGACCACCGGCTTGACAACCTGGAAGCCGCGCAAAGGCTCCACGCAGGGTCGCTCATCAAGGGTCACCGTGTCTCCTATCCTTGTATCGCTGACTGTTTTAATCCCTGCAATAATGTACCCGACCTCGCCCGCGCGCAGCGCCTTGGTGGGTTGCCTTTCCAAGAGAAAGATGCCTGTTTCCTCTACCTTATACACAGCGCCATTTGACCAGAATCGAATGATCTGACCTGGCCGAATTTCTCCGTCAAATATCCGTAGGTGTACGATCGCCCCGCGATAAGAGTCCCAGTGAGAGTCGAATATCAACGCCCTCAGGGGCGCATGGATGTCTCCCTTCGGGGGTGGAATCTTTGCCACGATGGTTTCGAGTATGCGATCTATCCCGATGCCTTCCTTCGCAGAAATGAGAACCGCTGTCTCAGGATCGAGACCCAGGTCTTTTTCGATTTGAACCTTGACTCGATCGATGTCCGCGGACGGCAAGTCTATCTTGTTGATAACCGGTATAATTTCCAGGTCTTGCTCCAGCGCCATATAGAAATTGGCAAGCGTCTGCGCCTGCACCCCTTGGCTGGCGTCTATGACGAGCAAGGCTCCCTCGCAAGACACCAGGGCGCGAGAGACTTCATACGAGAAGTCGGCGTGACCTGGGGTATCGATGAGATTGAGTACGTAATCTTTTCCGTCTAATGCTCTATATGGCAGCGCCACGGTCTGACTCTTGATCGTAATGCCGCGCTCTCGCTCGATATCCATGGTATCCAGCATCTGCTCACGAAATTCGTGGTCTCCCACGACGCCTGTCATCTGCAGCAGCCTATCGGCAAGCGTGGATTTGCCATGATCAATGTGAGCGATGATGCCAAAATTTCGGATGTTTTCCATGATAAGTTGTTCTCGGCTGTCTTCACCAATCAGGTCTTCGGTTCTTTGCCATGCTCCCGAGGAAGGTATCTCTGCAGAGAGGCGCGGTAGACGCGACCCGCAGGAGAAAGCATGATTAAGTATCCGTTGCATTGCACTGGCCCCATCGCGTCGGGATGCGGCGGCGCAAACCGCACATGCGATGCTTCGATCAAACTCTTGCCCTGCACCATCTTTTTCAAAGACGCTCGGAAAATCAAAGGATTGAGAGGCGCTTTGTTCAGCTCAAAAATAGTCTGCCCCACAGCGGCAAGTCCTGCTGGGAATGACCCATTGGCGTATGAGGCCACCACGCCGCCTAAGATGTAGCCCTTCTTGAGAGCCTTTTCCGGATCCACGACATACGTTCTTCGAGTGTACAAATAATTAGCGACGAGCCACATTTTTCTTGCGTCCCAATCCACAATGGTCATGGCAGTAACTCTGAGATATCCCAGGGGCAAGGTCAAAACGATGACAGCCTTCCTGGATGCGAGTGACGCTTCCATGTCAATGCCGAGTAAGAGTCTTGTGGAAGTATCGGCCACAAAAAAGGTGTTGCCTTCCACCGGAAACGAACTAAAAGAAGGATTTACGTAGTCTGGGATCGTAAATCCTTCAAATGCGGCGCGGTCAAGATCGAGAAATCGTCTGACCTCGATACCGCCGTCTTCCAGCCGGACCATCGCGACGATGCGGTTGTCATGCACACTCAGTCCGAGGACCTCCACGTTTTCCTCTGTGGAGACGATGACTGGCCCCTCTTCCCACGAGGTTGGTGTGGTGGGATGTGCGAACATAGCCTGAATGGGGATTATGTTGGCGTACACAAGAATTGCGACCAGGACAAGGATTGGAAGCGCTATGTTCAGCGACCGATGAATCCGTCCTGAGAGAAGACTGCCATCGGCCAAACCCATGGTCGAATCAAATCTCTTTCTCAGCCCTCTCTTCAGGCGTATGTAGCCCACAATGACTTCTAAGACCATGATTACAGAGAAAAAGGAGAGGAGCCACGGGAAGAGGTTGATCTCCCATCCAGCCCAAAGCCCATATACGCCATACAGGAAATACTTGCTGGTGATGGTGATGCGGGTCTTAAGTCCCATGACATTGATAATGACCCCAAACACGACGACGATGAGGTACAAAGCAACATACACCGCGCCTAGGAGGGGTGAGACCATGTGGTGGAAGATGGCCATGAGGCCGACGACGATCATGCCGAGTTGATCGCAGACCAAATCGGTGAACGCGCCGGATTGAGACGCCATGCCGCTATGGCGCGCGAATGCGCCGTCAAGGCCATCGCACACAATATGACCAAGCAGGAAGAGGAACGCCACCAGGGGATCTCTCACAAAATAGAGGACCACGCCGGCGAGAAACGCGATCCCTATGTACGAGATCGTGTCAGGAACCAGTCCCACTCGTTGGAATCGAGTGAACAGGAAAGCGAAAAGCCGGGTACGTTTTTCCCTCAACCAAAATTGAATGATCCGATCTTTGCCAAAATAATGGAAGAATTCGGTCGGCGACCTGTTATCAATGCTTTTGGATTTATCTTCCGAAGAGTTGTCCATCCGGTATTTTTAGCCGAGTAGTCTCGATCTGATCAGGTCGGCAGCCGACGCGATCTCCGCGGCGTCGCCCTGCACAGGCTCCCAGCCGCAAATTGTCAAGCCGTCGCCATTCCATCGAGGAACCAAATGCATATGCACGTGGGGTACGACTTGATTGCCGGCTCTCCCGTTGAGCTGCATAAGGTTCATGCCTTCAGGCGCGAGAGCATCCTGTACTGCTTTGGCGATGCGGCAGACAACCGAGGCCATGTGGCCATACAGCGCAGGAGGAATGTCGAGAATCGTTTCAAAATGCTCTCTGGGAACGACGAGAAGATGACCTTTGTTCAGAGGACAGATGTCCATGAACGACAAGACAAGGTCGTCCTCAAACACCTTTGTGCAGGGGATGTCCCCGGCCACTATTTTACAAAAGATGCAATCACTTCGGACGTTCATTAGCGCTCCCGCTTGGATTTTCACATTTGAACAAGAAAGCTCGAATCAACCCTGAATGCCTTCAAACAACACCGAACTGAGGTACCGCTCGCCGGCGCTGGGGAGAACAACCACGATGGCAGCGCCGTCGAATTCTTTTCTCTCAGCCACCCTTATCGCAGCCAGCACGGCAGCTCCCGATGATATACCACAAAGGAGGCCCTCTGTGCGCGCCAAAAGACGCGCGTATTCCACTGCTTCGGCGCTGGATACATGTTGGACTTCATCGATGCAATTGAGGTCAAGGACGTCTGGTATGAAGCCCGCGCCGATTCCTTGAATTTTGTGGGGCCCTGGGACCGGGATTTTTCCTGCCAGCGTCTGAGCGATCACTGGGCTTTCCGTCGGCTCGACCGCGACGACATGAACTTTTTTCCCTTTGGTATTGCGCAGGAATCGCGTCACTCCCGTAATGGTCCCGCCTGTCCCCACCCCGCTGACAAAGACATCGATGTCGCCGCCCGTAGCTTCCCAGATCTCCGGCCCAGTGGTCAACTCATGGGCTAAAGGATTTGCGGGATTCTTGAACTGCTGGGGCATGAAGCACCGTTGGGGGTTTCGTTCCACTATTTCCGTCGCCTTGTCAACAGCCCCCTTCATTCCCAGGGCCCCCTCCGTCAAAACGAGATTTGCGCCGAACATCTTCAAGACCTTCCGTCGCTCGATGCTCATGGTGTCCGGCATCGTCAGGGTGAGCGAATATCCCTTCAGGGCGCATACAAAGGCCAATCCTATACCGGTATTGCCGCTTGTCGGCTCCACAATCTCGACGTCCGCGTTGACCAGTCCCCGCTCCTCTGCATCTTTAATCATGGAAACGGCGATCCTGTCCTTGACCGAATAAGCGGGATTCCGTCCTTCCACCTTGGCAAGAATGCGCGCGTTCGAGCGACCACACACACGAGTGAGGCGTACCAGAGGAGTACCGCCGGTGGAATCAGCGTTGTCTGAAAAATATCTGCTCATAACGATCCTCCACTTGCCTATTCTTCATGCTGCGATGGCAATGGCCGCGAGGTTGTCGAGCGCTCGAAAAGTTTTTCATTCAGCGGCCATTCGAGGCTTTGCCAGGGGACACTCCCGCCTTTGGCAAGCTGAACAGAAATGAAGCTCCCTTCCCTTCTTCAGATTCAACCCACACTCGACCTCCATGCGACTCGACAATCTGTTTGACAATGGACAGGCCAAGCCCTGAACCCTTTACCCCGTTTGCCTTGGGTATCCGAAAGAAACGATCAAAAATACGTTCGTGGTATTCCTTGGGTATCCCAATCCCATTATCGGCAACGGTGGTGACGACTTCCTCGCCGTCTTCCGAGATTGCCGCCTTTATTACGGGATGCGGAGGGGCGCCCATGTGCTTCACCGCATTCATTATCAGATTTTCCAATACTTGCCTGATGCGATTGCGGTCTCCTGACACCGTGACGGGCGTGCACTCCGTCAGATCTACTTCGATTCCCTTCACATGGATTTCGTCGCCGAGACTGTCAAAGACCTCCCTAAGGAGTTTGTCGAGCTCGAAGCTTTCCAGGGCATTCTGAGTCTTTTCCACGGCCAGGGCGTCCAAGAGGTCAGCGAGAAAATTTTCCAGCGTCTTGGAAGATAACCTGAGTTGGCGAAATATATTTTCCACATCAGGCTCAGCCGTAATGCAAGCGACCTTCCGTTCGAGCAGACGCAGCAACCCTCCTATGGTGACAACAGGCGCCTTCAAATCGTGGGCAACCATTTGAATGAGCGTCTCGAGTTCGTCGGTCCTCCTCATTGCTTGCGCGTTGAGGTCTTCCAGAGCCTGCTGAGCCCTCTTCCTCTCTGTGATGTCTCGAATAATACCTGAGAAGCATAGCTCGTCTTTGGTTTTCCATACCGCGAGGGATAACTCGATGGGGAATTCTCTCCCTCCTTTTGCAAGAGCTTGGAGCTCCACTTTTTTCCCAATAATTTTGGGAATCCCTGTCTCAAGAAACCTCTTGCGCCCTCTTTGGTGGGCCTCCCGCAAGGACGGCGGTATGAGCATTGTCACTGACTTGCCTAATACCTCGTCCTCGGTGTAGCCAAAGATATTGGACGCCCCATTGTTCCAAAATACTATTTTGTCGTCTGAGGTAGTGGAGATGATTGCGTCCACCGCGGAATCAGCCACGCTCCTGAACCTGTTTTCCAAAAACGTCAGCGCCGTCTCTATACGGCTTAACAGGTCGTCGATCTCTTTACTGATGTTCCCCGATCTTCTCAGGAGGGCTATTTCAGCCAAGAGGTCCCGGCCAATCGTGTTTTGAGGAGACAAGATCACTCCACACAAGCTCGTTGGGATGCTATCGTCCTCTTATACCACAATATTGACTCACTGTTACAATAGCGATGCATTTTCAACGAAAACATCGAATTGTTCTGGATTGCCGAGAGAATTTCATTCAGAGGATGCCACGCGGCAGATTGCAGTGCTCGAAAGCGCTCATGAGTTACATGGCGTACCCGTCATTCCCCAAGATTCAGTTTCATCATCGCAATCGAGGCCTTGATACGCTTGGCATTGCGCTCTATGGCGGGAAAGCGCTGTGAAACGGCGGATAATTTTTCCGCAAGCTTTTCCATTGCGATGATCATATCCAACATTTCTTCTCGTCGCGCTTGTTCATTCATGGCTGGCTTCTTTGTTTTCGTAGGTCTTTGAACCTTCGGGCCTTGACCTCGTAGCGTGGGAGGCTCCCGTAAGGGTATGTTTCAATCTTGTATCCGAGATTGGTTTTGACTCTCAACTCTGTGTGCAGTCTTTCAATGAGAGAACTAGGGGCTTCGGATGCGCCCTCTAGGAGCTCGACTTTGAGGGTGATGGTATCCACATCTCCTTTTTTATCCACGATGACTTCGTATTCATCGGAGAGTCCCTCGATGCTTCTCACCACGTCTTCTATGGCCGCAGGGGCCAAGAGGACTCCCTTCACCTTGGTAATGTCGTCGGCGCGGCCCACGACGCCGCCCGTGAGTAAACGGTATGTACGCCCGCAGGAACACTTTTCGTCGCTAAGTTGTACAAGGTCCTTCGAGTCGAACCTTATACACGGCTGTGCAATGCGATCCAAGGCGGTGATGACCAGTCTGCCGTAACGTCCCGCTTCTGTAACGGGCTCGCCGGTGTCAGGATCTTCAAACTCGGCCAAAAACATTGCTTCATTGATATGGAGCGCGCCCGGCTGATCCGCGCATTCAAAGCCCCACGCTCCAATCTCCGTGGCGCCGGCGTGGTCAAAGACCTTCGCGCCCCAGGCTTCCTCTATTCGTTTCTTGGTGGCCGGAATCAACGCGCCTGGTTCCCCTGCGCACGTGATTTTTTTTATGGACAGGTCGCGAGAGGGGTCGATGCCGAGCGAACGGATCGCCGTATCAGCCATCCCCAGGACGTACGTGGGCGTTGCCATCATGGCAGTCGCCCGGAGTTCCTGCATTTTCAAGATACGAGACTTCGTATCGAGCACGCCGCCCGGTATGGTCTCGCACCCGATCTTTTCGCTCGCGTAGTGCCCGGCCCAAAACGCAACAAATATGTTGTAACCGAAGGGCAGAAATACCCTGTCGATGGGTCTGTACCCTTGGGCCCACAGCAGGGTGGCCCAGCATTCGGACCACCACTCCCAGTCCTGCCAAGTGTCAGGTTGATACACCGGTCTTCCGGTCGTGCCGCTCGTCTGCCGAAACTCGGTGACCTCCTCCAATGGGACGCAAAGCGCGTCGCCGTAGGGGTACGGCTCCTTGCCCTGAACAGAGCGCATCATTGATTTCTCGACCTTCGGGATTCGACGGATGTCCTCGAAAGTGTTTACATCTTCCGGACGGATTCCCACCGAATCATAAAGGGCGCGGTGAAATCGCGAATGTTCATACGCCCACGTGAAAATACGCCTGAATTTTTTGAGCTGCAGTTGCTCGAGCTTCTCTCGTGGCAGCGTTTCAAGGTAAGGATTCCAGTATGCGGAATCGCTCATTGCGTCGCGTCACCTTTCAACTGTAAATATGGAGGACCACACCCCACAGTTTACGGCCCCCCTTCTGTCGTTCCTGTGTCCGAAAAAGGCTTACCGTGCTCAAGGCCCGGGATCTACACGTAAGTAAAACGGGAAAAGATGCCTGGCTTGAAAGCATAGCGCTACCCGGAACGACGCCGGTTTCCGAAATCGTTTTGTTGAGTGGGACGAGGTCCTCTGGCCTTTTTATACCGAATATTGGAAGGACCGATGTGGGAGGCTCCTCGCTGGAACCATCCGCCCACATCGCGCTGGCATTCGTTAGAAACTTGAATCCGTGGGGCAGCCATACTTCGTTTGCGATGCCGGCTGCTTTTCACGCCACTGCGTCCCCCTTTGGTCACTTCATGATTGCCCTGGGCAGCCAGAGCGAAATTTCCGGAAACAGGATTACTAAGATGAGACATATCGACATGCCAATTATATAGGGATAAATGCCTTGATATACAGTCTGTATCGGCTCTTTAGCCACCCCAGAGACCACAAAGGCGTTTATCGCCATTGGCGGCAAGATGACACCTATCATGGTAATGACGCTCACTACAACGCCAAACCAAATTGGGTCATACCCCAATTTCAATACAACCGGCAGAAAAATAGGCGTCGCAAGAATCAAGAAGGCCAAGTCCTCAATAAAGGAGCCGCCGATTAAATATACTCCCACGATGATCAGAATGATGAAGGTGGGAGACATCTTGAGGCTCTGCAGCCAATCGGCAACAAGGTAAGGAGTCCGAGTCACTGCGAAAAAATGTCCTAGGATGGTGGCGCCGGCTATGAGAATCATGACCATGCATGCAATGCGCAAGGTCTCTGCAATGGCCTTTACAAAGCGCTTCAGATTCATATCTCTCTTGGCCAAAGTTAGCAGCAGCACAGCGAACGTGCCAACGCTTCCTGCTTCCGTCGGCGTGAAAAAGCCCTGCATGAGTCCGCCTACGACGAGTAAGAACACTAAAATCACCCCTATGACGGGCGGCAGCGAGGCAAATCGTTCTTTCCAGGTGGATTTTTGTCCTTTGGGCCCCAGCTTCGGATTGAGGGTGCACCAGCCGACGAGAGTCACCACAAAGGACAAGGCCACCATCAACCCGGGAATTATTCCGGCGAGGAACAGCCGACCAATCGAGGTTTCGGTGAGAATCCCGTAAATGATCAGTACAACGCTGGGAGGAATCAATATGCCCAGCGTTCCCACCGTAGCAACTGTTCCGCAGGAGAGACGCCGGTCATAGTTGTATCGATCCATCTCCGGCACGGCCACGGTCGCGAAGGTTGCAGCAGTCGCTGGCGACGATCCACAAATAGCCTTAAAAGCAGTCGCCGCGGCCACTGTGCCTATGGCAAGCCCTCCTGGCACGTGGCCAATGAATTTGTACGCCGAGTCGTAAAGGCTCCGCGCTATTCCCCCGCTCGCCCCCACTTGTCCCATGAGGACAAACATGGGTATAACCGTGAGCCCGTATGAGGAAAGCACGCTGTAGATGTCCTTGGCGACAAGGTTCAAAGCCGCATCGACATTGACGATCGCCGCAAAACCAATGAACCCTGCCAACGCCATAGCGAACCCGATTTCCAGCCCCATCAGGAACAGAACAAATAACAGGAGGATGACCAATGCACCGATTGCAGCTACACTCATGACTCAGAATCCTTTTTCTCGAACATCTCCAGAAAGAGCACCAAACACTCTACCGCCGAAGCTATCGCAATGGCAAAAGCCACTGGATACGTTGGTAGTTGTAAAGTAGGGGTTACTTCTCCCGCTTTCCAATAGTCGAATCCTAGATTGCACATGTTCCAGGCTATTATCGCGAACAGCAAAATGCCCATGATTCGCGTGAGGATCCTCAGAAATCGATTCACTCCGCCCGTGAGTCGGGACGTCACAAAATCCATGAGCACGTGGCCCAGCATTCTTGATGTCTGTGGAAGAGCGAATCCGACGACCAAGGCGCCCAAAAGGCCCACGAGCTCATACGTACCGACGATGGGCATCTTGAACGTGCGCAGGATAACGTCTGCAACGGTCAAAAACATACTGCCGGCGAGGGCCACGCCGGCGATCACATACATGCCGCGAGAAATGCCCGTTGTTATTCCACTCAGCGTCTTCACTTCTTCATCCATTCGGTTTGATAGTTAGGCTACGCCGACCAGGAGATCAGCATCGAGTCGATCTGAGGATAAGAAGCGCAGGGGCTGTATTTCAGCCGCTGCGCCTAAGATATACTGGACAGCACAAGCTTACCAATCAGGCAATTTGTCCATATTTTTCTTGAGCCACTCCTGACAAAATGCGAGAGCCTCTTGACCGGGCAAGCCTTTAGCCTTCATGGCCGCTACGTACTCGTCCAGGATGGGGTGCACCTTTTGCGCCCAGAGCTCATCCTGTTCTTTTGACAGTCGAATTATCTTGTTCCCTTTGGAAAGTGTGAATTCGGCGCCTTCTTTGTCTGCCATATCCCACGTCTTTCCCGTTTTTTCGATCCATTCCTTATTTATGTCTTCGATTACCTTCTGAGCATCTTTCGGCAGAGATTCCCATTTTTTCTTATTCATGGCCACAAAGAAGGCTACCGTGTACGCTGATCCAAAATTCTCGGTCGTCGATTTGATCACCTCGGCGAATTTCCAACCTTTCAGTGTTTCAATCGGAGAAAGCAGTCCGTCGGCCACACCTTTTTGAAGGGCATCGTAGGCTTCAGTCTGGGGCATCGCTACTGGCGTTGCGCCGAGCGCGGAGGCTATCTTTGCGCTAGTGCCCGTGCATCTTATTTTCATGCCCTTGAGGTCTTCCAACTTTTCTACGGGCGTCTTGGTGTGCAGTATGCCCGGACCGTGTCCATGGAGATACATAATTTTAACGTCATCCAATTCTTTGGGCTTGAACTTTTCATAGAAGGCATTGCACAATTTCGTGGCTTGCATCCCACTTTTGTATCCCAGTGGAAGGTCAATGACTTCAGATAGAGGGAATCGGCCTCTGGTGTAGCTCAGCACTGACATGCCTATGTCGGATATGCCTTTCACCACACCATCATAGCATTGATCCGCGGGCGTGAGGGTTGCGCCAGGAAACATGGTGATTTTCACAGCGCCATTCGTTCGTTTCTCGATTTCTTTGGCCCATTCCGTCGCCAAAAGGGTGTGGGCGTGAGTGGCAGGGAAGAAGATAGAATACGTGAGTTCAATTGTTTTTGTGTAGCCCGGGGCGCACCACAAAACCGTGATAAAAAAAGCCGCCGCCAAACCAATGACCAACGCCGAGATTCGCCTATTACGCATGCTCAACCTCCTTTGACTTTCGCCCGGACATGCCGGGATTCTGATTGGTGCATATCTTGGCACAGGTTCCCATCAGCCATATATCCTTTGCTCATGCGGATTGCCAGCCTAAGGCTCGGCTCCCCGTTTAATAGCAGTATGGAGGTGACGGCGTCTTTTCAAGGTCTTCCCAGGTCAAACCCAGACGATCCTTGAAATACGGTCCCAATCGCTGAAAAAGCTTTTCCCAGTGCGTTCTCCCGTGAGCAAGGTCCGAGAGTATCTCAGCCACGAGGTCCGAAAGTCGTGACAATTCTTCCTTGGGGAGAAATGAGACAGCGCCTAGCTTTAATGACTTGTTTATACTTTCGACGGTTATCGAATGCGCGGTCAACATGGCCGCAGGAAGGTTTTCTTGGCGGCATTCGTTAAGAAGGTCAAATCCGTTTACTCCCATTATGTCGAGTAAAGCCAAATCAAATTTCTGGGAGTGAATGAGTCGTCGTGCTTCCTGGTATGAACTCGAAGTGGTGACCCTGCTGTCAGGCAACTGCTCCCGTATGGTTTCCAGCACATCTATCTCGTCATCGACGACAAGAATACGTTTACCCTTGAGAATCTCCTTATACGACATAGGACTCTCTCTCCGTGGGTTTTATCGCCGAGGCATGACCATCTCGGTATCTTCTCTCGCTCGATGCTGTATCGTGCGTGACCTGGCAGTTTCAGTGCAAACTAGACCAATGAACCGTTCGTGTCAAGCTCTTTCTCGCTTGGCGGGCATCCTGCGGCGCAGCGAACAACCGCAGGCGCCCGAGCCGAACATTAATCGACGAGAACTCGGCAACAAGAGAGCACATTTCATCACTCGCCCGGTGTGCGCTTCTCGCTTTCAGTTTGATCGGTCAACGGTAACCATATGGTGAAAACTGTACCCGCGTCGTCTGATTTCACGGAAATGGATCCGGAATGGTCCTCGACAATCTTTTTGCATACGGTGAGGCCCAGCCCTGTGCCTTGCTGCTTAGTGGTAAAAAAAGGATTGAAAACATTTTTTAGGGCCTCCGGCGGAATGGCAGGGCCGTTGTTTCGCATCTTCATTTCAAAGAATCCCGTTCCGCCGAACTGCCCCGCTTTCAGGGCCTTGTCGCTCGGGATGGAAGCTCCTGTGGTCAAGTGGATTTTCCCTCCAACCGGCGACGCCTCGATGGCGTTTGTCATCAGGTTCAGGACAAGCTGCTGGAAACGGCCTGGATCAATGGGGATTTCTCCGACCTCGCTTCCAAGATTGACGACTAAATCAAGGTTTTTGTCAGCCATCCGAGATTGCGTGATTTCTATAATGTATTGTATGAGTTCATTGGGGTCCACCCGGCGTTTCGCGATGGCGCTGCGCTTCGTGAAATCGACGAGCCGATCCAGGATCTTCTCGAGACGCTGAATCTCCGAGATAATGATCCCCAGATATTGCCTCTGGCGATCTAAGTCTGGTTTGTTCTCCGAACTTATTTGCCGCTCGAGGCGTCTGGCAAACCCTCCCACGATTGCCAATGGCTGCCTCAATTCGTGCGCGACCTCAGCGGTGTGCTCTTCAATGGCCTTATATTTGCCGGACTGGACAATATGCTCGTACAAGTCGTCTATAATCTTGATCTTTTCTATGAGAGCGCTCTTTGACGCCTTCAATTCTTCTTCCAAGGACTTGTGGCACGTGCGATCCCGCATGACTCCGTCTATCTCAACGAGGCAGCCTTTCTCATCATAAAGGCCTTTACAGCGCACTCGCGTGATTTTCCTGTTGCCGTCGACAGCGAGTATGGCGATTTCCTCGTCCCACACTCGGTCAGGAGGAAGACAGAATAGATTCGCCAATTTATCGGCATGGTCGGGCGCCACATAATCTTGGAATGGGGTCTCGAGGATGCTTGCCACTCGGTACCCCAACAGACTTTCGATTTGCGTATTGACAAAAGTGAAATTGCCGCTTGCATCCAGGGAAAAAATCACATCCGGGACTTCCTCAATCAAATTGCGGTAGTGGCGTTCGGAGTCTTTCCACCATTCGTGGGTTCTTTGGAAGGGGGTGAGGTCGAGGATGACGCCTCTCACGCCCGTAATAAGACCCTGCTCATCCATCAGCGGGAGCACATGCTGGCGTATCCATTTTGATTCCCCTTTTTTCGTTCGAACCATGCTTTCGCAGGTTGCTCTCGCCTTCCCTGCCAGCACCTGCTGCATTGGACAGCTCGTGCATTGATCGGTCAAACAGGTGACGACATCGGAACAGGACTTTCCCGTCATCGCGCCAAATGTCTCTTCCATACGGCGATTGGCAAAGACAACCTTCAGGTCGCAATCCAGCTCCCAGTAAAAGAGATCGCAGTTGTCAAACAATTCGCCGTATGGTTCTTTCATGGCTCTCTTTCACACACGTCAGTTTCTAAACATCCGACTTGGTCGGGGACATCTCCACACCACCTTAGCAATTATCATCACACAATCGAAATTGTCCAGATGATTCAAGACCGCGGCTACCCAGCAAATCCGCGAATCAGTTTCTTCAAGCGAGAGTCGTCTCTGAGGGTATAGAAGAGGTTGGTCTCATCTGAAGAATCAGCCTCGATTCTCGCGATGAACCTCGAAGGATTCGCTTTCATGGCTTTGCGCAGCGTCTCGAAGACTTTGTCCTCTTCATTCAGGGCGGCGTACACTTGCGCCAGCAAGTAATACCCAAGTCCTTTGTCCTCTTCTCGTTCATATTTGGGCAAGTCTGCTATCGCCTCCTCGATGGTCTTCACGACCTTCTGGGCGCGCTGGGGTTCATCCAGATAAATAAAGGTTCTCGCAATCAGAATGAGATGCATTGGATTTTCCGGGAACTCGTTGTAGGCTTCCTTGAAATATCCGAGAGCCACCTGATATTTTCCTGAGGCGCTGTATAGATTGCCGATATTTACAAGGACTTTCGCGCGTTCATCAGGGGAATGAGCGAATTCCAGGGCGCGCTCGAAATTTTGCATGGCCTTGGTACTATCGCCGAGATTCTTGTAACACACGGCAATGGCGTTGAATCCGAAAAAATCCTCCGGCTGCTCTAAGACGTAGTTTTTGAAGGCTTCTATGGCGCCGTGGTAATCTTTGGCCTTGACCAGCTTGAGCCCCTTCTCTTTTGACGTTTCGGGTTCAGCCGCAAAGACGCCGGGAAAGACTTTATCGAGATCGAAGGGCACGCCTTTTTTGAGGGACTTAACCCCGCATCCCCCCAACAGCACGGAAGCAAGGAGAAGAAAAATCGCGATGCCTCGCAAAGAATACAGGCCGGCGGCGCCCTTGCAAGGCGAGACGGACTGCGGAGGCGCATTCGCGATGCAGCCACAGCGTACAAGATTTATTGGTCTGTCGGTGCAATGGTCTTGCCAATCAGAAGTCTTGAAGACCGATGGCCTGGGCCTTTTTTGTTTGTAATGGTAGATCGAAACTTTCAGCCGATGGCTGACGGTCTTCCCAACAATCAGGTTTCCAGCCTTTTCTTCTCTTCGCTCCGGATTTCCCTGCGGAGAAGTTTTCCTACCTTGGATTTGGGCAGCATATCTCTGAACTCTATGTATTGAGGGATTTTGTAGTTGACTAATCGTTTGCGACACCATTTGATAAGTTCGTAACCGGTGACACCTTTGATATCCTTTTTCAGGACCACAAATGCTTTTATTCTCTCGCCGACTTGGGGGTCGGGCACGCCGACCACGCAGGATTCGATCACCGCAGGGTGTTCCTGCAGCACCGCCTCTATCTCACTGGCTGATATTCGATAGCCTTTGTGTTTTATTGTGTCAACGGTGCGATCTACAAAATAAAGGAATCCATTTTCGTCCCGTCGCACAATGTCCGCTGTGCGATACCATAGTTTGCCGTCTATTTCCACGAACGCCTTTTCGGTCTCTTCTGGTTTATTGAGATACGCGGTGACCATCTCTTTTGAAGAGACGAGGAGTTCCCCCGGCTGCTCGCCCTGCACTGGTTCTAAAGTGTCTGGCTGGACGATCATGATGCTCTTGCTCGGGAGCGGGAGGCCCATGCTCAGCGGAGGACTAGGTCGATCTGTGGGGCTCAGCACGATGCCGCCGCAGGTCTCTGTGGCGCCGTACCCCTGATAAATGGTCAACCCGAAGCGATCCTTCCAGCGCTTGGCAACCTCTTCAGGAAGGACATCTCCTGCACAGAAACAATAACGCAGGGACGATAAGTCATATTGGTCCAGCCTGTCATGTTCCAATATCATGCGATAGAATGCTGGTACGCCAATAAGCGATTTTGCCTTCACGTTCTCGATCGAGTCGAACACTGCGTCGAGATTCACCTTGGGCAAGAGTATAAGGGTACCGCCGCCGACCAGAATCGTAGCGAGGCTGCATGTCTGACCCAAGATATGAAAAAGCGGCGCGCCGCCTAGGACCACATCTTCATGGCTTTTGAAAAGGGGATCCCGCACGGCAAGCTGTTCGACGGCAGAGACAAGGAACAAACCATGGGTGATGGGGACGCCCTTTGGATGCTTTGTGGTGCCGCCGGTGAAAAGAAACTCCGCAACATCAGATCTGCCAGTGTTAAGCGACGGGGGTGGGCTCCCTGCCTTGCTGATCAACGACTTGAACGAATGTACAAACGAGGCCTTCTCAATGGTTCCACTGGGTATTCGATCCGCGAGGACCCCAAAAAGTTTTTTCCATGCGGGCAGGATGTCCGCGATATTAGTCACGATAACCTGGGTCACAGACGAGCCTTCCATGGCTTGTTTGACGTACCCATAATTGCGGTCAGAGCAGATGACTGCCTTTGCATCAGTATCTTTCAGGATGTAGTTGACATCTCTGGTGGTGTAGATGGGGGTTATGGGAACAGGGATGCCTCCCAATCTTTGGAGCCCCAGCCAGGAAACGACAAACTGGATTGAGTTGGGAATATACATAAGTACTCGGTCCCCAGACCTGAGGCCCAGACCGTATAAGCCGGCGGCAAATCGCTCTGAAAGCTCTCTGACGCGGGCATACGTGTAGCGGGTACCGAGGAAATATACGGCGGTTTTTGTGGGATACTTTTCTGAAAGACCGGCAAACGCCTCAAAAAGATTTTTGTAGTCCGCTGGATTCATACGCAAAACATTCCGTCTATATGTTGCGGCAACGAGCCTTTCCCGTGATGGCGCCCGGCGAGATAAATCTTGCCGGCTCGTCTTTGCTACAGGACCTCCAGGCTACCGGCCAAACAAAGGACCAACAAGAGTCTCGCCAATCAAACCTCTTGAATTTTCATAGTAGGACGACGCCCGTCGCACCAAACAATACTCTGCTGCTTACTCTGTCCACGTTGCGGCGATCTACGACGCAAGTAAAGGAACTCACTCTATACCCCAAAATATGCGGCTTTTACCTCTGGATTTTCCATAAGCTCTTGACCGGTCCCTTCCATCGCAAGCATGCCATTCTCGATCACATAGCCATGATCGATCACAGGCAGTAAAGGCCGGGCAAATTGTTCGGTGACCACGATGGTGAGGGAGGTTTCCTGCTGAATTCTTTTCACGGCATCTACTAGCGTCTTTTGCATGAGAGGACTCAAACCCAGCAGGGGTTCATCCAGGAGCAAGAGGCGAGGCTTGACCATAAGCGCCATGCCAAGGGTGAGCATCTGCTGTTCCCCGCCGCTAAGAAAACCTGCTTTTCGGCGACGCAGCTTGACCAATGTCGGAAAGAGGTTGAATATATACTCTATTCTTTCTTTGACTTCGGATCCTTTTTTTAAGTACCCGGCTATTTTTAGGTTCTCCAGCAGATCTGATTCGGGAAAAATCGGATGCCTTTCACGGCACAACACCATACCTCTTCGTACCCGTTCGCTGGGATGCAAATCAGTGATATCCTGTCCGTCGAAAATTATGCTTCCATACAGGGTGATTCGCTCTCCGCCCTTGCGCTGTTCCTTTATTTTGGTGTCGATAATGAGGCCCGAAATCGTATTCATGAGGGTGGTTTTGCCGGCGCTGTTTGAACCGAACACGCCGACAATGGTACCCTCAGCCACTCGCATACTGAAATCATTCAACGCGAGCGCATTTTCATAAAACACCATCAAATTGGATACTTCGAGCATCACGTGATTTGATTCCTCAGATCTTTGCGTCGATTGGCCGCGTCGTTTTTCCCGAAATCGGCATTGCACGGCGTCGGTTTTGCGCCTCCGGCATATTGCCCAGGGCGCTTGACGCCGACATCGCAATGCAACGGCCGCGGTTCATGGAATGCTCTGCTCCCTCAGGACCACAAGACATGCTTTTTGACGCGCTTCAGTCCTCCGTCCCAAGGTACGCCTTTTTTACCTCATCCTTGTCCATCACTTCTGCGGGTTTCCCTTCGGCTATCACAGAGCCATAGTTCAACACAACCACGCGAGATGCTATTTTGAACAACTCCCTTAACCTATGCTCGATCATGACAATAGTTTTTCCTTCTGCCAGGAGTTTTTCAATAATAGGGAGAATGCTTGCCAGTTCCGCGATGCTCAGTCCCGAAAACAGTTCGTCCAGTATGATCAAGTCGGCTCTTAGCGCTAGACATTTTGCGAGTTCCAGGCGCTTTAAGTACCCGTGCGGCAGGCTGCCCGCTGTCTTGGTGATAACGGCTGAATCCCTTTCAAAGCCTACCTCTTCCAAGAGGTCTTTTGACACGGCGTCTCTGTCCCCGTACTTGCCGCCCAACAGCTTGCGCACTCGCCTGGAGTAAAGAGGTATAATGAGATTTTTGAACGCAGGCAGGCCGGCAAATGGTCGCGCCATCTGGAAGGTCCGCGCGATGCCTAATGCGGCAATTTTATAGGGCATCCAACCTGTTATATCCTGGTCGAGAAAGATCACCTTGCCTGAGTCAGGTCTGACAAACCCCGTGATCAGATTGACAAGGGTCGTTTTACCGGAACCGTTCGGTCCGATAATGCCAAGCAGCTCCCCTCGATACAGGTGGAAGCTGATGTTATCCACTGCACGCACGCCGCCAAAGCGTTTGCTCAGTTCACGAACATCAAGAATTTTTTCCGCCGCGTTTTCAGAATGCATGCAAACAGGACCATCTTGCCGAGAAAGGCTACTACGTAGCTTCTCTCATTGATGATTTATTTTTCAACGTCCACCCAGCGCTCAAATTGCTGGTACTTTCGCTGCATATAGTGAAAAATGCCTTCCGGCAAAGCCACGATGAAGACCACAAGAAACATGGCATAGATGACTGTTCTCAGACCGCCGATGCCTCGGAGGGCTTCAGAAAGAGGTACTAGGATAAACGCGCCGAGAAAAGACCCTGCGAAAGTACCCATTCCTCCCACCACGGCCGACGCGATCGGCAAGATGGAATAGTCAAGAGCGAACGCTGGCATCCCTACGAACATGTAGAGATGGGTCATGTATGCGCCGCAGAAAGCCCCGATACAGGCCGTGATGAACAACGCCTGCGTTTTCAACCAATAGATGTTGAGAGCCGCGCCCATCACTGCCCTGTCGTTGTCACGCACCGCCTTCAAGACCAACCCATAGTCAGACGTCATGAGACGGCGAAATCCAAAGAGCGCAACGAGAGCGGCAATGGCTACCACGTACAGTTCAACCCACGAATTGCCAATGGGCTGAAGCCTTGTAAGTCCCTCGGTTCCTCCGAAGACGCCGGTTGCCTCGATGATGCGCTCAAACATGAGCGGCACCACGAGCGTGACCATGGAAAAGTAAATTCCGCGCAGCCGCAAGACTGGCAGCAGAAAGAGGGTGCTCATCATTCCGCCGAGGACGGTTGCGAGAGGGATGGTCAACCACACCGGCAGCTTGAAATAGTGGTCCAACACGCCTGACGCGTATGCGCCTAGACCGAAAAATAGGGCCTGCCCCAACGATACCATGCCTACTGAGACCAGAAAATCCCAGCTCATGGCCAATAGAGCGAAAACCGCAGTCGATATAAAGACCTTTTGCCAATACGCAGGGAGGATCAACGGAAGGAGCACGAGAAGCACAACAGGTATGGCAGGAGGAACCGCGATGTAGAGCATCTCGCGGTACGAGGTCAACGCGAAAATATCTTCCGCTCTGACTTTGACGCCCCGATCTATGCGCTCTTTCCTTTTCTGCCTCATTTGTTCTCTCGATATGTCGCTTCTCGCCGTTTGTGGGACAGCCTCGACCCCATATCCAGGCTATATTCTCTCTTCAAGTTCCTTTTGTTTGCCGAACAATCCAGAGGGCTTGACGACCAAGATGACAAATATGGCGACGAGGGAAACGATCATCTTCCAGTGCGGCCCGCTCAAGACATCGGTTATCATTTGGGCATAGCCGATGACAAAAGCCGCCAAAATCACCCCAGGCGTGCTGCCTAATCCCCCGACAATGCATACTGCCATGGCATTGATGAGTACTTCATACCCGTCGTTGACTGAAATGGTTCCTCTGGGAAGCACCAGTATGGCCGCTACGGCCGCCAGAGCAGACCCGAAGGCGACGCTCACCCCCGCCATAAAATCCGAGTTTATCCCAAGGGACAGAGCGGTCTTCTCCTCTTGGGCTATACCCCTGAATGCCAAACCCACTTTGGTGTAATGTGTAAAGAAATACAGGCCCACCGCTATGGCAACGCCGGCTCCCACGATCCATAAACGTTGGTGGTCCACGTACGTGTTGCCAATCAGTATGGCCCCATCGCTAAAAGGCGGCAACGTGTATTCAAAGCCGGTGAACCCCATGTAGCGGAACAGTTCGAGGATGGCAAGACCGACTCCGAACGTGGCAATCACCTCAGAGATCACTTGGCCCCTCACTCGCAAAAGAACCAACTGGTAGAGGAGCGCGCCAAGAATGCCCGTAAGCGCCACCGATATCAGGGCGGCAACCAAGAATGGCAGGCCGAGCTGATTGATGAGAATCCAGACCGTGTACCCGGAAAGGATGTATAAGGCGCCATAGGCAAAATTGGAGACGCCGCTGATGCCAAACGTCAAGTTGAATCCAAGCGCGACAAGAGCCAGGATCACGCTGTTGATGAAACCGTAAATGAGGGTAACCTCGAGCAACAGCCTTTCTCCTCTCGCAACAGTTGCGAACTACTTGCCAGCCTTGACCCAGTCGGGTAATACCACTGCCCCTTCAGCAATGGACTGGGGAAACACGATAACCCTCTTGCCGTCAGCGGTCCATTGAAAAACGCATCCCACGGCTGTTTTGGTGGGGTCATCCCCGTAAACAACCTGGTTGCCGTCGTCGAATTTGATTCTTCCGATAACGCCCTGGCGGTCTGTCTTCTTGATCTCGTCAACTACCTTGTCAGGGTCTAACGAGCCCGCCCTTTCGATGGCTTCAGCGAGAATATAGACGGAATCATACGAGGGAGCTGGGCCGTGGCCGGCTTCCATAGGAACCCCGTATTTCTTGATGTAGTCATCATAGAATTTTGTAGCCGGCGCGTATTTGGCCGAAGGAATCGCGCTGCCCAATTCAAAGCATGAATTGAGGAGACCAGCGATCTTGCCCTCAAAAGTTTTGAACGCGCCGGGCCCAGCCATGGGAGAAATGAACCCTGCCATGAGGGCAGGAATCTTCATGCTCTGCCATTGCTTAAGAAGAATGCCGCTCTGAGGCATGTCAAATACAGGCAAAATGACCTGAGCGTTCTTGGTCTTCGCTTTGACAAGGCCGGCCGAAAAGTCAGACGCTCCAGTGGGATAGGCTTCAGTGCCCAGATTTGTCCACCCCATCTTTTCCGTGAGAACCTTGGCCGTGAAATCTCCGGTGGTACGCGCCCAAAGCACATCTTGATACATGACAAAAAGACTCTTGAAACCGAATTCCTTCTGAAGATTCCCGATAGACTGCGCGAGGTACCCCACCAGATATCGTGCATTGAGGCAGACACGGAAACAGTATTTGTATTTGTTCGGTTCAGCTTTGACTTGCTCCTCAGATTTAGGCGTCATGGCAATGGTTCCAAGCATAGGAACCTTGTATTTTGCCAAAAGGTCCATGCCCGCGAGCAGCGCCTCTGACCGAAACGGCCCCACCACGATAGCGTGTACCTTTTTTTCGGTAATGATTTTCTCCAGCCCGAGCAGCGCTTCGGAGACTGGTACGCCCGGCGAGGAGTCCCTAAGGTCAAGGGTCTCTATCTTTATGGGCAGCTTTTGCGACCCTACCGCAACGCCGCCCTTGGCATTTATTTCATCAACGGCCATCTGCACTGCCTTGAGCGATTCTCTCCCCTCTATGGCCGTAAGTGACGTTGGGACGCCTACCACAATGGCGTCCGGGGCGCAGAGGGCAGGCCATTGAAAAACCATAAGTACGGCAAAACAGATCAAGCCTACAAGCGACGACTTCTTCATGGAGCCTCTCCTTCCTGTTGCTTACGATTGTCAGAATCGTGGGAGAACCGGCCGCCGGCACGCTTGCCCAGCAAAGCAGCTCGTGCAGGCCGCAGACATCCCATGGTCGTAGAAATGGTCAGCAGATATTCAGTCAGGCCGTTTGTGATGACCGATCAATGACATTAAGGGATGCTCAGCCGTCTGTCAATCAAAATATCCGAACATGCAAGAAGCTGCGAAACTGCCTTTTCTATAGTTATTCTCAAAAGTTATCCCCAGCCAGCTCCGTCCCAATGTCATGAGAGGGGCTCTTGTCATTACGACGAGCCGAAGGCGAGGTGGCAATCTCGCCTATCATGAATCCATGCGTCAAGCCGTTAACCCATTCGCGTTCACTCTCCAGACCCACTACGGGACGCGGGCCTCGCATTCATATCCCCTCTCCGTCATACCACATCGCCTCAGCAGTGGGGTTTGTCGCCTATTCCAAACCCTGCCGCGTACGACGTGCGCGACCTTTCACGCGTCGTGTGCATGTGCTATAAATGTGAAGATTATGACCGGACGGCGCCTGATGCAGGAGACGTCTCATGGAGACTGTGTCTATATTTTTAAGACGTGTTTCGGAAGCGATAAGAGATGACTGCGAGATGTTCCATTTCAGTGGGTACACAAAGCCCTGAGAAAGGGCAATGGGAGGAAGAGCTCAAGGCTATTGAACGCAAAGGTTTGCTTCGCACAATGCCTTTGGTGAGCGGCATGCCGGGGCGTCTCATCATGGTAGATCATAGGGTCGCCTTGAACTTTTCCAGCAATAACTATTTAGGGCTGGCAGGTCATGAGAAAGTCATCGAGGCTGCCCTTGACGCGGCCCGGCGATACGGCGTGGGTTCTACGGCATCTCGACTCATTGCCGGCAACAGCGAGATTTTCCGCCAGTTGGAAGATTTCATCGCTCAATGGAAGCGCACGGAGGCTGCCCTTGTTTTTGGCAGCGGATATCAGGCCAATGTGGGGATTATCTCGTCGTTGATGGATGAACGAGACCTGATTGTATCGGACGAGCTTAATCACGCCAGTATTATAGATGGATGCAGGTTATCCCGGGCGCGGGTAGCAATCTACCGTCATCTCGACGCCGATGACGCTGAACAGGCGCTCAAGCGCTACCCGGGCCGTAGAAAATTGCTTGTCACTGAATCAGTCTTTTCTATGGATGGGGATGCAGCTCCGTTGCAAGATTTGAGTTTTATTTGTCGGCGGCGCGGCGCGATGCTCATGGTTGATGAGGCTCATGCGACCGGGATACGCGGGCCCCAAGGCTCGGGCCTTGCTGCTGAGTTGGACGTGATCCCCGAGATCCAAATGGGGACTTTGGGAAAGGCAGTAGGCGTCGCAGGAGCGTACGTCGCGGGCGAAAAGAGTCTGATTAACTTTCTTATCAACACTTCTCGCTCTCTCATCTACACCACAGCCCCGCCGCCTATGACAGCGGCCGCTGCTTTGGCGGCGCTCCATATAATCCGATCCCCTGAAGGCGAGCGCAGAAGAGCTCAGCTTTATGAGAACGCCAACGAGTTTCACCGTCGGCTCAAAGAGACGCGCTCAGTATCCAACGCTGTCTCAGCGGTCGCAAGTCATATTGCCCCGGTCGTCATTGGACCCTCGGACGCCACTATGAGGATAAGCAGAGAATGCCTGAGGAACGGGGTCTTTGCCCATGGCATTCGGTATCCCACTGTACCGGAGGGCTCAGCTCGACTCAGGTTTACCCTTATGAGCGACCACACTAAAGAGGATCTTGCGAAGGCTGTGAGCGTCCTCTCGGACGCGGCGGCGACCATCACCCTTCACCATTCAAGAGAATGCTTATGCTAGACTCCATCGAATCAGTCCAAGAGGCCATGTTGGCGCAAAACTATCTTGCCGATCGTTCGCTGGCCACCGCGCTGTTCCTCGCCTGGCGATTAAAGAAACCGCTGTTTCTGGAAGGCGAGCCAGGCGTGGGCAAAACGGAAACCGCGGTTGCAATGGCTCGTATCCTGGACACGGAACTCATTCGGCTCCAATGTTATGAGGGACTGGACGCTAACCATGCCCTTTATGAATGGAATTACCCTCGGCAAATCCTCGCCATAAAGATGGCCGAGCAATGTCAACAGGGACCGCAAGGTCTTGCGAGCGCCATTTTTTCAGAGGAGTTCCTCATTAAGAGGCCGCTCCTGGCGGCGATATTATCCAGTCGCGACAAGGCGCCGGTGCTTCTCATCGACGAAATAGATCGCTCTGATGAAGAATTCGAAGCATTGCTACTCGAGGTGCTGTCTGAATTCCAGATATCCATCCCTGAGATCGGCACACTCAAGGCCCTTAGACGCCCCCTGGTCATCCTGACGTCCAACCGAACGAGAGACATTCACGACGCGTTGAAACGAAGGTGTCTGTATCACTGGATTGACTATCCCAGCCAACAAAGAGAAATGGAAATCATTCAGGCGCGCATCCCAGGGATTTCCCAGAAGCTGTCCATGCAGGTTGCAGCCTTCATGAGTCGGTTGCGTACACAGGAATTTCTGAAGCGGCCAGGCGTGGCCGAGACCCTCGACTGGGCAGAAGCCCTGATAGCCCTTGAACGGGATTCGCTGGATGAGCAGACTGTTGAAGACACCTTGGGATGCATCCTCAAATAT
>Ga0078972_1007247_pt1 | contig 24938 bp, 22 predicted proteins | sample YelNatPaOPGAMG01_FD_67568 | JGI IMG/M metagenome (GOLD analysis project Ga0078972, IMG submission 67568) | Hot spring thermophilic microbial communities from Obsidian Pool, Yellowstone National Park, USA - OP-RAMG-01 (SPADES assembly) (version 2) | ecosystem: Environmental > Aquatic > Thermal...
GCGGTTCTCGCCGACGGCGGGGGCGGGGTCCAGGGGGGGGCGGGGGGGCCCCGCCCCCCCGCGGGCGCCCGGCCCCACCCACCCCGCCAAACCCCCACCCAGAGCCTGGGCCGGGAGCGAGCGGAGCTCGAGACCCGGCCGCTGCCCCTGGTCGCAGCCAGCTGGTAGGGCCGGGCCTCAAACCTGGCCCCCACCCTAGTAGTTCTCTGCCGCCAGCTCGTAGTAGGCCTGCGGGTGCCGGCAGGCCGGGCACACTTCGGGCGCCTCCTTGCCCTCGTGCACATACCCACAGTTGCGGCAGCGCCAGCGCACCACCGAGTCGCGCTTGAACACCTTGCCCTGGCGCACGTTGTCGAGCAGGATGCGGTAGCGCCGCTCGTGCTGCTCCTCCACCTCGCCGATCTCGGTGAACGCCGTCGCCACCGCCTCGAAGCCCTCGCGCTTGGCCACCTCGGCGAAGCGCGGGTAGAGCTCGCCCCACTCCTTGTGCTCGCCCGCGGCCGCCGCTTCGAGGTTGGCCGCCGTATCGCCGATCACCCCGGCCGGGTAAGCGGCCGTGATCTCGACCTCGCCGCCCTCGAGGAAGCCAAAGAACACCTTGGCATGCTCGCGCTCGTTCTCCGCCGTTTCCAGGAAGAGGGCGGCAATCTGCTCGTAGCCCTCCTTACGGGCCACCGAAGCAAAGTACGTGTAGCGGTTCCTCGCCTGCGATTCGCCCGCGAAAGCGGCGAGCAGGTTCTTCTCGGTCTGGGTGCCCTTGATGCCGGCCATAGGTCGATTCCTCCTTGCCCCTGCCACAGGGTGCGCTTCATTGCCAGTATCACACACCGAGTATAATCTGCAAGTGATGCCAGTCAAGCACTGAGCGCGAGGAGAGTTGCAGATGGGAATGGCCGGCGGCGCTGCGGAGGCAACAAAAAAGGCCAACCCGCTTGGGTTGGCCCCCTGGTGGGCGATATAGGGCTCGAACCTATGACCTCACGGATGTGAACCGTGCGCTCTGACCGACTGAGCTAATCGCCCCTGACGGCTGCTATTGTACCACAGCCCTTGGATTCTTGCAAGCGCTACCTGACCCGCACCACCTCCCAGGTCACAGCCTGGCCACGGACCTGAACCTTGAGGTAGTGATAGTATTGGCCCGGGTTCAGGGGCGCGCCACCGCCCCCGGTGACCACGTAGGTCACGCCGTTGCGCTCCTCGCGGCCGTACTCGTGGATGTGCCCCGCAAAGACGTAGCGCACGCCCCGCCGCTCCATCAGGTCCATGAAGGCCTGGTTGCCGCCCGTCATGATATGCGTCGACCCGTTGGGGTCGAACGGGGGGTGGTGGACCGCCACGATCTTGAGCGGCTGGCGGGTGGCAGCCAGGTCGGCATCGAGCCACGCCAGTTGCTCGGCGCTCACCTGCCCCGTGTGCGAGTCGACCAGGGCGAAGTGGGCCTGCCCATAGTCGAAGGAGTACGAGGCGGCCGGGGCCCCCACGTACTGCAGGTAGAGGTCGAGGCTCCCGTCGAGCGAGTCGTGGTTGCCGGGCACCGCGTACAGGGGCACCTTGAGGTCTGCCAACATCGCCTTGAGGGCCTTGTACTCGGCCTCGGCGCCGCTATGGACCAGGTCGCCCGTGTGCAGCATAAAGGCGTATGGCCCCGACGAGGCCTGGCGGATGATCTGCTTGAATGTGGCGTCGCCATCCCGCGAGTCTCCGGCCACGACAAAGGAAAAGTCGGTGTCGCGGCTCAGCACAGCAGCCGTCGGCAGTGGCGTGGGTGTGAGGGTAGGCGTGGGGGTGGGCGACGGCGTGACCGTGGGCGTGGAGGTGGGCTGCGGCGTCGCGGTGGGCATAAGCCAGGTGGGAGTCGGCCTGGGAGCAGGTGCCGGCGATACCATCAGCACCATGCTGAACACCATCGACACCACGATCAGCGCACTCAGGCCCCACCACAGGGCCTGCCTTCGCTCATTGCCTCGCCGTTTCATCGCCTCGAGAGCCTCCTGCTATCCCCTACGGCTTGATGCCACACTGCTCCAGGCCCTTCTTGGCCACCTCGCAGTTGGGGTCGATCTCCAGGGCCTTGCGCAGCGGCGCCACAGCCAGGTCGCACTCGCCGATAAAGATGTGCGAGAGCCCCAGCTCATAGTAGTACTCCAGTCGGTCGACTCCGCCGTCGATCGCTTTGCCCAGCCACTCGATGGCGTCCTCATAGTTCCGCTGGACGTAGCACACGACCCCCAGGTGCCCGCACGCCGGCGCATAGCTGGGGTCTATCTCCACGGCCTTGCGCAGGAACAGGCCGGCCTGGTCGTAATCCTCGAGCACATAGTACGTCCAGCCCTTCTGGTCGTAGCCCTGCGCATCGCTGGGGTCGATGGCAGCCGCCTTGTCGAACTCGGCCAGGGCCTCGTCGAAGCGGCGCTCGGCCACGTAGGCCCGCCCCAGCGAAAGGTGCACGTAGGTCATGTTGGGATGGGCAGCCACAGCCTTCCGGTACTGCTCCACCGCCTTCTCATAGTTGCCCATCCGCTCGTACACGTACCCCAGGTTGCGCAGCGCCCAGACGCTCTGCGGGTCCAGGGCGATGGCTTTCTGCGCCGCATCGGTGGCCCGCTCGGGGTTGTTGGCGTCGACGTACGCCTCGGCCAGGAAGGCGTAGGCCATGGCCGATTTCGGGTCGAGCTCCGCCGCCTTCAGGCAGGCCACCACAGCCTGCTCGGGCTGATCGTTCCAATCGAGCACCATGCCGAGGATGGCCTGGTTCTCGGCCGATTGGGCATCGATCTCCACCGCGCGCCGTGCCTCGCGGAGCGCCTCCTGCCGGTTGCCTTTCAGGATGAGTGCCAGCGCCCGTTTGGCGTGCGCGCCGGCATAGAGGGGCTGCACCTGCGCCGCCTTCTGGTACTGCTCGGCAGCCTCGCCCATGCGGCCGGCGGCGAACAGCCGCTCGCCTTCGGCCATGTACTCGGCGGCTGTGGGCAAGCGCACGGTGGGTGTGGGCGTCGGCCTGGGCCGCACTGGCGCGGGCAACTTGTCGACCGGCACCCGGGAAACCACCTCCCCCACCAGCTCCGGCCGGTCCTTGTACACGTACCAGCCGGCCGCCACGAGCACAGCCACCGTCACGATGAACAGCCAGGGTCCACGCCGCCGCTTGGGTTCCGGTCCCAGGTACATCGTTGCCGTCCTTCCAACAACCCCGCCTCAACCATCAGCTCGGCCAGCCGCACCATCAGCTCCACATCGCGCATCCCCGCCTCGCATTCCACCAGGTCGGCGACCTCGGCCAGGCTGCGCTGCCCATCGATCCAATAGAGCATGTAGACCGAGAGCCGCCGCAGGCGCTCGCGATAAGTGTTCTCCAACTGCTCGAGCCTGGCGCGAGCCTCGGGGGCGAGCCGCGTCGCCAGCGCGCTCACCTCCACCGGCCCCCGCACGGTCCGCCGGAGCACCATACGGCTGGCCCGCTCGCTCCACTCGTCGGCCGACCGGGCTGCCGGCGAGAGGGAGATCTCCCGGCCCTGAGCCTGGGCCAGGCGCTGCAGCTCGGCCTCCAGGGCCGCCCACTCGGCCTGCCCGGCCGCGCCGACGGCTTGGGCCGCCTCGTCGACGGCGCTGCTCAGGCCGGGCGCCAGCCGCAGGAGCGTGCGCAGGGCCGCGTTGGCGCGCTCGGCCTGAAACGCAATGCCCCGCGACGCCCTCTGCGCCGCGGCCGCCAACTCTTCGGGGCCTTTCGCAGCCAGGGCCTCCGCGTAGCCCTCCTGAGCGCGCCGGGCCAGCCGGGCCTTGGCCCGCGCCACCATCTCGCGCGCCAGCCAGCGGGCCTCGCGCTCGCCAGCCGCAGCCACGAAGTAGGCATAGCTGGCCGCCAGCCCGCCGGCAACGGCCAGCATCTCGGGGTCCACCTTATCGATGGTGTCGGCCGAGGTATGGTAGAACTTGTCGGGCCACTGGATGAGCATGGGCGTCGGCACGCCCACGGTCGGGTCCGAAAGGATGTAGTGGTCGCTGCCGCCGGAGAAGGGCGTCACCGCGTGACGGTAGAGCGGGTACGAAGCGGTGCCGGCCAGGTTGCTCGCCCCCTCCTGCATGGCCTCGTGCAGCGCCTCGGCCAGGTCACCCGCAAAGCTCGCCATCGCCTCGGGCGGCCGCTCGATGAGCAGGACGCTCCCGCAGAGGGCCTGGTCCTCGCCCACCATATCGAGGTTGATGCCGGCCACCATGCGCGCCAGCTCGTCCTCATGGGTCGCCAGGTAGGCGTAGGTGCCGGTCATCTCGGGCACCCACAGAAAGCGGATGCTGCGCGCAGGGGTCGCCAGCCGCCCCGACGAGATGAGCGCCTGCAGCGTGCGCGCCGCCTCGAGAATCGCCGCCGAGCCCGAGGCATTGTCGTTGGCCGAGGCCTGCGGGTGGCAGAGGTGGGCAATCACCACCACCTCCTCGGCCGTGCGACCGCGTATGCGCGCCGACACGACCTCGATGTGCCCATCGTAGAGGCGGCTGACCACCCTGGCGCGGACCTGCAGCGGCCCTGCGCCCTTTTTCGCCTGCTGGCGGGCCAGCGCCCGCAGCCAGTCGCCCTGGCGCGGGGTCAACACAAAGCCAAAGCCCCGTGGCTCGTCGCCCTCCCGCCACCAGAACGAGGTGTACTGTCGGGCGTCGGGCAGGTCCATGCGTTGGCGGACGGGCGGCAGCTCGCGCATGCCATCGAACAGGATGCCGGCGGCCCCTCGCTCGCGCACGGCCTGGCGCCACACCTGGCGAACGTCGCCCTGGGCCACGACGACCTTGCCCGCCACGTCGAGCCCCTCGTACTCTGTGGGCGTGTCGCCGCCTTCGAGCACCACCAGTTCGGCCTCGCCCTCGAAAGGCTGGCTGCGCTGGATGACGGATATCCGGTCGGCCGCGTAATCGGCCAGGCGCAACATCCCACCCTCGGGCAAGAGCAGGTCCAACGTCGCCTCGCTGGCCTCCCACTCCTGGAACATATCGCAGGCCCAGTACGAGGTACGGGTGTCGCCGGGGAACGACAGGATCTCGGCCTCGACGCCCCAAGAGCGGAGTTGGTCTCGGCAGTACTCGGCCGCAGCGCGAAAGCCCGGGCTGGCCTGCATGCGGTGGAACTGGCTGAGCGCGGCGACGTGGTTTCGGGCGCGAGCCCCCGAATAGGCCTGCTTGATGGCGCCGGTGAGGTCGCTGAGCATGCGGGTTGCTCCTTTGGTTGGGGCCTGGGGAAGCGGCCCTGGAGGGAAGAGTTGGCCCCCATTATAACACCGTCCATACGGCCGGGCAATCTGTGCACTCTGTTGAACCTGGACAATGGAGAAAAAGGGGATATAATGGAGGGCAATCGCCACGGAACGTTACAGCCCGGAGACGGGCCTTCCGTGCATCGCGACCACCATCACGTCACCTGGGAGTCCAACTAGTCAGGAGCAACCAGGATGATCTGCAATCAGTGCGGTCTGCCTCTCCTGGGGACGGAGAGCTTTTGCCCGCAGTGCGGTGCAGAGGTCAGGCCGGCCCAGGGCCCAGCCGAGGCCCAGTTGCCACCAAGCGATGGGGCCGCCGTTGGCGCAGGCCCGATCGACGAGGAGCCCCAGGTCGTCGAGGCCGTCGACGTGCCCATCCTGGCCACGCCCGCCCCTCCGGCTCCGTCGCCACCTGCGGCCGAGCCTGCCGTGCAGCCGCGCCCTGCCGCAGGCATCCGCCCCGCCCGGCGCTCGTCGGCGCCATCGCTTGCCACCCTGCGGGCGCGCCTGCTGGGCCCCATGGGGCTCGGCATGCTGGCCGGCGTTGTGGTCTTTGTCATCGCGGCGTTGGCCATCCTGGGCGTTTGGCGCGGCCTGCAGTTGCGCAGCCAGAGGCAGGCAGAGAGCGCGGCCAAGTACTACCAGCAGGGCATAGATTACATGAACCAGGGCAACTATGAGCTGGCCGTCGGCGCCTTCGAGTACGCCCTGCGCCTGCGCCCCAACTATCCCGAGGCCAAGCAAAAGCTCGACGAGGCCCGGGCCAGGGCCGGGGGGCTGCCCACGCCCACCCCCGCTGCCCAGGGTGAGCCGTCGGCCCTCCTGGCGGAGGGCCGCGCCGCCTACGACAACGGCGATTGGGTTCTGGCCATCCAAAAGCTCGAAGCGCTGCAAGCCATGGACCCCACCTACGAGCAGGCGACGGTCCGTCGCCTGCTCGTAGGCGCCTACACCAACGACGGCATGCGCCTGGCCAATGAAGACAGCATGGAAGAGGCGATTCGCCGCTTCGACCAGGCCCTGGCCTTGCAGCCCGACAACCCCGACGTGCAGGCCCAGCGGCGCCTGGCGGCCCTCTACCAGAGCGGACTGAGCAACTGGGAGGTCGATTGGGCCCAGTCGATCAAGGACTTTTCGACCCTCTACACCCTCAAGCCCAGCTACAAAGACACGGCGCAGCGCCTGCAACAGGCCTACGTGCTCGCCGGCGATGCAGCCGGGGCCAAATCGGCCTGGTGCGACGCGGCGCAATACTACAAGGCGGCGCTGAGCCTCGCCTCCACCCCCGAGGTTGCCGCCAAGCGCGATGAGGCCACCCGCTTCTGCGCCTCGCCGCCCACGCCGGCCGCCACCGTGCCCAGCGGCACCTTCGTCGGCACCTACCGCGGCCAGCAGAAGCTGCAGAGCAGTTGGGGCAAAGTCCACGGCACCGTGCTCGACGCCCAGGGCAACCCCGTCAATGGCGTGAGGGTCAAGCTTTCGGCCTACGACTGGGCTGCCTATACCAGCACCGACGGCAACGGCTACTATGTCTTCGAGGCGCTCAACAACGAGATCACCTTCACGGTGACTCTGGTGAGCGTTCCGTGCAAACCCCTCGACGTCCCGGTCAAGCCCGGCTATGCTTCCATGGCCAACTTTCAGGAGAAAAAGTAGGCCCGAGCGAGCCCAGGTCCAGGTATCCCAGGTACCCCCGGTCAGGAGACGTTGGATCATCGAACCGATGACCACAGGCCTTGTGATGCGCTTTTCGCGCGAGGAGGAGATGCATGCCCGCAAGCCAAGCCAAGTTTGGCCTGCAGGCCAAGGCTCAGTCGCCTGATGTGGCGCTGTTCATCGACTGGGAGAACCTCAAGATCAGCCTGAGCCAGGCCAACCTCAGAGTGAACCTGACGTCGCTGCGCGAGACCGCCGAGACCTTCGGCCGCCTGGTGATTGCCAACGCCTATGCCGATTGGCAAGACGATTGGCACCAGTCGGACCCCGAGAACCTCTACGCGGCCGGCATCGAGCCGGTCTACGTGCCCACGCGCATGGTCACCGAAAGCACCGGCATCCGGCGGCGCAAGAACTCGGTGGATATCAAGCTCACGGCCGACTGCGTCGAGTGCTGCCACAACCATCCGAATATCGGCACCTTCATCCTCGCCTCGGGCGACGGCGACTTTATCCACATGGTGAACACGCTGCGGCCGTACGGCAAGCAAGTGGTGGCCATCGGCGTGTCGTGGAGCACCTCGCCGCGCCTGGCCGACCGCGTCGACCAGTTCCTGTACTATGACAAAGACGTGGACCCCATCGACACGCAACGCTACCGGCCCCACGGGCTGGCGCGCGGCGCCGGCGACGAGAGTGAGCTCGAGCGCATCTTCGAGGTCGTCACCGACATTGTGCGCAGCTCGCAACACGGCGACCGCGCCCTGCTCTCTTGGATCAAGAACGAGCTCATCCGCCGCCTGCACCAGTTCGACGAGACCCGCTTCGGCTTTCCCAAGTTCAAGCTCTTTATGCGCGAGGCCGAGCGCCGTGGCCTCCTCTACATCGTGGAAGATGGCTTGGTCGACTGGGCCTACCTGCCCGGCGCGCGCGAGGCCGAAGAGCTGGGTGTGCGGAGCGTAGCCCCCATCGTCGAGCCGCTCGACGAGGCCGCGCTGCCGGCCATCATCCGCTTTGCCGATGCCCTCGAAGCGCGCAGCCCCTACGTGGCCTTTATGTACTTGGTCGACCAGGTCAGCCGCGCCGCCATCGTGCCCCATCTGAGCCGTGACCAGCTCATGCTCCTGCTCAACCAGGCGGTGGATAGCCTCATCTTCCTCCGTGGCACGTACACCCTCGAGGACCCGCTCAGCGGTGAGACGAAGAACATCCGCACCCTGGTGTTGAACCGCGATCACCCCACCGTGCGCGAGGCGCTGGCCCAGGTGGCCGAGCCCCAGCCAGCAGCGCAAGAGACCACCCAGCCGGCCCCCACCCCTGCCCCAGAGGCCGCGCCCGAGGCCGGCGGAGCCGCGCCCGCCGACGGTGAGCTCAGCAGGCTCCTGGCCGCGCTGGAGGCCGACAGCGACAACCCCACCCTGCTCATGAGCGCGGCCCGCCGTTGTTACCAGTTGCGCCAGTACGACCGGGCCATCGCCTATCAGCGCCGCGCGGTGGCCTGTGACCCCGACAACGTGGAGTACCGCTGCCTGCTGGCCCGCACCTTCAGCACCGCCGGCCTTCAGGCCGAGGCCATGGAGACGTGCCGCGAGGCCGTAGCCCGGGCGCCCGAACACCCCCTGCCCCACCTGACGCTCGGCTCGATCCTCTACGCGGCCAACGCCTGGGCCGAGGCAGAGGCCGAGTTCCGCCGCGCTCTGGCCCTCGAGAGCGAGAACGCCGCACAGCGCGCCCAGTTGCTGCTCTCCCTGGCCCGCTGCCAGGAGCGCCTGGGCCGTGAGGAGGAGGCCCGTGCCCTGGCGCGCGAGGGCTTGCAGCTCGTGCCCGACCACCCCGGCCTGCTCGAGTTCGAGGACTACCTGCGCATGTCGCCCAGCCAGCGCGAGGGGTTCCAGCGTGCGAAACAGGCCGCCGCCCTCGCCGTCCAGCCGGGGCGCGAGGCCGAGACGATCGAGGCAGCCCAAAGCGCCATCCAGGCCGACCCCGAGCAGTACCTTTCGTACTATGCCCTCGGCGAAGTGCACCAGCGCCTGCGCCACCTGCGCACGGCCGCCGAGAACCTGGAGCGCGCCGCCCGCCTCTGCCCCAGCCAGGCCACCAAGGCCGCCATCTATCAAAAGCTCTCGCGCCTTTACAACCGGCTGGGCGAGCCGGAGCGCGCCCAACAGGCCCAGTTCCAGGCCGACTCCCTCGGCCTGCCCCAGACCACCGTGAGAATCGCTGAGGAGGTGTGATGACCCTGGAGAACCTGGAGACCATCATCGAACGCATCCGCGCCAACCTGGATGCCAGGAACGTGGCGCGCGACCTGGCGTTGGCCCGCAGCCGCGAACTGATCCGCCACTGCGCCAACGCCATCCGCGCCGCCCACCGCAACGATTTCGCCCAAGCCGGCCAGCTCTTGCTCGCCGCCCAAGACCTGGCTGCCAACCTGGCGGCCGACCTGGCCGACTATCCCGACCTGTACTACACCGGCTACACCCAAGACGCCCTCAAAGAGTTCGCCGAAGCCAGCATCACCATCGCCCTGGTGCAGGGGCAGGCCCTCCCCGAGCCGGAGCAATTGGGCGTGGACTATCCCGCCTACCTGAACGGCATGGGCGAGGCAGCCGGCGAGCTGCGCCGCTACGCCCTCGACGCCCTGCGCAACGGCAATATCGCCACCGCCGAGAAGATGCTCTCGGCCATGGACGACATCTACGACTCGCTCGTGACCGTCGACTTTCCCGATGCACTCACGAGCGGCCTGCGCCGCACCACCGACATGGTGCGCGGCGTCCTCGAGCGCACCCGGGGCGACCTGACCGTGGCCGCTCGCCAGCAAAAGCTGGAGGAAGCGCTGAAGGATTTCGAGGGGCGTTTCTCGGTTTGACCAGCCGCTACCCAAATGGGCTACCGGCCACCGGCTGCCCACATCGGACCACCACCAAAGATCTCTCGATGACCTATGGCAAGCAACTCTGATCCGGTTATCCATGCCAGCGAGCTGGGGCAGTTCGCTTTCTGCCGCAGCGCCTGGTGGCTAGAGCGCGTGCAGGGCCTGCCCGCCCACAACCAGGCCGCTCGTGCACGCGGGAGCGCCCTCCACCAGGAGCACGGGCGCCGTGCCCGGCAGGCCGTTGGCCTCGAGGCGGCCGCCGCCTGGGTGCTCGCCCTGGCCCTCGTTCTCATCGTCGTCGGCCTTGCCCTGACCATCATGGCTGCAGGAGGTAGCCTGTGAAACAGCGCTGGAGCGCCCCGTACGTTCTTGGTGCCCTGCTTGCCGTGGGCCTTCTCGTCGCCCTGTTCGCCCCCGAGCCGCGCTCCGGTGCCCTCAATGCTGGCCTCGAGGCCCTCTCGTCGGTGCCCCGGCTCACCCAAGCGCTCGCCGCGCGCGGCGCCAAACCCGAAACGACCCCGGCGCCCACGGCCACACCCCTGGCCACGGCCACGCCGCTGCCATCGCCCACCCACACGCCAACCAGCATCCCTACGCCCACCAAGGCGCCGGTGGTTTCGCGCGCCATCTTTGTCGATCAGGATGCCCAAATGGTGCATGTCTACGAGAACGGAGTGGAGATCCGAACCATCCCCTGTAGCACGGGCGTGCCGGTGCCCGGCAAGGCGACTCCGGCGTGGGTGGGCCGCGTGGGCGACTATGTGGGCACCTTCTTTGCCTTCGGCACCTACCAGGATGAGGGCTGGGTGCTCTTTGAGGATTTCCTGATCCACGGCGCACCGTACACGTGGAAGGATGGCGTCAAAGTGTACCAGGACCTGGATGCGCTGGGCGTGCGTCCTGCCTCCCACGGTTGTGTCCGCATCTCGCCCGAAGATGCGGCATGGCTGACCGCATGGAATCCCAAGGGCGTGCCCATAGCCATCTCGCCCCTTACCCGCAAGTTTGAGCCCTGATGGCGGCCGGCCTCTTCCTGGCGCTTCTCGGGCTCGGGCTGGCCCTGCTGGCGCTGGCGGCCTGGCGCCGCGGCCGGCGCCAGAGGGCCCTCTTGGGCCTGCCCGAGGGCCGCATCGTCAGCGCCGACACCGGAGGGTGGCGAGCCTGCCCGCGCCCGCTCTATTCGGCGCGCTACCGGCTCGCGGGCAAGCCCGACTACCTGGTGCAAGTGGGCCGCTCGCTGGTGCCGGTGGAGGCCAAACCCGGGCGCCGGGCCACCCGCCCCTACCCCTCCGACGTGCTGCAGTTGGGGGCCTACCTCTTGCTGGTGGAGGAGGAGACGGGGCGTCGCCCGCCCTACGGGCTGCTCAGCTACGCCGAGCGCACCTTCCAGATCCCCTACACCCAGGCGCTCCGCCAGAGCACCATCGACACCCTCGGCGAGATGCGCCGGTTGCGCAAGGCGAGCAGGGTCGGCCCCCAGCATCACGACCCCGGGCGCTGCCGCCACTGCGGCCACCGCGAACACTGCCCAGAGGCCTTGGCATAGGGCGCATGCAGGGGGAGGAGCATGCCAATCCTGATCGACGGCCATAACTTGATCGGCCAGATGGACGACATCTCCCTTTCGGACCCCGACGACGAGGAACGGCTGATCGAATGTCTGGCGGCCTACCAGCGCCGCCACCACAGCCAGGTCACCGTGGTCTTTGACTCCGGCCGCTACGGCGGCCTGCCCGCCCGCCCCCGGCAGCACGCCTCCGGCATCCGCATCCTCTACGCCCAGCCAGGCCAGCGCGCCGACGATGTCATCTGCGGCATCGTGCGCCGCTCGCCCGACCGCAGGGGCTGGCTCGTCGTCTCGTCGGACCACGCCGTGCAGGCCGAGGTGCGCTACCTCGGTGCCACCCCCATCCCGTCCGAACAGTTCGCCCGGCAGCTGGCGGCCATGCGCCGTCCGCCGGCGCCGCAGGAGAAAGAGAAGCCGCCCTCGCCCGGCGAGGTGGAGGAGTGGCTCCGCATCTTCAACACGCCCCGCAAGGCGCCATCCAAGCGACGCTGAGCGTTGGCCCCCGGCGCCTGGAGCGCGCAATTCGTCCCCGGGCAGTCGCGGCAGTTTACGCCATACCCGACTTTTGACAGAATGATGCTGGCAGTGGTATGGTAAACCTGCTCAGGCCGCATCCTTTTGTCGAGTTCTGCGTCTTCTTGGGGAGAGAATGCGCGTGGAGCGCACCGGCGACGACGCATCCCTGTTGGGGCGCGTCCAGGAGTATGACCCCTCGGCGTTGGCCGAGATCTATGATCGGTACGCGGGCCGCATCTACAACTATATCTACTACCGCCTGGGCGACGAAGCCCTGGCCGAGGACCTGACCGGCACCGTCTTTGCCAAGATGCTCGAAGCCATCCGCCATAGCAAGTCGTGGAACAGCTCGTTCTCGGGCTGGCTCTATCGCATCGCCCACAACCTGGTGGTCGATCACGTCCGTCGCGCCCAGCAGACCATGCCGCCGGGCAGCGCACCTGCCATGGTCAGCGCCGAGCAGGACCCCGCCAGGCTGGTGGAACATCGCATCGAGGAGGAGCGCCTGCGCCGCGCCCTGCTGAAACTCACCGGCGACCAGGCACAGGTCATTGCGCTCAAGTTCGCCGAGGGGATGTCGAACGCCGAGATCGCCCGCATCATGGGCAAGACCGAGGGCGCCGTCAAGTCGCTGCAATTCAGGGCCGTGGCGGCGCTGCGCCGCATTCTAGAGGCTGAGGAGTAGAAGAAGATGGGCCGGCCCCACGAGGCCGAGGACGCCTTCGACCAGTGCCTGGCCCGCCTGCGCCAGGGCGAGACGGTGGAAGCGTGTCTCCTCTCCCTGCCCCACCTGGCCGGTGAGCTGGCGCCCCTCTTGGTCACGGCCAGCGCACTCCTGGCGCTGGCCGCCGCGGCACCCAACCCCCCGCCTGCCCTGGCCCGGGCCAGAACCCGCATCCTCCGCCTGGCGCGGCAAGCCCGCCCCCACCCAGATCGCTGCCGAGAACGTTCCATTCGGTCATTGCGAGCGCCGTAGGCGCGAAGCAATCCCCAACCCACGCTTGGAGATTGCTTCGTCGGCGGCTGCCGCCGCCTCCTCGCAATGACAGCCGAACGGTCTCGCTTCCGCACAGGGCTGCGCCAGCCCCGGGATACTCAGGAGCGAACTACCCCCCACCCCTGGCGTGGCTCCTCTGCAGGTGCACCAGGAGCACCGAGATGTCGGCGGGGTTCACGCCCTGGATGCGGGTGGCCTGGCCCACTGTGGCAGGTCGGACGGCGCTGAGCTTCTCGCGCGCCTCCGTCCGCAGGCCGACGATGGCGCCATAGTCGAGGTCGGCGGGAATGTGCTGCTCCTCGAGCCGCCGCATGCGCGCCACCTCGCGCTCCTGCTTGGCGATGTAGCCGGCGTATTTGGCCTCGATGGCCACTTGCTCCGCCACCTCGGGGCCGAGAGGCGCCGGCGGCGGGGCAATGGCAGCGACGGCCTCGTAGCGCACGCCCGGCCGGCGCAGCGCCTGCAGGGCCGTGGCGCCCTCGCCGGCGCTCGCCTCGGGGTCCAGCTCGGCCAGCGCCGCCGGCCCGAGCCATACTTGGGCCAGCCGTTCCAGCTCGCGCGCCACCGCCTGGCCCTTGGCCTGCACCGCCCGGAAACGCTCCTCGGAGATCAAACCCACCTGGTGGCCGATGGGCGACAGGCGCCGGTCGGCATTGTCGTGGCGGAGCAGCAACCGGTACTCGGCATGGCCCGTCATCAGGCGGTAGGGCTCGGTCAGGTCCTTGGTCACCAGGTCATCGATCATCACGCCGATATAGCCCTGGTGGCGGCCAATGAGCACCGGCTCCTCGCCGCGCACGTAGCGGGCGGCGTTGATCCCTGCCAGGAGCCCCTGTGCGGCCGCCTCTTCATACCCCGAGGTGCCGTTGATCTGCCCGGCATGGAAGAGCCCGCGCACCGCTTTGGTCTCGAGCGTGCGCAAGAGCTGGCGCGACGGCACATAGTCGTACTCCACGGCATAGCCGGGCCGCATCACTTCGGCCCGCGCCAGGGCCGGGATGCTGTGCAGCATCTCGATCTGCACCTCTTCGGGCATGCCGGTGAACATGCCCTGGACGTAGACCTCCATTGTCGCCATGCCCTCGGGCTCGAGGAAGAGCTGGTGCGCAGGCTTGTCGGGGTAGCGCACGATCTTTTCCTCGATCGAAGGGCAGTAGCGGGGCCCTGCGCCCTGGGTGATGCCCGCCGCGATGGGCGAGCGGTGCAGGTTCTCGCGCACGATGCGGTGGGTGCGCTCATTGCTGTGCACCATGTAGCAGGGCAGTTGCACGCGCCAGGCCGCCTGCCGCGCAACGGGGTACACCGGGTTGGGGGGCGGCAAGAAGGGAGGCAGCTCTGGGGGCTGGAAAGAGAAGTAGAGGGGCGTCTCGCTGCCCGGCTGGGGCACCGTCTGCGAGAAATCGATCGTGCGCGCGTCGACGCGCGGCGGCGTGTTGGTCTGCAGGCGGCCCAGCTCGAACCCCAGCTCGGCCAACGAGCGCGATAGGCCGTTGGCAGGAAACTCGCCCGCCCTGCCTGCAGGCATGGCGTGCTCGCCAGTGATGATGCGCGCGCGCAAGAATGTGCCCGTGGTCAAGACCACTGCTCTGGCGCCATACACCCGCCCCTGCTGGGTGACCACCCCGCAGACGCGGCCGCCCCTGACCTGCAAGCCTTCCACCAGCGCCTGCTTGAGGTGCAGGTCGGGTGTGGCCTCGAGGGTGTGTTTCATCGCCAGCGAGTAGAGCCGCTTGTCGGCCTGCGCCCGTGGCGCCTGCACCGCCGGGCCCTTGCCCACGTTGAGCATGCGGATCTGGATGAACGTGCGGTCGATGGCGCGCCCCATCTCGCCCCCCAGGGCGTCGATCTCGCGCACCAGGTGGCCCTTGGCCGGCCCGCCAATCGACGGGTTGCAGGGCATCAACGCAATCAGGTCCAGGTTCATGGTCAGGAGCAGGGTGCGGCAGCCCATGCGCGCCGCTGCCAGGGCTGCCTCGCAGCCGGCATGCCCCGCCCCCACCACGATGACGTCATACTGCTCCAAGTCCAATCACTCCAAATACTACGCCAGGTGCGCAAACCCGTAGAGAAGCCCCTTTGGAGTCACTGGGTCGGGAACAGAGGCAACAGGTCAACAGATTGGCCCACGCTTGTGCACGCCCACAGCCTGAGCTCCGCCCCTAGGTACACCGCGGCCCGTGCATCGCCTCGGCCACAAAGCGGTGTGCCAATGCGCGGAAGCGCCCCCAGGGCGCCCACTCGCCCTGCATCCCCTCCAGTTGCTGCGCCACCGCCTCCAGGTCGGCCAGGGGGACCTCGCGGAAGCCGCTGATTCTCTCGGCCTCATCCCTGGGCGCGGGCGTTCCGGCGCCGTTCTCCAGCACGAACACGTACGATGCCCGCACCTGGGGCCGGCCACCGCGCCGGAAGCGGTAGCAGAGGATGCCGAGGAAGCGTTGGGGGTTGGCCTGCAGGCCCGTCTCCTCGAGCATCTCGCGCTGCACGGCTTCGAGCAGCGGCTCACCCTCGCGCACACCCCCGCTCGGCAGCCGGTAGGTGCCCGGGGGGTAGAAGGCCTTTGTCTGCAGGAGTACCCTCCCGCCCGGCCGGCAGATGGCCAGCACGACCTCAGCCGGCCGCTTCTGCCACATCTCCCAGAAGCGCTCCTCGTCGCCCGCATCGCCCAGGTCGTACTCGCGCACCTCGGGCTGGCCGTAGCGTTGCGCCGCCTCGGCCAGGCCCGGTGCCGCCAGGCATTCGCTCACGTCCACCTCATTCTCCGGCTGGGTCGTTCTTACGAACGTCGCACACGGTCATTGCGAGCGCCGCAGGCGCGAAGCAATCTCCGAAAGGGGTTGGGGGCAGCGCGCCGCTCCAAACCCCAAACCTGGCCCCCCGCGCCACCGTACGGGGGGAGCGCCCCGAGGGCCAGCCCGGCCACCCCGGGGCTCAGCCGGGCCGCCCGCCCACGATCACCCGATGCACCAGGTTGCCGCCGAAACGATAGGCCAGCTCCCGGTAATCCTCGGCATCGAGGATGACGATGTCGGCTGCCTTGCCGGGCTCCAGGCTGCCCACTTGGCCTGCGCGGCCCACCGCATAGGCGGCGTTCAGCGTGGCAGCCGTCACCGCTTCGGCCGGCGTGAGGCCCATCATGCGGCAGGCCAGAGCGATGGCGAACGGCATCGACTCCAGGGGTGCCGTGCCCGGGTTGCAGTCGGTCGCCAGCGCCACCACCGCCCCCGCATCCACCCAGGCGCGCCCATCGGCGTACCGGCTGCTCTTCAGCCCAAAGCTGGTGGCGGGCAGGAGCACCGCCGCCGTGTTCGAGCACGCCAGGCGTGCCCGCGTGGCCGCCGGCGTCACCATCAGATGGTCGGCCGAGGTCGCCCCCAGCTCTAGGGCCAGCTCGGCAGCGCCCAGGCTGGCAAACTCGTCGGCATGCACCTTCAGCCCCAGGCCCAGCGCCCTGGCCCGGCGCAGGATGCGCTCGGCCTGCGCCAGGGTGAACGCTCCCTCGTCGCAGAACACATCGCAGTACTCGGCCAGGCCCACAACCCGGGGCAGCATCTCGTCGACCACCAGGTCCACATAGCGGTCGGCGCGGCCGGCATACTCGGCGGGCACCGCGTGGGCGCCCAGGAACGTAGGCACCAGGCGCAGGCCGCTCAGGCGCGCCAGCTCGGGCACCAGGCGCAACATGCGCAGCTCGGCCTCCACGTCGAGCCCGTAGCCGCTCTTCACCTCGACCGTAGCCGTGCCCTGCGCGCGCATGCGCGCCAGGCGCGCCGCGCTCTGGCTCAGCAGCTCCTGGTCGCCGGCAGCCCGCGTGGCGCGCACGGTGCTCATGATGCCGCCGCCGGCAGCCATGATCTCCTGGTAGGTCGCGCCCCTCAGCCGCATCTCGAACTCGTCGATGCGGTTGCCGGCGTAGACGACGTGGGTGTGCGGGTCCACAAAGGCAGGCAGCACCACCCGGCCGCCGGCATCCAGCTCCTGCTCGGCCTCGAAGCGGGCGCCCAGCTCCCCGGTCGGCCCCGTGGCCGCCACCCGCCCGTCGCGTACCGCCACGGCCCCATCCCTGACCACGCCCAGGTCGCCCATACCCGGGCCGCGGCGCGGCGAGGGTCCGGCCAGCGTGAGAAGCTGGCCCGCGTGCACCAAGAGCAGGTCGGCCTTCATGCTCGCTTGTGGGCTGCGATCATCTCGCGCAAGATCTCCAGTTGGCCGCCGTGCATGGCCTCATGGAAGTACTGGAAGAAGATGCGGCCGGCCAGGGTCATGTCGCGGGCCGCAAACCGGACCGGCTGGGCCAGTGCCTCGTCGCTCACCTGGCGCAGGCCCGCTGCGATCCCCTCCTGGGCGCGCTCGAAGGCGGCCAGCAGCTCCTCCAGGCGCACGACCCCCGGCGCGTCACAGGTCACCGGCTCCGAGCCGTAGCCATAGCGCGCGGCCTGCTCGTCGGTGAGCACCGGGGGCTGCCCCAGGGCTTTGAGGATGCCGTTCCGGTTCTCGGCCAGATGGCCTACCGTCCAGTTGAGGCAGTTGGAGTGGAAAGGTGGCTGGATGAGGCTGTCGGCATGCGTGAGGCCGGCGGTCTCGCGCTTGACCATCGCCAGGTTGAAAGCAAAGGCGTTGATGAGCATCTCACGGTCGATCATGGCTCGTCCCCCTTCCTTGCAGGCAGCGAACACGGTACGCAACGCAGGCACCGCGATGATTCTACTCCAAACGCCACGCGGCGCAACCGCCGGCGCGGCGGGGGTGCGCGGCACGATGCCGCGCCTACGGCCGCTGGGTGCACTCCCACCGTTGTCACCCTGAGCAGGTTCTGCGGGTCTTCCAGCGTGGCGAATGCTGGCCTGCGAAGGGTCCAGGCCACACATAACGCCGACTCGGCATTGGCCAGCGCCATTGCCGGTTGCCGGGGCACGCGGCACGATGCCGCGCCTACGCCGCCGGCCGAGCACCGTAGGCCGGGATTCTATCCCGGCCGGCTGCTCAGCGACTCAGCTTGATGCGGATCTGGAACGACGGGAAGGTGATCGGCTCATAGATCAGCAACAGGCCGGTGGCGCTGGTCGGAACTTCAAAGGCAATGTTGCCTCGCACCCGGTCGCCCCGGCTCAGCTGGCCGGCGCCCAGGTGCGGCTCGGGCGCCAAGAACTCTGCGTCGTACTCGGTGCCGTCGGCAGCGCGCAGCCGGAAGTAGAGGGGGTTGTAGGGCACATCCCGGCTGCTGTTGACGTTCTCCACCGACACATCGAGCACCAGGAACCTCTGGCCGGGCTGCGCCGTTGAGAAGGGCACGCTGCTGGTGGAGGGACCGGCTTGACGCCGGCCCCGACCTGTAGTACTCTCCCGGCCCATGGACAAACTCTCCCCCGACCTCATCCGTGCCGGCCTCGGCACGCGCTGGCTGGCCCAACGCATCGTGTATTACGACTGCATCGGCTCGACCAACGACGAGGCCCGCCGCCTGGCCCTGGAGGGCACGCCCAACGGCACGCTGGTGATTGCCGATGTGCAGACGGCCGGCCGGGGGCGCCTGCAGCGCGCCTGGTTGGCGCCACCCGGCCAGGCGCTGCTCTTTTCGCTGGTCTTCTACCCCCCGTTCGGCCCCCAAGAGGCCTACCAGCTCACCATGCTGGCCAGCCTGGCCTGCGTGGAGGCCATCGCCGCCCAGACGGGCCTGCAGCCCGCCATCAAATGGCCCAACGACCTGCTCCTGGGGCGCAGGAAGCTGGCCGGCATCCTCAGCGAGATGTGTGGCCTCGACGATGGCCTCTATGTGGTCGTCGGCATCGGGCTGAACGTGAACGTGGACTTGGCGGCCTGGCCCGAACTCCAGCCCCAGGCGACCAGCCTGCGCGAGGCTCTCGGCTGGGCCGTGCCCCGCATCCCGCTCCTGCAAGAGACCCTGCGCCGCATCGAGCGGCGCTACGACCGCATGGCAGCGGGCGAATCGCCCTATGGCGACTGGCTGGAGCATCTGGCCACCGTGGGCCAGCAGGTGCGCGTGACCACCCACGAGGAGACCCTCGAAGGCCTGGCCAAAGGCGCGGACCCCGACGGCGCCCTGGTGCTGGAACTGCCCGATGGCACCCTACGCCACATCCGGGTGGGGGATGTGGAGAGCCTGCGCTGACGCTGGGCGCGGGCGCGCACCCTGGGGAGCAAGAGCTGAAGGAGGCTGCCACAGGCCCGAATGGGCATCGAGTTCAACTGGAGGTGCGATGGAGCCCCCATCGCCCACGCTGCCTCCGTGCCGCCCTGGCGCTCGCGGCCGGTGCGGCGCCGCCTGCTGGCCCTGACGCTGGCGGCGCTGGCGGTGGCCGGCGCCCTCTACTGGCGCGCGCAGCGCGGCCTGGCCGCAGCGCGGGCCGACCTCGGCCGGGTCATCGCCGGCGAAGTGCTGGCCCTGCAGACAGGCCGCAGCGACCTCTTCTTCGCTTCCCTCGACGGTTCCTACCCCTCATGGGTCCGCTACCACGAAGAGAACTGGGCGCGCGAGGCAGCCTGGTATGCTGCGCGCCCCCACGCCCGGCCCTTCGTGGCCGGCCTGCGCCTGGGGCCCGATCGCGCCCAGGTGACGGTGGGCCTGGCCGACGGTGAGCAGGAGTGGCAGGCCGTCTGGTTCTTCGAGCGGGTGGACGGCCACTGGCGCCATGCCCCGCCGCCCACCGAATTCTGGGGCGACAGCACCGATTTCGAGACGGCCCACCTCTCCCTCACCGCCCAGGGCCCCGACCGCGAGGCTGCGGCGCGCCTGGCTCCCGAGCTCGAAGACCTGTACGGCGAGCTGGCGGCGCTCTACCCGCCGGCGCCCACCCTCTACTCCGACTCCTACGATGACGACGTGCCCCGCGCCCGCATGCGTGCGCCCAGCCGCATCGCGCTGCGCAGCTCTCCCTACGGCGGCAGCGGCTCGAGTGGCGACTATTTCCCCTCGCCCCAACTGGCCCTGGAGATGTGGACGGCCCAGGAACGGGCCTCGGAGCTGGCCCGCAGCGCCCGCCTGGCGCTGGCGCGCGCCGTCATCCTGCAGGCGCTGGGCCGCATGCGCCCCGATGCCGGCGACTGGTGGCTGGTGGAGGCCCTGTCGCTGTGGCACGCGCGCGCCTGGAGGCCCGCGTGGCAGGCCGAGGTGAAGCAGGCCCTGGCCAACGGCACCTCCGGCCGCCTGCTCGACGTGCAGTCCTACGGCGCCGAGCCCACCCTCTACTGGAAGGACGGCAGCACGCCCCTCGAGCGCACCGCGGTGCAGCCGCTGGCCTACACCCTGGGCGAGTACCTCGGCACCACCTTCGCGCCCGAGCAGCTCGGCGCTGCCCTGCGCGCCATCGCCAGCGGGGGGTCGAGCTGGGAGGCGCTCGCCCAGGTGCTCGGCCTCGACCGCGCCTCGCTCGAGGCGGGGTGGAAGGCCTTCCTGCAGGCGCACTACGCCGGCTGAGGGCGCTAGGTCGCCACTGGCGTCCCTGATCGGCGGTCACCGGCGCGCGCAGATGCGCCCAGGCCCCGGAACTCGCTTTCCCTGGCCGCTTGGCTGCGAGCGCGGTGAATCAAACGCGGGGGCATTGGCCGGCGGCGAAGCCGCCGGCCAATGCCCCCGCCGAACCCGAAACAGGGAAGCCCCCCTTCGCAGCCCCCAGACGGCCTGTCTGAGCGCTGCCTACCGGGCCTTGGGCGTTCGGTTCCCCCGCCTCGCGGTCGTACGCAGGCCATTCATGTGGCAGGTCTCACTCTCCACCTGCGGATAGAGGGCATCGATGGCCTCCTGCACTTCCATCGTGCGGGCAATGGCGGTGGCAATATGGATGTAGCGAACGGGGTCGTCCAGCCGGCGGCCCCTGCGGTCCTTGAGGTACTTCTCCAGCACCCGGTAACCGCCGATTGGGTACGCCCACATCCCCGGCGTGACGCCCTCGAAGTACTTGTCGGCATTGATGTACACACGCCCGGCGGCAGCCTCGTAGCGCACCATGTTGATCGTGTCATCGCCTCGGCCCTGGTATTTCACCAGCGGCGGGTCCAGCCCGGGCCCGCGCAAGAGGTGCAGGTCGATGAGCTGCTTCCCCAGGTCGGCCATTTGGCGGAAGAGCTTGCCATCGGCGGTGAAGGGCACGCGTGCAAAGTCGACGCGCAGCTCCTCGGCGTACCGCTGGCGGTAGGTGGGGCTGTAGAGGACGGCGTAGACGTAGCCCAGCACCTCTTCCGGCGCCGGAGTGAAGCCGTAGGCCTCGCTCAAGCGGGGCAGCAGCCATTCCGCCAGGTTGGGCTTGCGCTGTTGGTGGAACATGTCGGGCGCAGCCGCGGAGGGGTACAGGTAGAGGGGAAACAAATAGCCGCGCTCCCGTGTGCGGTTGGACACCATGCAATCGTCCGTTATCCGGTCGCTTACCAACGCGTGTGCCCAGTGTGCCTGGGACAGCTGGCGACAGGTCATCAACGCCAGATTGTCCCCGGCCAGCATGTGGCGCATGACCTCGAGGCGTGGGCGTTCGATGACTGCCTCGTGGTAGAAAACGTAGCGCACATCGAACGGCCGGTACAGGATGGGGTGGATTCTGTCATCGGGGTTGGCTTCAGCGCATATGTGCTTGCGGGCGGCAGGCAGCGACCAGCCGGCCTTGTCTTTCAGACCATACGCCTGCGCCAGCACGTCATCTGGCAGGTTCTTCACATCGCAGAACTGGAGAACGCGGTTTCGCAACTCGCGGCGCTCAAAAGCGATCGCGAATCCGTCCCTTGCGGTGACGATGCCCACGCTGTTGACCGGGAGAATCTCAGGCACCGACGGCCACGACTGGTAGCCCCGCAGGTTCTGCGTATGGCGGGGGACGAAGAAGTAGAACGGCGCTTGCGGCGCAATGGGCCGGTAGCCGGCGGTGGTCAGGTCGTGCGTTTCGAGCCAGGCGTACTTTTGCTCGCGCGGGCCGTACTGGTCGGCGTGGTGAACCTGCGCTGGGGCACCGGCGACGCCTCCTCTCTTCACCATCAGTGCGATGGCCACGCCCTGCCGGATGTCGAAAACGTTCTCGTCCGCGCCGCCGCCCGGGGCAGTCTCGCGCTTGAGGCTGTTGCCGTGCAGGTCCAGGATGTAGATCTCGTCAAAGGTCTCGAGCAGGCTCTGGCGCATGCCGCGGAAGGTGGGGTTATCCAGGTAGCCGTGGTTGGTGATCATGGCCACGATGCCGCGCCCCGCGCGGTGAATCTTCCACTGGGCGAAGCGCAGGAACTTGACATAGTCGTCTTGCAACCACTTGGGATTCTTTTCGCCCAGCGGACCGCCGTCGACCGTGTAGTAACTCTGCGCACCGTCCACGTCCTGCTTGAGCAGTCGCTCCGTCCACTCGCTCTGATTGGCCGAGAGGCCGGAGTAGGGCGGATTGCCGAGGATGACCAGGATGGGTTCGTTCCTCTTGACCTGGGCAGCGTGGTGGCTCTCCTCGCTCAGTGAACTGAGGCCGGGAATGGCCACTTGCTGCAGGTCTTCCATCTCCAGGGCGTTCGTGAGGTAGAACTGAAAGCGCTCGCCTTCGCGCAGCGGCGCCCCCAGCGCTTCGAGCAGATAGCCGATCTTCATGTGGCCGATGGCGTAAGGTGCCATCAGCAGCTCAAACGCGTAAAAGTGCGGCAGGATGTGCTGGCGCAGGAAAGTCTCCTTGCCCCCGTCGCCATACTTGCCGGTAAACTCTTGGAACGCCAGGCGGATGGCCTCGGCGGGGAAGGTCAGTGTGCCGGCGGCCGGATCCAGCAGGGTGACGCCCTCATCGGCCAGGCCGTCGGCCAGGGCGAAACGCGTCTGGAGGAGGTGATGCACGGCGCGGACGATGTAGCGCACGACCGGCTGCGGGGTGTAATACACGCCGCGCCGCTCGCGCGTGTCGGGGTCATATTCAGCCAGAAAGGTTTCGTAGAAGTGCAGGATGGGGTCATCGCCCTTGCCCTGCTTGTAGTACTGCTCCAGAATGGCCTGCACATCCGCGGCATTCAGCACGGCGGCGATGTCGTCGACAATGGCTTCCATCTGGGGCGAGGGCTTGCCCAGCGAAATGAACTGAAACACATCGCGCAGGATGCCGATGGTCGACGGGATGAGCGAGTACGCCACCTGCCGGTTGAATGGACCCCGCGCCCGGGTGCGGGCGGCGAACAGCCCGTAGGTGATGGTCTGAGCGTAGAGGTCGGCGAATTGCTCTTCGGTCAGGCCAGAGATCAGGTACTTCTGAAAGGCCTGGTAGAAGCCGTATAGGCTCCCCCCTCCCTGCGCCAGTTCGGGGCCGATGACCTGATCGCGCAGGAAGCGAGTGCGCCGAGCCAGCTGCACCGAGAGCATCTCCGGCGTCAGGGTAGGCGGCAAAGCGAAGGCAAAGAACGTCTCGAACAGGCGTTGCAGGGCTTCGACCTGTTCGGCAGGCGGGCGAACCTTGAGGGTCTGAGCGATGAAAGGCCGCGCCAGGAGGGCGCGCTCCACAAGATTGCCCTGACGGTAGAGGCGAAACTCGTAGAAATCGGTCAGCACGACGTTGGGAAAGGTGTGCAGGTAGCGCTGCAGTTGCTCCGACGTCTCGACGAGGTCCAGCTTGGTGCCGGGCGCCTTGGCCTCGATGTAACCGATGACCTGATGCGAGCCATCCCACACGCGGAAATCGGGATTGCCCGCCTCAGTCGGCTTGGGCAGGACGGTGACCTGGACGGCACGCCCCTGGGCCTGGGCGGTCTCTTCCAGCAACGCCTTCAGGAGAGGATAGAAACTCTCCTCGCGCGCGTCGCCTCGTTGGGTGAGGGTGGCAACGGAGACAAGATAGGCGTTCAACGGCTTGTTCATCTTCGCGTAACCCTTCGGTCGGCCAGGCGGCCCGCGCATCGGCCCGACGCGAGGCGCGTCGCCGCGGTACGCTCGCTAGGCGGCACGGCAGCGCCTCGGGCGTCGCGGCCCTGACGGGACGGCTAAGACGCCAAGTGTGCCAGGTTTGTAACCAGGTTGTAGGTGAACCAACCGTCTCCCGTCACGAAGACCTGGGGCTTGGCAGACAATGCGTCGCGCTGGACACCGATACCATCAGTATAGGGGGTGAAAGACACAATTTTGTCATACCGTATCCTGAACGACTTGGCTTTCCCGGCGAAGTAGATGTGCTTGTTGGTGATCCCCAAGATACCTCGGTCAACCAGCACAGTCGCGGTTGTAACGACCGGTTTGCTCTGGAACCCGCCGAGGTGGTAGTAAACACCTTTTGCGCCCCTTACGCTTACCCCGCCGTAGCTGCCAGAGTGCGTCGTTTGCGTTCTGGATTCGTAATACGGCACGTTCTGGAATACCCACACGAGCGTTTCGCCTTTTTGGAAATTGAAAGGTAACGTCCCCTCGATCCGAACCCGCTGCCGGATGTTTCCCTCGAGGACATCCCTGAGGACGCCCGCCTTGACCACTCTTGTATGTGCACCGGTCCTGTCCAACATGTCGGTGGGCAGCGAAAAACGCTCCTTGAAGGCGACCAGGGCATGCTCCTCGGCTTCCGAAAGGACACCGTCTTCAAGGGCCCGCGAGACCGCAGCATCCCATGCTCTTGCCAATAGCTCCCCCAGGAGCCCGGCGTCGATGAAAGAAGAGGAAGCGACATTCTGAAGTGTCTCCTGCACCGTAGACAAATCGCTCTGCCCGACAGCCGCTTTAGCAGCGATCTCGAGAATACGGCGAGTCCCTTCGCTGTGCGCTTGCTTGCACCCCTTGTGAGCCCTGCGCATAAAGCCCGCATCTTGGCCGCAAAACTTACATTTGCCCACGGTCGACCTCCTTTGACATCCTCCTCCTGCGAGTCTGACAAGGGACAAATCCGCGACCACCTTCGGCGCACGTACGAGGCGACTCCTCTCAGCCCCCGCACCGGCCCCCCTCCACCCCGCCCGACGGAGCCGGCCCGGGTGCACCACAGGCTAGCATTCGCGGGCTTGACCTGCCTGAACGCTCACCATGATGGCAAATCCGAGTGGTGCAGACGTTGGGCACATTGTGTGACGGAACACCGTTCTTGTCAAGCAAGGAAAGCAGCTGGCGGCCCCCCCAAGTCGGGCGTCTGTCACGCCAAGGAGGCG
>Ga0078972_1007249_pt1 | contig 24936 bp, 33 predicted proteins | sample YelNatPaOPGAMG01_FD_67568 | JGI IMG/M metagenome (GOLD analysis project Ga0078972, IMG submission 67568) | Hot spring thermophilic microbial communities from Obsidian Pool, Yellowstone National Park, USA - OP-RAMG-01 (SPADES assembly) (version 2) | ecosystem: Environmental > Aquatic > Thermal...
CGAGGACGCCAAGGTCACTATAACCATTTTTTCCCATCCAGAGGGGAAAATGGTGGCGGGAGCGAACGCCTTCGAGCCCGGCCCCCATCAGAAGACCATCTACCTCAGCCCCGGGACCTACTACATGGAGATCCTTCCCACGAAATGCACCGTCGAGGTGAAGGTCCAAGATTAAAATATGGGGTCACATCTTCGCTTTTCGGTCGCGCGGTTCGCGGCCAGCAGCTCCGGAATCACGTCCTCGATCTCCGGTGTCGGCTTAAACCTTTCTTATCGACTGCCCAGGATACTTCAAGGACTTTCGTCCACCTCGATCTTCACGATGCGGTCGAGGCGAAAGGTCTTGTTGGTCCCATCCAGGTGGCAGATGGCCTCGAGATAGAAGTATTCGCGCCTGGTGTAGACGGCGATGGGCGTGACGGCGCGCGGGATACGCCCCCTGGTCCCGCCGGCGTAAACTATCCTCACCGGCTTCCCGGCCTCGACGGCCTTCTTAAGCTCCCCGAACTGCGGCGGAAGGGTGATGCGGCTGGCTTTAGAGCAGGAAAACTGGGTTCCGCTCACACGTTCGAACAATCGATCCGTGAGCATCTTTTTCCAGCCGGGGATGGAGGTGACTGAGGCCTCCACGACGGCCCTCACGGCGCGGGCATCGGGCAGCGCGCGGTGCAGGGAGCGCTTATCCAGTCCCAGGGATCCGGCAAGCACATCCAGCCGGTAGCTCTCCTGCCGAGGGAGGAAGGATCTGGCCATGCTGATGCTGTCCAGCACCGTGACTTCCGGGAGGTCCAAACCCACGCGAACCGCCTCCAGGGCCACGATCCTGGCGTCGAAGGCCGCGTTGTGGGCCACCAGCACGCAATCCTCGGCGAAGGCGAGAAATCTTTCCATGGCCTCCTTCGTACCCGGAGCATCCCTGACCATCTCGTCGCTTATGCCGTGTATAAGGGAGGCCTCCCAGGGGATGGGCTGCCCCGGGTTGACCAAGGTGGAGAATTCCTCCCCCCTTTCCCCGATATGAAATCTCACCGCGCCTATCTCCACCAGGCGGCTGAAGGAGGATAGGCCCGTGGTCTCCACGTCGAAACAGCAGAACCTCAAGTCCCTGATATTCCTCGCCGCTTTCACTGTAGCTCCTTTATCCTTTCCGTATAGTCCAACCTGGGGGTCTGCCGGTAGAGCCGCCTGAGCACCTCCACCATGGCCTTTGCCGCCTCGTCCCGGGGCCTTATCCCCAGCAGGTGCCTGCTTCCCACCAAGATCCTCTTCACCCGGGCTCTGGTTATGGAGACGTTGAGGCGGTTGGGCTTGAAGAAGAAGTCCAACTTATTCCTGAGAAATCGGGTATCGCTGCAGGCGAAGGATATGAGCACCACCTCGCGTTCCTGGCCCTGGATGCGTTCCACGGTGTCCACGACCAGCCCCCCGCCCATCCTCGTTTTCTTGCGTGTGGCCAACCTGGCCAGCTGGACGCGGATCTCCGCGGCCTGGGCCCTGAAAGGGGTGACTACGGCTATCTCCTCGGGCGGGATCCCGTACCCGGTCACCAGCTCGTTGACCAGGTGGGCGACGAGCTTTGCCTCCTCCGGGGAGCGCATCGTCATGCCTCGGTGGTTGACCTCCACGAAAACGGAAGGTGTGTGAGGGTCGAGGATGTCCGAGAAGGCCGTGCCTTTCCCCTGAGGCAGCTTGCGCACCCTGGCCTTTTCCGAGGGCCGCAGCCGCCCCCCGTAGAAACATTCCGACGGGAAGCGGCACAGGTCCTCGTTCATGCGGTAGGTTATTTCCAGCATCACCGAAGGATAGCCCTGGAATAGGTGCTCGAAGGCCGAGCGGCGCACCAGCTCATCGGCATGCTCTGCGACCAGGACGGGCGCCAACTGCATGTGGTCCCCGATGAACACCCAGCGGTCGGCGCAACACATGCCCATGAGGGCAAGGTCCAGGGTGAGTTGCCCGGCCTCGTCGAAGATGACTACGTCGAAGGGCACTTCCCCGGCCATCCGGAAAGCGCCGTAGGGCGTGGCACCGACGATGAACCCATCGCCCTCTAATGGCAATAGCCTCCATCCCTGGGCCCACAAGATGCGCTCGTCCAGGTCATCCACGTGGTAGGGGCTCGATACCTTGAAGACATTACTGTAGCCCAGCGCCACGATCTTGTTCAGGGCGTTGTTGATGGCCCGGTGTGTGAAACAGCACACGAGCACGCGGCGGCCTTCCTTCTCCATGAGCGTCCCCGCCAGCGCGGCCAGGAGCCAGGTCTTACCCGTCCCCGGAGGCCCCTGTATGAGGGCCGGCGAGGAACAGTAGCCGTGGACGAAGGCCTCCTCCTGGGAGGGGTTGAGTTCCAGGCCACGGACCAAACTCCTCGCCCTTCTCTCCTCCGCCACGCGGCGGGGTTTCGCCTCCAGGCCGATCACCCTCCCGGCATTGGCGAAGCGTCCCCTTCCGAAAACCTCCTCCACGGCCCTGGACCTCTGGGAGAAATTGTCAATGATCCTGCGGTCCAGGACGTATTCCTTTCGCTTGTCGAGGTTCTCGGCAGCCGCCGACACGGACCAGGCAAAAGAGACCCTGACCAGTTTTTCCACCGGGTCGTAATCGGAGAACACGCACTTGATCCCCGAGGTTATGTTATTCCCGTCGCCAAGGTAAAGGGGGTCCCCGGAGCGGAACCTGGACAGGTTCTCCTCGACCCTGAAAACGGCCTCGTCCTCCGCCTCCTCCACCAGGCGAAGCCCCACGATGCACTCCCCTTCCTCCACGCGCTTCTCCGGAGAGAGCGCGTAAAGCCTTCTCACCTGGCTCCAGGTCTCCTCCCTTTCCCTTTCTATAAAGGCGAGGAGCCTGCTCTTGAGATCCTTTACTGGTCTTGTGGCCATGCTCTAAGACTCTCGTGCTCTACTTCGCGTCCAAGATCGCGCTGGGAATCGCGGGATGCATAGGCTTCCAGTCGGATCACTCAGGCTTCAGGGTCTTCTTTTTCCTCACCTCCACGCTTTCCCTCCACTCCACGAAGGGCTCGATCTCGGAGAGCTCATCCTCGTCCCACAGCTCGTCCGTGACCACCTTCGCCAGCTTGCGGACGTCGAAGGAGCACACCTCCTGGAAGCGCCCCAGCTCCATGCAAACCCTTTCCAGGTCCTGCCTTTCCGGGTCCCTGGAATCCGGGAAACTCGGCTTGGTCACCTTCTTCACGGAGAGGATGGCGCCGGAACCCATGACCGTATCCACCCCCATCTGCTGGGCGTAATCCCCCAGTTGCTGTTTGACCTCCTCGATCTCCTCCTCTATCCTTTTCTGCTCCTCCCTCAGGGCCACGTACCTGTCCGCCAGCTTTACCCCCTCGTCCGCCTTGAACTTCTTGGGCGGGAGGGGCTCCACCAGGAAGAGGTGCTTCCGCTTGGGGCACAGATCCTGGAAGACGCACCAGTCGCAGAGCTCGCTCTCCCGGGCCTCGAACTCCTCGGTGTCCTCTATGGTCTTGATCAACGCCAGGACCTCTTTCTTGAGCTTCCCCAGCTGCTTTTCCGTCCTCTTGGAGCGGAGCTCCTTGTCGAAGACCAGGTAATGCCAGACCAGGTCCACGTCCCTGGCGTCGGAGAAGTACTCGTGCACCGCCAACTGGTAGATGGCCAGCTGGCGGTCCCTGTCCAGCTTTTCCTGGCTGGGAAGGCTTCCCGAGGTCTTGTAGTCGTGAACCTCGTAGCATCCACCCCCCAGGTCCACCAGGCGGTCCACCACCCCGGTCAGCTGGTATACCTCGGAACGGTCGATCTTCACCTTCACCAGCTGCTCGATCCACACCGTCTTCCCCTGGTCGAAGGGGGCGTAGCGCCGGTAATACTCCCGGATGCCCCTTTCTCCGGTCTCCCGGTAGTCGTCAGCGGTGTAGTCTTTCCTGACGACGAAGACGTTCTCGTGCCAGTTCTTCTCCCAGGTCCGGTGGTAGTATTCCACCAGCTCCTCCTCGGAGTTCAGCCTGGCCATCTTCAGGTCCCGGTACAACTTGGCCAGCGTCTCGTGCACGCAGTTGCCCAGGAAGGCCTCGACGCTGTCGCGGTCGGACTTGATCTTGTCGATGTACTGGAACTTGTAGCTCAGAGGGCAGTTCTGGAACGCCTCCAGCCTGGAATGGGAATATGTCTTCATGTTCTCCACCCCCTTTTCGTTTCGCCACTCGCGTTTTGTCCGCCGGTCCTCGATCACGACGCTCCTTTTCGCTGCCTAGCCCTATGGGGTTTATATACCACGGGCCAATGACAAATAATGGGTAGATGCCAAGCTGCATAATTGAGAGCAGGAAAATAAACACTACGCTCGAAAGCGGAAGGTTCCGAAGTAATTGAAAAACCGTAAAAATCATCAAGCTGGTTTGCCGGCTCAGGTCAACAACCGCATGTATCCCTTTCTTATCACCTGGGCTATGCGCTTCCGCCTTTCCTCCAGGAAATCCCTGTAATCCATCTCGTACCACCCTTCGGGAAGGGCGTGCCATTCGTACATCTTCGCCAGCTCGTCATCGGTGAAGTGTTTTTCCATTTGGGGCGCGTATTCCCTCGGGGGCTTGTTGGAAATGGAGACGTTGTCCTTCCACTCCACCAGGGTGTAGTTGGCCACCTGGTTGATCGACCTGCGGTCGGTGATGCCCATGGACTTCAGGTAAGCGCGCGGGAAAAGGTGATGCCGGTCCAATGCCGCCTTGCTGGACTTCGTGGTTGGGTCAAGGAGATCCCTCACCTTCATGTTGGAGTAGAGGACGTTGGCATCGAGGAGGCACAGGGCGGCGAAAAAGGCGAACTGGCCCGTGTTCTGGGCTGCCGCCGTCTCCAACTGGTTGGGCAGGGTCACCTCCCAAAAGTCGTTGGTCAAGACCACGTCTATCTGCCGGTTCAAGGCCCCGACGAAATGCTCCGGGGCGCTCAAGCCCCTCAACATGGCCATGTCCTGCTCCATGCGCGCCTCGGGAGAATCGGTATAACGACCGGTGAGCGCGGACATGAAGAACCAGCGGGCCATGAGCTTGCGCAACTCGTGATCGTTCACCCCGAAGTCCCGCTTCCCTATGAGCCACAGGGCATACGTGTAGAGGATGGTGTTGTGCGAAGATATTATCCTGTCGCTCGGATACCCCGCGCTCCTTATGACCTTGAAAAAATCGTGCCAGTTGTGGAGTTTGAGAGCGTATTTTTGGGCCTCGCGGAGAACCTCGAACTGTCTTTCCCGTTGTTCGGTCGAAAACTGGCCCGTTTGCAGATCCTTTCCGCGAAGAAGGGAGTATACGTACTCCAGGCGCGCGCGCCTGAAACCCAGGGCCACGCTCACGCGCAGGAGTTGATCCGGGTTGGGCTTTATGTAGTGGTTGAACGGCGATGGTTGATTATCCGAGGGCTGTGCCTTCGCCTTTCGGCAGAAATCCTCCAACTCGGCCCTGCCGTCGTCCCAGAACACGGACATCAGAGTAAGTATGAAATCGGCCTGGTTGAGGGGCGTGCCCTTACTGTTTATCCTGACGAAGATCTCCGCCACCTGGTCCTCGTCCACCGAGGAGGATACCTCCAGGGCGGTGAGCGGATAATCGACGAGCTTCTCCAGGCGGCTTATGGCATTTTCGATCCTCTCTTCTTCCTCGTCCGAGACCTCCCTTCTCGACCGCAGTCTTTCCAGGAAGTTCTTCACATACTTGTAGGTGCTCGTGTCGGGCTTCCAGATCTCGCTTATATCGGATATCCATTCCGCGTCCTTTTCAATGGCGGGGTTGGATACCTCGAACTTCTCCTCCAAGGGCTTAAAGGCTATGCGTATTCGTGTGGGACGGAAATCCTTCCCTATGATCTCTTCACCCTTCAACACTGCATAAAGCGAGGTGAGGCGCTGTTGCCCGTCCACTATGAGGAGGTGAGGGATCTTCTGTTTTGCGTCTGCCCCTATGATCTTGTGCTCCCCGGGAAAACCGTTTTCCCAGAAAAGTAAATAACCGATGGGATAACCACGGTACATGGAATCGAAAAGGTCACGGACCTTGGCCGTCGGCCAGATAAAGGGCCTCTGGATATCCGGGAGGCCTATCTCCCCCATACTTATGTCCTCGATCAATTTTTTCAGCGAGTAATCTACTTTCTTGAAAAGCACTTCCGCCATTATCGCCTCCTGTCATCTGTCTCCCACGCATTAACCGAGGTCAACTCATGTGTTCTCCTTCCGCAAGAGCATCGCCTGGCTTCTGCCTTCCTCTGAGAGCTCCCAGGTGCCCCGTGGCGAATCTGACCGGAGCAAACCTTCCCTTACCAGGGTGTTGCGGCACCACTGGGCCGTGTTTCGCCAGCGTATGCTCTGAGGATCGGACGGCAAGGGCTGCAGGTCGTACTTGTTCAGGCTGGCCTTGACCTTCCCGTACACCTTGTCCAAAACCTCGGACATGGGCGCCGACCCTCCCATCTCCAGGAGCACGGTCAGGATGGGCTCCCGGAAGAAATCCTCAGGCGTCCTCATGCCCCTCTTTAGCCTTTCTTTCACGACCCTCCTCGGCTTAGGCGAAGGAGCGAAAAGGTTCTTCCATTCCTTCTGCAGGTTCTGGACCTTTTCCCGGAAGGAGGCCATCCGCGATCCCTTGTCTATCAGGTCTCTGGCCAGACCGTAGTCACCCTTCTCAAACGCCTCCGCCCCCATCTGGTTCAGCGAGTTCACCGCCCCCTCAATCTCCTCAAGCAATACTTCAAAGGCCAGCACCACATCGCTTTCGAGCTTTCTCGGCATGCTAATCAACCCCCTCGGTACCCTCGTCAGGTCCCTACCCGTTGCCGTTCTCCGCGCATGGCTTGCTGGGCAGGCTTTCTAAATATTGGATGTAAGACCCAGGAAGCCTGTGTTCCTTTGCACCTTCCAAGACAATGCCTTAATACCAATCCCAAGCGACAGGCTCTTCGGTTATCTCTTCGGAGATATATGTCTGCGCCTCCACGACCTGGTCACCAAAGACGACCTTAACGGAACGGCGTTCGTAACCTCCCTCCGCGCTATCCAAACTGGGGAGCTCGGATGGATCGATCCTGTAGAGGACGCCGTAAACGACGCTTCCCGGATCCTCCACGAGGTTCGCTTTCCCCGAGTCGTCCACTCCCTTCTTGTTCATGACCACCCTCATGCCCTCCAGTTTCCCCACGCCCAATGCGACGGCGGACGAGGTCCTTTCTCTCATCCTGCTTTCGAGCATGTTGGAGCCATAGGCGAAATAGACGATCTCACCATGCCCTTTCCCAATCCCCTTCACTTCCAATCCCTCTCGTTCAACCTCTCCCATGCCTCGAGGACGAGGTGGCGGGTGCGGTAGAAGCCGTATTTTTTAATCTCCTTTTCCTTGAGGACGCGGAAGGTCTCGCCGGGGAAGGTGGAGATCTCGCAACGGCGGCGATAGGCCTCCTCATCCAGGGGGTCCTCCACCTCCTCGTAGTCGTCGAGGATGTCCTCCAGCTCCTTCTCGGTGAGGTCGGCGGGGTCGAGGATGTAGCGGAGCTGCTTGCGGTTGAGGCCATAGAGCTTGGCATAGATGGCATCCAGCTCGGCGCGCAAGTGGGCGCGTCGGTCCTTGTCCCACTTGAAGGGAGGGAGGGGGATGCCGTCCTCGGCGACCTCGGCCCACTCGGGAGGATCCCAGGCATGTCCTCCCGTGGCCCGTTTGTTCTCCTCCCATTGGGCCTTTATGGCCTTACGGAGTTCCTCGTCTGCCTCGCGCCAGACATCGTCAGCGAAAGGTTTGATGTCCCACGATGTGTAAACAAGCTCGACACATTTCGGGAGAATTAACGATATGTAAATCTCATCATATGAAACAAGCGGCAATATAGGTATTTGACGCAAATAGAAATAAGTGAGACTCGTCCCTCCGAGTTTTTGCCTTATCGTATAATCCAAAGTAAGGCAGTCGAAATTTTGCAGAAAAAGCATTATTCGAGAAATAACCATTTTTGGATCAATAAGAATCAAGGGCATCTTGTGGCTAACGGCGGTTTGGGGGATAACGGTGAAGATGGCGGTGCGCTCGTCGGTTGCTCTTGCGATGTCCCGAAAACCTAAGAGCCATTTTCTTCCGTATTCGCCTAATCTCGCGTTGACTTCTTTTTGTTCTACCCAATACCACGGCTCAACCAAAAAACAAGGGTCTGCATGCTGCTCAGGAGTTGGGGTGGGAATCTTTGTGTTGGTGCGTCGGCTCATGCCATGGTAGGTGCCGAAGCGGTGGTCGAACTGGTGGATCATTTTAGCTTCGTATAGCGGGAGCCAAATCTCCTGGTCGTCGCCTTCGCCCTTGACGAAGCGGTTGCCGTGGAGGCGGAAACCGGCTTCTTCGAGCTCCCGGCGGGTGCGGAAGAGGTGGGAGTCGTTGGACATATTAAACATGTTTGAAAACCTTATGCCCCAGGGGTTTTCGCCGGTGGCCTTGTTCACCAGCACCGGCATCCTTCGGTAGATGTACCTGGTGAGCTCGGCATCCTGGCGGGTACGGAAAATGGGGCAAGTGCGGGTGTTGGGGTTGAAGAAGGCGAAGTCCTCGGAAGTGAGCTCGAAAATCCGACGCTTGTCCCGGAGCTGGGAGGTACGGGTGAGGAAGAAGGCGCAGGGAATGGGTTCTTTTTTCTCGACGCTTTTACCTTTTATTGTGAGAAGGGAGAATTTCAATAAACTCAATACGGTGGGAAATAACTTCTCTCTGTTCTGGAAGTCGTAGAGGCTGGCCAGGCGGCCCGTATTCACCAGGTGGGAGAAGAACACCTTGTTGGTGTCGTCGGTGGCGATGCCGGTGGGCACCACCACGCCCGCCCTGCCCTCCGGGTTAATCAACTCGCTGACGAGCTCGGAGAAGACGGAGTAGGTGTTGATGTCCCGGCGGGCGGACAGCGGGAAACGCCCCGACTGGCGCAGGAATTTGCTATACGACCTAGTGTAATGCAGGGCACCCTGGTACTCGGACCACAGGGAGGGGTTGGTCTGCGGCAGTCGTTTTATCAGGCGCTCGCGGGCGGCCTTGTTGGGCGCCCGGGCTATCTCCGGGTCCCGGGTGGCGAAGAACTCCTGCTCCTGCAGCTTGATGCGCTCCCACGGGGGATTGCAGAGCACCACGTCGAAGCCCCCCTGCTCGAAGACCTCGGGGAACTCCAGGGGCCAGTGGAAGAAACGGTGGCGCAGCGCCGCTTCCCAGGCGTGGCTTGGGTATCGAGAATCAACGGATGCCGAATTGTACAAATAATTGTGCAAAACCTCGGTGGTGGGAATAGTCTTCTCCCGGTAGTCATCCTTGTTCAGCCTGGCAAAAAAGGCAGCCGTCCAAAGATGGCAAGCCGTGTTATCGCGCCACCAGCGACTTTCTTCGCTCCGTAGCCTCTCGTAGGCCTCCTGCTTTTCCCGCACCTGTTCCGGAGTGTCGTCGGGAATCTCGGAGAGCTTTCGGTAGGCCTTGGATAGCTCGTGGATGTCGTTTTCAACATCTAACACAAAGAAAAGCCAACCGGCCTTTTTAGTCTTTTTCGCTTTGTTATCTTTTTTTATGGATTTGGCGAGGGCCTTATCATCGTCCACCACAGGTTCGAAGGCCTCATCGGGTATGCCCTCCTCTAAGACCTTGAGGTCGAAGATGCCTACCAAGGCGTCGCCGCAGCGGATGCGGTGGTCGAGGAAGGTGAAGGGACGCCCCTCGGCGTGGCCCTCTATCCACAGGGCCACCTTGCAGAGGTCCACGGCCAGGGGGTTCTTGTCCACTCCGTAGATGCAGTGGCCGATGACGTCGCGCACGGCGGAGCGTACCTCCTCGGGGGCGGGCTCCTCGTCGCCGGTGCGCACGCAGGCCAGCTCCTTTCCCAGGCGGCGGGCGGCAGCCAGGAGGAAATGGCCGCTCCCGCAGGCGGGGTCGCAGACTTTGATGTCCAGGATGGCCCTCTCCTTTTCCACCTTTCCCCTCGCCCTGGCAAGCCTCTCCGCAAGCACGGGTTCGAGGGCGCTCTTCACCAGTTCGTTGATTAGCTCGGGCGGGGTGTAGTAGGAGCCGGTGGTCTTGCGCTCCGTGCCTGGTACCAGACGGAAAACGATTTTCCCATCCTGTTGGGGGAAGGCGGGATGGTAATCAAGCAGGTTCTCATAAGCATTCCCCAGTTCTTCTATATTCAGAGCGGAATAATTGATGCGGCGGCGGGGGGAGCGAGCGTTCTCGGTATAGGTGGAAAGCTCGTGCAAGGCAGCCAGCAAATCCCGGTTGTAGAGGGCACAGTGGTCTAGCTCCGTCTTTTCGAAGAGCTTCCCGTTGAGCATAGGGATTTGAAGAAAAGCCCCCAGTTCCTGGTGGCGGAAGAGATTGAAGGTGGTTTGCAGGGATGCCCAAAGGTTTTGGTGATTTTCATTGCACAAGTGCAAGTCGGCCAGGTGGCGCAGGCGTTCTAGGCTGTAGTGCTCCATGTAAACGGCGGACGGCGAGATGAGCCCCCTCTCCTCGGCCACCATGAGGAAGAGCAGGCGATAGACGAGGCGTAAAAGGTCCCGGTAGAAGGACTCCGGCCCAGTCTCGCCCGTTTCCACCCGCTCGCGCAACTTGTCGTTGGCGGGGTGGGATAAAAAACCATTACCAAATATTTCCAGAGCCTTCTTTGTCAATTGGAAAATGTTCATTATATTCCATAAATTATCTTAATTTTTTCTGCAATATCAGCAAATAGCTTAGCACTATAACCAGCCGCAAATGTAGTATAGATACCTACGAAACCTGCAGCTGCTGGATTATCAAGAGATGCCATAATTCCTAGTAAACCCAAAGGTAACAAGAAAGGAAGCACATTGTTTTTTAGAGTTGTCGGCAATTCGCTAAAAGAAAATCTTCCTTCCTTAAAAGCTACAATTGCACCTAATACTTGGTCGACTACTAATGCAGCCGCCATTCCAACAATAGACCATAGAATTGCAGTATTCATTTTTTACCTCCTTCTTTTTATGATTTTAATCGTCCGTTCCACCAGGCGAAATTCTTAATAATTCATCTTCCGTTTCATATAGATATTCCTCTTTCTTTTTTAGCCAAATACGGTTTGTTATAATATCAATGATTACAATTGCTATTTGTATGAAATAGATAACACCCAGTAATGTAAAGAATCCAATTACATACTTCATTTTCCTACCTCCTTATGCTAATCTAATATCTTCATCCCATTCCTCTACTTCACAATTATAACGGTCTGATAGCTTTTGTAAATAACCTTTTCTATTTGGAATTTCTGCTGATATTGGAACCCATAGTTTTTCTATTTTAGCTTTCTCCGCTCTATATCCATTTGTATATTTTATAATTCTTCCATATAATTTTACTGTACCAAGTACAATAAAATATTTTCTGAACCGAGTATCAAGCCAATCACAATCGAAAATTTCTTTATACATTGACTTTGTAATTGTATTTTCTAGGCTTCCTTTCCATTCATAAGCATAGATACCGCAACTACATGTTGTAGAGGGAATTTCTCCGTGTATTATGAATTTTTCCATTTCAATAGGTAACGGAAATGCAAAACATTTAGCTTCTTCTTCATTTGTTTTCCATATTTCGCTTATTATTTTAGCTCTTGTGTCATACCAGCCATATCCCATATCATCCTCATCGTCGAAAATAGGAAATGTATTTATAAAAGAATAATAAAATAAAAATAGGGGCCATAGTCGGGCTTCTGATGGTAAAGCCCTCCAAAATCTGAATCCAATTACATCACCAACTATAAATTTAGTATCCATTTACCATTCACGAAGATAAACTGCACTATTTTTAGCTGTAAAAACTGTTAAACTACAAGCCTCTGTTATTCCCTTTTCTTTCAGGATTGCATTCAAACCAAAATTATAATCAACAAAAGGATTAATCTCTACTTCTTGAAGTGTGAAGTAAGACCCATCACGCTTAGTGATTATAATTGTCGCTTTATTTTTTTCTCCCGATTCATCTTTTATATGCAGATGGTAATTATATTTTGCCACCCATACATCAGGGAATACATGTTTCGTTCCCTCAGGACTTGGTAACATTATTCTAACACCTCCAGTTTTCTTACTTGATAATCTTTTATTTACTTCTTCTCTTATATAAGGTAATAATATATATAAATTATTACCTGGGCAAGATGTAGGCCCTACTTTGCTGTATGCATTGAAATCTCTATGGCCTTTTATATCCAAATCATTTATTTTGCCTGTTTCATATAAATAAATTATAAATTCAATTAATCCTTCTATTACAACAGGATTTGGTTTTTGTGTGTCAAAATCTCCGCATACTTCAATACCAATATATTTATAGCCTAATGTAGCCATACCCGAGAAAGCGTCACAATTCGACCACCAAGGGCGACACTCTAATATAGTTGCTTCGCCATTAACATTATAAAGATCATAACCTTCTAAGATATCGATGGCATTCCATCTACTCCTATGATAATTGTAATTTATCATTGTTTGACGTTTTGCTTGGTCTAATGTTATTGATTCGGACGTTCCCACAGCCATATTGTGAACACAAACTCCTATTTTCTTATAAGGCCCCTGATAGTAATTATCTGGGAATATCGGCAAACCTGTATCCTTTCGTGTTATAATTTTCATGTTATTTCACTCCCATTTTCGTATTATATATATCATCATAGATTATATTTAGTATATACCATGCATAAGAATATTCATCATCATCTTTTATAAACTTTGGTTTTATATTTGGGATATTCTTGATATCTGTTTTTTTAATGAAATTAACTATTTCTTCTTCTCCTATAAAAAATATATCATCTACATTTATAAACTTTAATGCACGTAAAACTTCATTTATGCTTACTTTTCTTTCCCTCAAACGCTGAAGAGGGATATATAATTTCTTTATTTTCGCATACTGTGATCTATAACCTTTTTCATGTTCAATTACCTTACCCCATTGATATACAATTCCGATTGTATCTATCGTTTTTATAGCAAGTAATTCACACAATATATTTCTTGCATTTTCATCAATCTTATAAGTATATATCCCACAGGAACAATTATCTGATGGGGATATATCATCATGACGGTATCGAACGCATCTAGCTTCTACTTCGGGGATATTCCACGATTGTCGTGTAATTAAACTATAAAGTGAGAATTCTGGCCCCCTATGGATATACCAACCTCGAATTCCCATTAGAGGCCCAAGGATGGTTTTCATCATTTTAATCTCCTTAAGGAACTGTAACGGGGACAGGTTCAACGGGCGTTGGTTCAACCGGTGCTACAGCAGGCATTTCGATAGGCAACACTTCCCAGATTTCTTCAATTTCACCGATTTGCATTTTTACCTCCTCCTTTTCTTGGTGCTACCTGATAGCGCAAACTGCTTTTTTCATTCCCACTATCAGGTAGCTTTTTCTAATAATTAGTTACAAAATTTATTTGAAAAATATTCTTATTGTATTCTAGCCATTTCGTTTATAATTGCTTGAACATCTTTCATCCATGGCTGGTTTGGAATACAATAACCTCGGCAATCATAGGCTGATTGAGGATTTTCATAGTGTATATGAAGCCAGTTTATGTTTGTTTGGATACCTTCTGTCCATGAGGAAAACCCATGAGGATAGGCCAACATTCCCCATGCATTGAAGGGTGCGAAACATTTATGCCCAAAATAACTTTCTTTTCCTGATATAGCAACAGATAGATAAGGATTGATATTGTATTTCATGCTTTCTACTACAAATATTATACCTAATCCTTGCATAGGAGAATTTTTTCTTCGAAGATATGTATTAATTACATTAGAATGTTGTTCAATATATTCTTGTTTTTTCCTTTCTTCCTCTTCTTTTTGTTTCTCTATTACTTGCTCTAAAATTTTTTTGAAAGATTCAATGTTATATCCATTATAATGTATTTCATATAGTTCATCTTTCTTCTTATCATAGCTATCGAGTTCTAATCCAATTATGCAAGTCATCAGAATTGCTAATAGAAATAATATGAATACAAAAATTATTACTTTAATCACATCTTTCTTATTAACAGTTTTCATATTTATAATCCCATCCCTTGTCTTTAAACCATTGCCTTATCTCTATTACTTCCCCATAAGTAATAGTGCTGTAAGGAACATAGAAATTGCATCGTTCTGCTTTCTGTTTAGCAGTAGCATCAAATGCTTGGTAATAAGTGCGAGGTCGCATGAATCTGTTTTTGCGGCATTCAACTTCTTTATAATCTTTTTCTTTAATGAAGCCTTTCTTCATGTAACAATGCATGCAGTTACCACAGATTTTTATCTCTTCTTGCCCGTTCATTTACATCCCTCCTTTTATTTAAACTTTACACTAAAAACGTTGGGCATATTTGTAGTTTTTTCTCTTTCTTTTATTATTTGTTTTAATTTGTTTACGGCTTTTTTATCACTTTTAATTATTAATTTTCGTTTTATATTATCTGTGGAACAATCAATCACCTCCATATCCAAGATAGGTAGACTAACAACTATATCGTTTCCCAACATAACTTCAATACTCACTCTTCATCACTTCTTTCTTGTTAAATTCTAACTCGATTATATTTTGTAAGCTTCGTTTGTCAAGGGGTTTTTTGAAAATTTTTTAAATGATTTCCTCTTGACATGCTCCCGCAAGTATTTTATAGTCGAAGAAAATAAGAAGGAGGAATCGGAATGGCAAATGATAAAACTCCGAAGCTTACTTATAGAGGACTACAATTTCGAATTATTCAACGACCTAGAGGTGAAATGCTAGATAATATGGGTACGTTTTTCCTCGAAAATCAGGAAATACGAATTTGTCAGGAATTATCATCAGAAATGAAACGAATGGTATTAATGCATGAAATTCTTGAAATGATAAAATTATATGAAGGACTTGAAATTAATCATTCAACGATAGTCATTTTAGCAAATAGTTTGTATGAAATCTTTGTAAATAATCCTAATATACTAAGGAGTATGTAAGATGCGTATATGGGCTACATCTGATTTACACTTATCTTTTGCAAACCCCAAACCTATGCTTGAATTGAGCTCTAAATGGTTAGGGCATCCTGAACTTATCCCCCCAAATTGGAATAATGTTGTCAGTAAAGATGATATAGTTTTAATTGCTGGTGATATATCTTGGGCTACGCATTTCGAAGATGCAATACCAGATTTGAAATTTATTAATCAATTAAATGGAACAAAAATAATCATAAAAGGAAATCATGATTTCTGGTGGCAGGGGAAACAGAAATTGGAGAATTTCACAAAGAATATGTCGATTATACCCTTACGTAATAATTGTGTACAAATCAATAATATAAGCACAGTTGGCACTAATATAGGTATAGTTGGCACACGTGGTTATAATTTTGAATATCATAAAGAAGTAAATGTATGGGAAATATCCTCTAAACATTTGAACAGAGAACTAAATAGATTACAACTATCAATAGAAGATAGCAAAGAAAAGGATATAGACATGCTTATAGCTATGATTCATTATCCACCTTTTGCGAGAGTCAACGGAGGAGAAAGTCCAATCACCAAGATTTTGGAAGAGAACAATATAAAAATTTGTGTTTATGGTCATATTCACACCATTAAAAAGCACAAGCCCCCGTTTCAGGGATGGATGAATGGAATTAGATACTATTATGTTAGTTGCGAACAATATGAGTTTTATCCTGTACTAATCTATGAGGAGTGAGAGAAATGAAAGAAGAGTGGATGCATGAACCTCCTTTGGAAGATGAATTGGTAAAGACGATGACTTGTTTTAACTGCAAAAGACTTATGTTAAAATCGAGAGCAAGGAAAATTATTCACCAGATGTATGAATTTCATTCAAATTTTGAATATACTACTTTAACTTCTCAACCTGTTTACTTATGTTTCGAATGCTATGAAAAGCTTATAAAAGGCGGTGTCGTCTAATGGTAAGGATAATGGCCCTTCAAGCCATTGATGCGGGTTCGATTCCCGCCACCGCTGCCAAAATAAACAATTCTGGGGTCGTCTAATGGTAGGACAACGGACTTTGGATCCGTTGATGAGGGTTCGAATCCTTCCCCCAGAACCAAATTAAGGCCGGGTGGTGGAACCGGTAGACACAAGGGACTTAAAATCCCTCGGGTAATCCCGTGCGGGTTCGACTCCCGCCCCGGCTACCAAAATTAAGGAGGTTAAGATGAATGATTATGATGTGATTATTATTGGCACGGGTGCTGCAGGTATTTTTACAGCTTTAAAATTAGTAGAAAATAGTGACTTAAAAGTTGGTTTATTTGATAAAGGCTCAGCCTTATCTAAAAGAAAATGTTTAAAAGATAATAAAGGTTGCAAAGGATGTAATGTTTGCTCAATTTTGTGTGGTTGGGGAGGAGCGGGTGCTTTTAGCGATGGCAAATTATTATTTTCATCTGATGTAGGTGGATGGTTGGGTGATTACATTTCAGATAATACTTTGGAACAACTTATTAATATAGTAGATGATTATTATATTCGTTTTGGTGGAAATGGTAAAATATATGGTTCAGATGATAAATTTAAAGAATGGAAAGATAAAACAAGTAAATATGGAATCAAATTTATCCCAGCAAAAGTAAAGCATATTGGGACACAAAAATGTAAATATGTGCTTTCCAATATGTATAATTATCTAAATGGGCAGCCTAATATAGATATAAAGGTAAATACTGAAGTATTAAATATAATTAGTGATGGTAAAATTGTAAGAGGAATTCATACTAATAAAGGGGATTATTTTGCTCCTATCGTCGTAGCTGCGCCGGGGCGTTATGGCTCCAGTTGGCTAATTGACGAAACTAATAGATTAGGTTTAAATGTGGGCACAAATCCAGTTGATTTAGGAGTAAGAGTCGAAGTCCATCATTCGATTATGGAAAAAGTAACTAATGAATTATATGATCCAAAATTCAGTTATATTACTGATACTTATAATGACGAAGTTAGAATGTTCTGTACTAATCCCTTTGGAGAAGTTGTGTTGGAAAAGTATGATGATATTTTAACGGTTAATGGCCATGCATCGAATAAGAAGCTTTCATTTAATACAAATTTTGCATTATTGGTAAATATTAAATTCACGAAGCCTTTCAAAGATTCTATATCTTATGCTAAAAATATAGCTAAAACAGCAAATTTAATAAGCGGAGGAATAATTATACAGAGATTTAATGATTTGCTTAACGGGAGACGTTCTACCCCCTATCGAATTAGGCAATCGTTGGTGTTACCAACATTAAAATGTGCCACACCTGGTGATTTAGGTTTGGCTTTGCCTTATCGATATGTTGTTGATATAATTGAAGCGATGGAAGCTTTTAATAAATTATGTCCCGGTTTAACAGATCGAGGTGGCGATACATTATTATATGGTTTAGAGGTTAAGCTTTATTCACAGAGGATAAGAGTTAATCATGAGATGGAAACCAGTATTAATGGTCTGTATACAATAGGTGATGGGGCGGGATTAACGAGAGGTCTAGTACAAGCGTCAGCCTCAGGTTATATTGTGGCCTTGACAATTTTAAAAAGGTATGGTATAAATATTACTGATGGAGAATTGGATATAATTCCTAAAGCCGATGTAGCTCAATAGGTAGAGCACTCGCCTTGTAAGCGAGTGGTCGAGGGTTCGAATCCCTCCATCGGCTCCAAAGTAAAATGGTGTAGAAAAGATGAAAGGGCCAATTATGGGAGATGGAGGATAATGGTAAAAAGGCAATTAAATATACCAAACAAATTTTTGAGAAAATACTATCTTTGCAAAATAATTATGGGAAAGAGAAAGCAGAGAAAGATTTTGGTGGTGAAAAACAATGATGAGTGACTACGGGCGGCTGTCCATAGAGTGGTGTGATGTATGCGACAAATGGAAGAATAATATGGAGTTAGTTTTACACGGCTGGATACCCAGTAAAAAGAATTCATGCATCACCTTGCCCAATGGCCGAACTGTCCCCAGCATTAATTATTCGCGTTGGCAGTATAAAGCCCGTAAATTTGTAAGGGATACCTGGCTCCGTACTCCAATAATTGAGCCCATCACGATTCAAATAGAGACCAATTGCCACAACGACACAGATGACCTGGCCAACACAGTTTTAGACATATTGGAGGGCATTGTTTATGAAAGCAGCCAACAGGTGCGAGAAATCATGGTCGAAAAACGTAAGAAAAAGCATGGAGAAGACTACGAAACAGTAATTCGAGTCGAGGGGCTGGATTAAAAATTGTTGTGGTCGGGAGATAGACTAATGGCATATTGTGGGAATGCGTATTACGGGAAGGCAGGGACGGATTTGCTGGGGTTATATCCGCAGTATCTGCAAGGAGAAAGTCTTGCGGAATTCTTAGTGCGAGTATTTGAAGCAGTGGTGCCAAGCAGTATATTTGGTGAATAGGAGGGATTGGTTGATGAATCTTGGAAAAATCGTTCGGGAATGGGAGGAACCACAGGAAGATTTTACTATACCCGATATCATTCCCAATATCATCCCTGTTCCCGAAAAGGAGGAAAAACTAATACCGGAGTAAAGGAGGAGACATGGCAATATATGGGTATCGCGCATGGCGACTGTGTGAGTATGGTAATTTTCTGTTGGCTCTGGCTATCCCGGTTAGGTGGCACAAAACTATGCGGGCCCAGTGCTTAGAGTTATCCTCATTGCTGGATAACGAAAAGCCAATCCCGTTGGGGCCAGCGCCACATTATCATTGCAGATGCGGGATATATGCATATAACATAGATTACACGGACGATATATATACGGCTATGCGTGCCCTCATTGCCAGTGGTAGGCATAAGACCTTATCGGATGGGATTTACGATTTCCTGGGGTATTATCTTGATTCCGATGTTGTATGGGGATACGTTTGGCTGTGGGGACGAATTATCGAACATGAGTGGGGATACCGCGCCCAATATGCCCGGATGTTGACACTTTTTTTGCCGTATGAAACCCCCCATTACAAAGAAATAAATGCGGAATTGAGGGATGGTTATGAATGCGAGGTAATAGGATACTCTCTACCCCACATCAAGTCCGCCTTGTTAAATGAGTTTCGTTGAGGAGGTAAAAAAGAGAGGAGGTCAAAATGTTAAAAAAAGTTAAATTGGAAAGGTTAGTGCTGGACTACAATTTTTACCCGCGGACACAGGTGAGTGATGAGCATGTGTCAAATATACGGGAAGCTATTCTGGCTGGAAGAGAACTTCCACCTATCCTTGTAGACGCTAAATCATTCCGGATTGTGGATGGGTTCCACCGCTATTTTGCCTACAAACAGTTGCAGTTTGATGAAGTGATGGCCAACGTCCGCAATTATAAATACGAAGAGTATATGCTGGAAGACGCTGTGCGGCTCAATTCCGATTACGGCAGACCATTCCATACGCAGGATAGGAGGTGGATTATCTTGCGTGCGGAGGAACTGGGCCTGTCGCGTGCTTGGGTTGCAGAGGTGCTTGGAATCACCCGAGAACGTGTTGATCAGTTGGCAACCCAGAGGGCTTACTGCGCCGACGAGATAGTGCCCCTTAAGTGCGGTCTGGTTAATATGGCTGGCCATGAAATCACGGAGAAACAGCGGCGTGCGAATGAGAAATGGGGCGGAATAAACGCTGCATTTTATGCGAAACAACTGATTATCTATTTGGATTCCGAGTTTCCAGTTTCCCAGGAATTAGCGGGGCTCCTCGATGCGCTCACTGCAATATGGAATGAGCGGAGGAATATTGTGGAGGTGAGCAATTAATTGGAGAAGTATGATGATAGGCTGAAGATAGGAGGGACGGATTAAAGGATGAAAAGCGAAAAATTAGTTTACGAATTGCTCAAAGAGGCCATTGAGTACATTGAAATGGCGAGTTATGCTGATAATAGCGATGGTGAATATTTACCAGTTTGTCAAGAATGTGGAGGATGTGCCGGAAAACATGAACCTGATTGTAGAATCATGAAATGGCTTGAAAGAACAAAAAGATTTCTATATGGAGATGATTTTTTGGAGGAATAATCATAAAATCAATCCCCGGTAGCTCAATAGGTAGAGCAGGTGGCTGTTAACCACTAGGTTGGGGGTTCGAGTCCCTCCCGGGGAGCCAAAAATTATAATAACTAACGGAGAAGAGAGGAAGAGAATTGAAGTTGCAAAATATCCATTTGTATGATATAATAAGAATTTGAGAGGAAGGAATGAATTGGAGATGATTAATATGTCCACTACTGGATTTAGATTGTGGTATTATTCCCCATTTTATGAATTGTGCTTATTTAGTGTAATTTATAACCATCAATGGACAAATATCAATAAGGCAACTTGTTCTATTCACAATAATCCCCCAGCAAAAAATTGTGATTGCGGATTTTATGCTCTTAAAACTACGTATACGAAAAATTCTGAATATCTTTCGCAAATTATTATTCAAGAAAAAGTGTGGAAGCATTTCGGAATAGACCCAATTTTTTTCCTCGAAACCACACTTCTCAATCCCAAAGATGGCCTCACTTTTATGGGTTATGTCCGTTTGGATGGGCGCATATGTGAAAATAAATTTTACTATAGAGGAGAGTATGCAAAAGTTGATACGATTTTTCTGCCAATAGAATTTGCTGGGCATGAAAAAATAGCAAAGCAATTAAAAAGAAATTACGAATGCGATATTGTTACTTTTTCTCTTTTGGAAATGGTTGAAAAAAGTAAATCTTATCTGGAATCTTTTTCTTGTTCGAGACTATATACTTATAGCAAGTGAGCGTAAATATAATTTGGTTTTTGGGGTGTAGAAAATGAGTATAAAAGCATATCGATTGTGGAGATATGACGGTGCTCATCTTCGTAGTTGGGGTATGATGGATTGTTATTGGGAAAAACCCGTCCTCAAAGCCCACTGTTATACGAAGAATCAGCACAGAAAAAGCCCTCCCGTAAAATCCTGCTCTTGTGGTATTTACGCCTTTAAAAAATTAAATGAAGCCATCATCAATTATCTTCTTGGGACACATGATTGTATCATTGGGGAAGTGAATTTGTGGGGAAAGATTATAGAACATGCGGATGGGTATCGTGCCGAATATGCGCAGGTGGAGCAAATCTTATTACCAAAGTTATGGGGAAAATGTTTTGTTGGAAGCAGGATAAATGAGGGGGACAATGAACATATTATTATAGACTGCGAAATAGAAGAGAAAGTTGGGAAAAAAATCGCTGATAAATATGATTGTTACTACGAATTTTTGGAGCTTTCCGATTATATTGATTTGCCCTTCAGATTGAGTGGGCCGGGTTTGATAGAGCTCATTAGATTCTTAGCCCCACAAAACTTGGTTTATCCCGTTTCGCCCCTTTTTAACATCTTCCTATCACCTTATTTGGATGAATATTCTGTGGATTTGCGTTTTTACTTCCACAAGTCTGGGATGGTATCTATTGATGCGAACTTAAATTATTACAACTATACCGAAATAATACCACCCATTACGCCCCAGCTCATGTTGATAATTTATTCCACTATGAGGGATATGGGGCTCATAAAGTATAATTCCCAAACAGATTACGTTTTGGAGGAGGCGAGTATGCGATTAAATCATGCAGCTTATTTTTTCGCTATATCCTATTTTACAGAGCTTTGAGGGAGATGAAAATATTTGGAGATAAATGGGAGTGTAGCTCAGTTGGTAGAGCATCGGACTTTTAATCCGAAAGCCGGAGGTTCGATTCCTCCCGCTCCCACCATAGAAAGGAGGTCATATGAATACTTATATTGGGCCTATAAAAGGGTTTAGAGCTTGGACGGTTAAAAAACATAATAATAATTATAGAATAGGAAGTCTAATTGATGCTTTTATGTGGGAAGGAGAGGGATTTGTACAGGCATTTTGTTCTTCCATAAGAAAACATAAAGATATTCCTAATCCTCATTGTTCTTGTGGTATTTACGCTATTGATGCTGAGACAAATTTTATCATGAAGGATTATAATAAATATTTGCTCTTGGATATATTCAAAAATTATATAGGATTAGAAACCAATATGTTCTTTTCAAAAAGTATAATGGGTTTAGACAGAATTGTTTTTGGTGAAGTTCTTCTATGGGGTAAGGTTATAAAACATGAAATAGGTTTTCGTGCTGAATATGCTTGGCCTTCTAAGATTTATCTTTTTGGGTGGGATAATAAAAATTGTCCGGCTATAAATGGTTGCTCCGGCGAAGAAGATGAAAAAATTATCAAAGACCTTACATCTTTCTACGGTTGTGAGGTAGTTTACAAAAAGTTAAAATGCGATTGTGCTAAATTGTACAACAAATCTAATTATGGGCTTCATTTTGCTACGAAAGATGATCAACTTCAATATAAGGAGACAACAAGCCAAGATGTAATACATGTTTTCTTCATAACCGAACGAGCTAAAAATTTTGAAGACCAAGAAAATAGGCAACCCTTTAAAGATATTTATTTTATTCAGATAAATGGTTTGGATTTAGGTGCAGGAAAATATACATATATACTTGTACATGATTTACTTTTGGCCGAAACATCTACGCCAAAGGATAACAGTATATTTACAGTGAATCCTGAATTAGTGGGTGGGACATGCCCTGCCATCATGGATGATACATTTAAATATCTGGTATGTGATGCTTTTCTGCTTGTAATTAACTAAAATATAAGGGAATAAAAAATGAAAGCTAAAGTCAAAAACAAAAAAGTAGTTATAGGAATAGACCCCGGAGTTTCCAAAATCGGAATTGCGGCCATCGATTCCGATGGAACCTTAATGAAGAAAACGACTATAAAACTCCAAGGGGAAGAAAGAGGTGATGAGGCTTTAATTCAATTTTTAGACTTCATCGAAGAATTAGCCAACGAGATAGAAGATGAGAACCAGAAAATAGTTGTCGATTTCTACTTTGTCATCGAAGAATACGCTATCTATGGCCTTAAGGCCTCCGTAGTGAACGCTTTCAAAATGGGACAAATCTCACAGGCCATTCGGGACACAATAAAGATATTAAGAATGGTTAATTCACCCTATCTCGGCGCTATAGAAACATCCACCGTTCGAGCCGTAGATATGCGACGTTACTTAACCGGCAACCCCCAGGCTAAAACAACTCAAATAAAGGAAGCTCTGAAGATAAGGGGTTACGATTTCCGGATGAATGAACATGAAAGAGACGCTTTAGGTTTGGCCTTATATTGGCTTATCGGTTTAGACAACAAAATAAACAAAGGAGAATAAAATGGGCAAGAAAAAGAGATCCATAAAACAAATGAATAGGGTTATCGATTACCTGATTATCGCCGACTTTTCAGTCTTGGAAAGCAATTTACATGATGTTTACAGGTGTCTGGAAGATGAATTGGATCAATTAACCGAAGAGGAGCTAACAGAGCTGGGAAGAATAATCCTAGTCAGTGCAGAAAAGATATCGAGCTATCTACTCAGTCTGGAAGAAATGCTCCGTTATCTATGGGTTATCAAAGTAATAGATTTAGATATGAAACAAAGGGTAAACAAAGCGATAGCCTCTCTTCAAGGGGATTTTCGTAATGTAGTAGATGTTCTCAGGGCTAAGCGCAGGCTGTTCGATAGTTGGGCCTTTAAATGAGAACCGCCCAAAACCGCCGCCCGGGATAAAATTTAAAATAGCTAGTCCAAAAAAGCAGGAAATTTATAATTCAAGGGGCAATTAACTGAGAGGATCAGGGTTTCAGGTGTAGGTGCTCTTATTTTATTATTATTTTATGGGAGCGGGTTAGATTTTAGATGTTTTTACGAGAATAGATTGGATATTAGGTACAGATACAGTTGTTTTGTTGCTGTTTTGTGGGAGGGAGTTAAATTTTAAGTGCGGATGTCACTATTTTGTTAATATTTTGTGAGAAGAAGTTGGATTTTAAGTGCAGATGCCGTTGTTTTATGAGAACAGGTTGAATTTTAGGTGCAGATGTTAGTGGTGGCCCCCTCAGGGGCGGCGGCGTCAAACTGGAAGATTATTCCAATAACCCCGGATACCATTATTTTCCAATAATCGCTTGCTATGCTAAAAGTGGCTTAAATACTTAATAAAATTAACTTCACTTAATGGAAATTATTACCAACAACTAATTTATGGCTTAAATACTACGTTTTAGCATACCAAGCGTAATTTACGGCTTATTTAAGCCAAATTTTCGCTGCCATATACTGGTAAAACTGGTAAAAGCTTACAATTGACACTTACTATCATTATATTTATGATAATCATAGGTGGCGCCCTAAGGTGGGCGCCGAAGAGTAGAAAGGAAGAGCTATGAACAAGCTGGACAAAAAACTGAAAGAAATAGTGGGTGAAGTAGCATACTTCATCGACCGTGTAATTTCTGATGAAGAGACATGGTATATCTATATCCTACGGGAAGAAGACATTATGTATTGGCTGGACGACGAAATTGATGTCAAAAATGGGGTATTCTTAAGGATTCCCTACATTAATTTCCGTGATGTTGTCGATATGGCGGAAGAGATAGGCGGTTTAGAATATGCTGACGACATAAGTCAACAAGTAGAGGACGCAATATATGCATATCTCAGCAAAAAGGACGGAATCGAGGTGGCGTCAATGGGGATTGAGGACGGCGACATGTATGTCGTCGTCCACATCCAATAATTTATATCCCCATAGGGAGTAATCCCTATGGGGATAATTTTATTTTTTTTTGCTAAAGCAAAGCCGTCCTCCAGGGTACCTGAACTATTGTTTATAGGCGCTATGTGTGCTGTCAACAAGTAGAGGACGCAATATATGCATATCTCAGCAAAAAGGACGGAATCGAGGTGGCGTCAATGGGGATTGAGGACGGCGACATGTATGTCGTCGTCCACATCCAATAATTTATATC
>Ga0078972_1007250_pt1 | contig 24923 bp, 19 predicted proteins | sample YelNatPaOPGAMG01_FD_67568 | JGI IMG/M metagenome (GOLD analysis project Ga0078972, IMG submission 67568) | Hot spring thermophilic microbial communities from Obsidian Pool, Yellowstone National Park, USA - OP-RAMG-01 (SPADES assembly) (version 2) | ecosystem: Environmental > Aquatic > Thermal...
TGAAGAATATGTGATTTGAACCTGCTATACACAAGCAAAGAAGGATCGTGGATGCTTGCACGTCTGCATTGCATACGGATATCGATTCTTTCTTGCGTTCCCATGTTCGACTGCGTCGCGAATCCTCTTCATTCCAGTGGTGTCACGCCTTGCAGCGACAATGCTTCCAAGGCGCTACATCGAAAAAAATAACGACCGAGAATCCTGAATCGACGTATGAATCCGCATGCCCTTATTGTTGCTCTTCTAGTATCGGGTCTGTACATCTCAAAAGCATGCTCGGAAAATATCGACATGCCGGCATTGGCCAAGCAGTTCAGTATTCCATTCTAGTGTGACATGGGCGTAGCGTTCGAACGTTTCCGCATTGATCGACGGAAATGACATACTCAGTAGAGATCCCGGCTGGCAGGGTGATTTTCCGGGATTCGCGCCCATATTCCACCATTCCTCGCGCAAACCCCAGGTTCCGACATCCTCCTCCTAAACGCCCGTCGGAGACAATAGCCGTTTCGTAAGTTCCGGCCTGCACTGAGCCTGCCAAGAGCGTTTGCAATAATCCCTATGGCACCGGTGCGTACCTGGCACGACGAGAGCGCGGCTTTGGGAAACCACTGAAGGCGTCGGCTTGAGGCATGGTTCACCCGACACGAGGTCAGATCTCATAGACATTCCGAAGTCCAGCGGACTTGCTATGCAGGCGTGCCTTCGAGGCAAGACCCGTTCGAGTTACATGGCTTATAGGAGGAATCCTGGGGGCTCGTCTCCCCTTCACAACCCTCTGAGGAAAGCGTCGTCGTTTCGCAAAATAGCGGTTTTGCTCCGAACCCGCGCGTGAGAAGGTGCACGAATCGCTGAACTCGTGTGCTCTTCCGTTTCGTGCCAAATTTCGCCTAAAAGGTACGGAGCACACGAAAGCGCACGCTCTTGGTGAACGTACCACCCGGCTCGATGGCCGACCCGGGGGATTCAGGTCAAAATGATCAGACTTGCAACGTAAAAAAATCCGTTCAAGCTGATTCCACCTCAAGACGACTCCACTCTAAATCATCAATACCATAGCATAGAATTTGCTCTCGAGCCGGCAACCAACGGCATCCAAATGTTTTTCTGAGGAAGCACCACGACACAGCAAACCGGGAAGCGGAACACGCGCGGCAACGTCGGCGCCACCGGACACACCATCATCTGCGCCACTACATAACTGCATATTTGTGCTGCTACTTGTTCAGTTCAAGCTGGTGCATTTTTTTGAAAAAGTGATCCTAGTCGACGTGAACAAATACATATTTCCTTCCAACATACTACGAACAAGGTATGCGGTTGAGATCACCGGACCAGTGGCTACGGATTCGGCGCTGGCGAAGAACTGGCGGGCGTTCAGGGCACCCCGTGCGCAACCTTGCCCTGCTTGTTGTTATGCTTGGCGTTGGCCTGCTCTGGCTACACCCCGAAGCGCACTGGTACCAGCGCCTCAGCGGGCAAGTTCGGGCTAGGTTACGAGAGCAGTCTGCCGGACACCTCGTGAGCAGCGCCGACCGGAGCGAATCGGCCTTGCGTGAGGCTGGACATGGAATGAGTGCGACTGCGTCAGTGAAACTGGGTCAAGCTCGCTGTAGCTGTGCACAAGAAATAGATACAGCGTTTAACTGCTTAAAAATTCAGAGCGACGTTTTGGTAAGAGCGCTGGTGACGACGGCGCTCAGTTACGCGAAACCGTGGCGCTGTCAAGACGCTGCCAGCCTGCTGGCTACGTGTTATCTGGATCAACGATATGGGAACTTGTCCAGCCCGACAGTAAGTCTCGCTACGGTGGAACAGCGCGTACTTGGCGGGTACAGTGATCCGTTCCAGGCGCTCTGGGCCTGTGAGTTCTACCTCGCCAACTTCCTGCTCTGCGTCGACGACCTGGTTGGCGGTTCCGGAAACACAACGCGGAGCCTCCTCGGCGGTGCAGGACATATTCTGGGCGAGCTCCTGGTGCCTGTGGGTCGACCAGACATGCGGAGTCGGCAAATACTTCGCGATCCGAAGCGGACGAGTAGCATCCTTTATTGTCTCTTGAACTGGCATCGATGGGTGCTCCATCTTCAAGAAAATACTGCATGTATCGAGCCCTGCGAGGCTGTTGATGCAGCGCCCACATTCGACAAGATCTGCACGGGCTCGCTCTGTGCGGTGCTGTTTCGCGAGCCGCGGGGTCCACCGGTGACGCTCGCGAGCCTCACGACACCGGAACGGCCAGTACCGCGAGCCTGCATCGCCTGGTTGTTTGATGTGCTCGCGCAACTGGCGCTGCTCGCGGACGAGAAAGAGTTCGGGTCCAATAACCTATTCGCGCTCAGTGAAACAGCGAGCTATGGATCGTGCTGGCCAATCGCTCAGCGTCTCGCTGGTTGCCTGTATACAAACGTTGTCGACGGCAATGGTGGCCTCATCGGCCCAGTGCATCGTTGTGATAAATCACTAGGTGATCTCAGCGAATGCATCGGGGGGATCGCTCTTCGAGAGACGGCCCTACATTGTGCGACGCGGGATAATCTCTGGGCAGTGCGATGTGCACCCATGGTAGATCTTGACTATCGATCTTGGTACTTTGGTACCATGCAACTTGCCGCAAAAACGTAGTGAGCACATCGAAAGCGACATTCCCGCTTCTCGTTCCTTGAATATCTCATGGAGCACGGGCGTGGTGCGGATGCTTTTCTGGTGCGGTGCTCCAGGTGGTAAGAGCGTTCGCAGAGCTGCGCGCTCGCCACCGAAAACGGTGCGGATTCACATCCGTGGACGAACGAGATGTCGTCATGACCGGAATTGGCTAGTTTTGGCCAGAACACTTTGCATATGGCTGCCCTCGAGCTATTTGATGGCCGATCGGGTACCGCAAGCGGTGCACGACATGAAGGCGTCTGTTCCGAGCGAAGCGTGCTCGCAGACAGACAACCGCACAACCGTGCCGTCGTACAGGAACGCTGCCAAACAATTTCGCGAAGCAGTCCCACCGTCAACAAATCCTTTCCCCGCATGTTTTCACGAGGCGCTCGATCTCTAAGTCCAATACCCGGTACGAGGCAAAAGCAGCCAACAAACATCCTCATTGGTGAACCCAATGGTCGCGACTCGCGAGACCTACCCTGCCACAGACACAGTGACTCGAATGCGTCATTATCAGCGGACCAAAAGCATTCTCACCTCGTGTCTGAGAATATCACCGCAATGAGCGTCTTGACTCTAGCTACGGACTCGCATCTGGGCAAGCGGGCTGCTTCGTTCCAGGCGCCACCTCGAACCACAGGGCGTGACACCATAGAGAGCACCTGTACCAGCAAAATAGACGGACACCGTCGACGTTCACGACCAAGAGGAGCAGCGCTAGCAACGACGAAGTACAGTTGCAAAGCTAAAATTGCAGTGCTCGAGTACGAATGCGTTACGACACACGCACACACGTAAATCTTCGACGTAATCCACTGCACTGTCCAGCGCCGGGCGGGTTGTTCGGAAGCGGCGCACCGCGCACGCGAGCTCAGTTAGCGCAGCGAAAAAGACGCACGCTCAAAAAATCAGTCGCATAAAATGCCCAACATGTGAAGCGGATCTACCGCAAACAATCGGGAGACAACAGTCGACGTTGCGCCAGGTGCACCTGCCCTGAGAACAACCGTCAAGCTACTGTTTCAGTGGAGGCGGCACACAGGCAAACCCATGAACCGCCTTGATGCGTACCTCTAGAGCATCATAGAACTTCTCTTGCGCGCTCAGCGACGGTCGTCCCAGTTCCACTTTGTTCTCGTGTACCATAGACGGAACCTTCGCGAGCGTAACTCCTCCACGTCCATCGCAAGTGGCGAAACGGAAGCCTGCCTGCAGCGCCTATCGGCACGTCGCTTGCGCCAGGACGTGCGATCACGCTCCTTTGCGCATCCTTCGTGTCATATTCATACGAAAATGTTCTATTATGTACTATATGCACGAAACGCGCACCAGCGCCCATCGATGGCGTCCAATGAATCCGAAAGGGTCATGTGCTGTACCAGTAGGGCAAACGCGCACCAGCGCCCATCTGTCACGTCTAATTAATCCAAACTTGTTCCTATTCTCATGCAACCGGCCTGTCGACGCCACGGCCGCGCGAGCATTCATGGCCCCTCAACGTCTGCTTGCGATCCAGATGCGCGCAGTGCCCCGAGCCGCCGCAGCCGCCGCAGCTGCCGCAATGCATCTATGGCGTTGGCGACATTCTTCCATACGTTGGGCTCCACTGAATTTCAGGGATTGGTCGTAGCTACCCCAACTGCCCCACAACATGAATAGTTCTCTCATGAAACGTGTCGATTCAGTCGACTTTACCTCCCCGTTGCAGGCTAACGTCGAGTTGCTGACCTCGTTGCTGGTGAGCGTCGTCGAACAGCACTGCGGTGAGGCAGTCGCGGGAGCTTTCGAGAAAGTGAGAACGCTGTCGCGTCTCTACGACCTCACGCACGAAGAAAAGCACTTTGAGGAACTGTGGTCGCTTGTGCAAGAGCTCCCGATTGATGATCTCGTGAAAATCTGCTCTACTTTCAGCAACCTGTGCAACTTGACGAACATTGCAGACCATGTGCACCGCATCCGCCGCCGCCGAGCTTACGAGCGGGGCGAGTCCTCGTTCCTCTTGCACTACGGCGCCGCGGAAACCTTCGAGTACCTGGTCAAGGCAGGCTTCACTCCTGAGGAGATCTATCGCAATTTATGCAACCAGACGATCGATATGGTTTTGACGGCGCACCCGACGCAGTCGGTGCGACGCTCGCTGCTAAGCAAGCTGCACAGCATTGGAATGCTGCTCATTGAGCTGGATCGCAACGACTTGACCCCACAGGAGCGAGATCTCTTGCACATGCGGATTGAAGCAGAAATGAATGCCTTATGGCGGACAGATGAGGTTCGACGCAGTCGTCCGAAGCCGGAAGACGAAGCGCGGGCCGCCCTCAATGTCATCACGTCTACGGTATGGGACTCTGTTCCGCGTTTCCTACGGCTGTTGGATATTGCGCTCCGCAAGATTGGTATCGAGGGGGGGATACCCCTTGAATGTCGTCCGTTCGTGTTTTCCTCGTGGGCCGGCGGCGATCGCGACGGGAACCCCAACGTGACCGCTCAAGTGACTTGGGAGACGGTGCTCCTTAATCGTTTCCGCGCTGCAGAGCTCTTCCTTGAGGCGATCGAGAGCCTAATGTTTGATCTCTCGCTGCATTACTGTAGCCCCGAGCTGCGCAAGTACATTCAGACGTTACCCGAGCCACAGCTGGTTGAAAAAGGCGCCCGAATATCTCTCATATATCGCGAGTTTTCGCACCACGTACCACCATCGGAACCTTATCGACAGGTTCTGGCCCACGTGCGTGATCGAGTACGTCTCACGAGAGACTATTTCGGGGCATTGCTCTCCCAAAATCATGCGTTAGCGGATCAGATCGATCCCAGCATTGTGCTTACCCACGAAGAAGAGCTACTGGAGCCACTGCGCCAAATCTACGCCTCCTTGCTAGCCGAGAGTGACGTTGCGGTGGCTCGCGCAGGACTCACCGACCTTATCCGCCGTGTTCAGGCCTTTGGTTTATCACTTTTGCGCCTCGATATTCGTCAAGAGGCGAGCATGCATACCGAAACCATGGACGCAATCACTCGGTATATCGGCGGCGGGTTGAAGCCGTACACCGAGATGACCGAAGCAGAACGGATGGCGTTTCTGTCGGAGACGCTGCAAGGACGCCGCCCACTCATTCCCCGCGACGGCATACCGGACTGCAGCGCTGCCGTCCAGGAGGTCTTGCGTACCTTTGAGGTATGCGCGAAAATCTCCCGTGAGATATCCACCACCGCGCTCGGTGCCTACGTCATTTCGATGTGCATGGAGCCGAGCGACGTCCTCTGTGTGGAGGTACTCCAACGCGAGTTCGCACCAAAACGGCCTCAGAGGGTGGTACCGCTCCTCGAGACCATCGGAGCGTTGCAGAAGGCTACTGAATTGTTGACAAGCCTGTTTGAAGTGCCGTGGTACCGCGAGCACCTCAGGAGCGACCACGACAATGTTCAGGAGGTCATGATCGGTTACAGCGACAGTGGCAAGGACGGTGGTCGAATCACCTCGGCGTGGGAGCTTTATCTTGGCCAAGAGCGTCTGGCCCAGACTGCCCGAAAGTACGGCGTGCACTTGCGCTTCTTTCACGGTCGCGGAGGCACCGTGGGCCGCGGCGGTGGGCCCCAGCACCTCGCGATCATGTCACAGCCGCCGGATACCATCAACAAGTATTTGCGGGTAACCATCCAGGGAGAAGTCATTCAGCAGGATTTCGGAATGCCGGCCCTTGCGGATCGTACGCTGGAAACCTTCACAACAGCAGTTCTCCGGCAAGAACTGATGCCTTTCCGCAACGTACATCCCAAGTGGCGTGAAATCATGGACCGCATGAGCCACGTGAGCTGTGAGCACTATCGTTCGATCGTCTACAAGCAACCGAACTTTGTGCGCTATTTCCGGTGCGCTACACCAGAACCTGAGCTCGGCATCCTGAACATTGGGTCGCGACCCCAGAAGCGACGCGAAGGTGGCGTGGAAACGCTGCGGGCGATACCATGGGTCTTCAGTTGGAGCCAAAATCGACTCCAGTTACCGGTCTGGCTGGGCATCGGCGACGCCATCGAGGACACCATCGAGCGAGGCGATGGCGACACCCTTCGCAAAATGTACCTCGAATGGCCCTTCTTCCGGTCGTTTATGGACCTTATTGAAATGGTGCTCGCAAAGGCCGATACCCATATCGCTGCCAAGTACGACGAGGTGCTGGTTCCGGATCCCGACATGCACGCCATTGGGTCAGAGCTGCGGAGGCGGCTCCAGCATACCATCGCTTTGGTGATGCGCGTGTCGGGCTCTCGGCGTCTTCTCGATAACGACCGTCCACAGCAACGAGCGATTGATGCGCGGCGGCCTTGGTTGACCCCCATGAACTTGGCACAAGTGCGAGCGCTGAAACTCATGCGCACTGCAGCAGCGCAACAGAGCGAGCCGGAGTCGAACGTCACCGATTTGTTTGTGATTAGTGTCAAGGCGTTGGCGGCAGGCCTGCAGAACACCGGTTAAGCGTGGTATCCAGGGTTCGTCCTTGGATGCTCTGTACGATAGGGAAAAGAGCGGAGCTTGTCTGCGTGAGTTCACGATTGAACAAGCGCAGAACGAGCGATCGGCGAAAGCGTCTTTCAGGCCAAACGTAAAGCAGCACAGCCTCCACCTGTGATTGATCAGCGCGGAACACCGACCCGTGCGCTCTGTTCGTGCATTCCGATTCCCTCTGGGGAGTTTCTCTCTCAGATGCACCGACTCGATATTCCAAGGGCCGGCACAAGGGCTGGTGGATGCATACATAGGTACGGGATGCTCGGTCTGTTTTCCCAAGCGACTTCAGCGACGCTTTCTCGCGGGAATTCGATACGTTACTGGCATCAAAATGGTTCATGGTAGGTCAGGACTCGGATTCAGAGTACTGCGGTTATCATGAGACCATGGAGACATACAGGGCTCCTCTCTGCTTTTTCACTGACATGCAGCATGCTCGAATCGCGCGTTCATCAAGTTTCCGATATTTCTGTTTCAGGTTGCTTTGTCGACACATCCATTCGCGCTGCGGAATGGATGAGGGGAACGGGAACGAAGGTGCCCCTTGGCGATTTCCTCACAAGCTCCGGCAGCAAGCCCCCTGAATCTATCGCCTCGAACAATCGACTCGGTCTGAACGGCAAATCCCCCGCTCTTGGTGATCATCGACGGAACGACATTGGACGGCAGCATGAAACCTCCCACGGGAGATGATGCAGGACGCGTTCTTTCGTTCGGTGTTTGCCAGGAAGAAGACCACGGGATCGGAATGGATTCCAGTCAGCGATCGCTTCGAGTGGAGCGTGCTTCACTGCGTTGCCCGAACGAAGCGTGTTCAGATCGATATTCGTCGAATTGTTCTCCCGTTTCGGATGTTCGTTTCGGTACTTGTTTTTCCATGGTCAACATCGCGCTCCACAAACCCTCTATCGAATGGAATAGCCTGTTCTTGCACGTCCAATAGACAGCGTGCTCGAGCAGGAAATCGCAAACGAGAAGCCTGTCATCGTTGCATGTTGCAGCGGGCGCGAAAACGAGCAAGCACATCGCGGGAAGCCTTCTGTACCAGTCGAGGGCATGTACCGAGCGATGAAATGAGGTTTCACGCGCCACGGCGTTGTCGTCTTCCTCCTCAGCGGAGGACTACGACTAGTTGGAGAAAGTTTGATATACTTATGAGAACACGCAACTACCGTGGATTGTCAGCGCTACGAAGCGCGCACCGATGCTTTATACAAAGCAGATGAAAATGGCAAGCAACGCTTACATCTCAACGAAAAGCTGCGCATCCAGTGTGTCGATAGCAGCTGTGCGTGTCGACATTGCGACTGGAACACCGCAATCAACATCCTTCGACTCCTGACAACAGAGCTGGAGGGGCAGGAATGACCGGCGTCTTTCATGCTGCAGAGAAGAGATAGAGGAAACGGAGCTAATCATACAAAACCCCGCAACAGGCTGGTGATGACGACAAAGTATACTGACCCAAACTTGAGCATGATCATCCGAATGAGAGCACCCGTCCCTTTCTAGTCTAACATGGGCGTCACGTGATGCACGCCGTATAAACGCCGGGAACTGGACCAGAGCGTCACCATCACCATCACTATCATTATCACGATCATTATCATCACCACCATCACCGTCACTATCAGCATTGTCATCACCATCATCACTATCATTATCACCATCCTGGATTCGGATCGCGAGTGTACGCTTTACAGGGGCTGTCTCCGTGTATACCCTCGGATGAAGCAATCCAAAACCGCCTGACGTGTCGCACACTATATCCAGGGAACCGGAGTATCGCCTTCTTGGGTACGGCGTGCGAGCGCAGACTTGACACCAGATGCCTCCGCAATGAACATCAGGTAGAACAACCACAGCAGCAGACATAGCGTCCTACATACTGACCTCTATGTAACGGTCAAGCGGTACGCAGTCTGTTCTCTGATGATGTGCCAGGCGATGCTCCAGCGTCGCAGCATCGATGCACTGTGCTGCATCCTGCCCGCTGCTGGTCAGCTGCTGCTCTTGCAACTGCCACTGTTCCGAAGAGCAGACACGTGCTTCTCGTTTGCTGTTACTTTGCAAACAAAACTGCGCTCGTGTTGAAAACGACTCCATGAAACAGCCCGTTGACGTGAACGGTGAGCGATCACGACGGACGCGCTGTAGCCCGCACAGCGACTCTGGACTAGCACCCATGCAATGATGACCATGATACATTAATCTTTAAGACCTATGCACGTACAAAAGCATACACAAATCCAGACACCCCGCATTCTCGTTCCCGATAGCTATTCACACACACACACACACACAGAGGGAGAGAGAGATCCCCTAGTTTCCTGAAGAGCGTCGATGCGCTCGTCCGTGCCTGCGACTCGCGGTCACTCGCCACCGTTGTGCGGCAGCAGCATGGATCCAGTCCTCCGTCGACTTCGAGCTTGCTCCGTGGTAGGGCATACAAACACCGATCGTACGGGTCGTTAAGGTCGCTCCAGTGAGGGCGTGGGCGCTGCGGTGGCCGCTGTCGTGCGCTCCGGGTTCGTGGACCTCCCGGCGGCATGCTCGGATCCGGGTGTCGGTAACGATGTCGGTTGCACTGCGGAAGCGCGCAACGGAGGTGAGAAATCATCCAGCCATTCTGCAGTTAGCTCAGGTTCGTTCGGTGTTCGCCCAACAGGCCAACTTGAGTACGGAGCGCTCGACGATAGCGCCTTGGAATCGTTCGATGACCATACAGAAGCTTGCCACTCGTGCATTTCCCGGCCCGTGGTATAGACGGGGTCCGCCCCGGCGTCACGTCCAGGACCCGCTTCGAGTCCACTGAACGACAGCCGGCCTGCGCTGACACCGTCTTCGTTCCATGATGAAGCCGGCTCTGTGCTCGGGCGCTGCGGACCCGACCAGTAACCCTGTGTTGTCCAGGTATTTGGCGGCACCGGGCTTGCAGCAAAAGGAACTGCGTTCACGTTCGTGCCCGGTGTACCGGGCACGTGGTCGCGCACATCCAACACGCTCGAAACCAGCGGTGCATGAAAACTTCTCGCGATGGACTCTCGAGTTGCCGAGGCCGGCGAGTGCCCCGTGGTGCCCCCTGGAATCGTTTTGCCCAGTGATGCGTTACCTGCGATCGACAAGCAACCCGCCCCGCTGGTATCCGGTGTCGAGAACGAGTGTGGCGAACGTGCAGGCGGCAGGAGCGGCGGTGGCGGTAACGATCGATGAACCGGTGTTCCAGGTGCTGCATTGAAGGGTTTCAGTACAGGTTGACTGCGGCCGTGCGATAACCCGCGCTGGGACGGCGACCACAGCAGCGGATCCGAACTTCGCTCCGCTGCACCTGGCCAACTGCCAACATGTTTCTCGGACGGCGTTTGTTCGCGTGGCGACGGCAGCGACCAGGAAAGCTCTGTAGGCGAGCACGTTGGTGCCGATCCAATGCTCACTGTGCTCTCTGCTCGGCACATGGTGTCGTCGTCACACGAGCGATGTTTTGGGACGCTGCTGGACAACCAGGAGGATGCGGCATCCGCGGCTCGCTCGTGTTCGGAGCGGCGGCGAGCGTCACGCGGGGCTGCAGCCCCCACCGAACCGCTCACGTGATGCAGGCGCATAGGCCGCTCCGCGGGATCCAGTGCGGGATGGTTATACTTACAGCTGCTCCCATAAGGACATGAGCCGGTCATGACCCAGTCGAAGCAGTCACGACGGTTGAGCGAATCAATCAGTCGTGCGTCTCGGGGCGGATGATTGAACTTGCAGCGAGCCCCAAACTGGCAGCGGCCAGTCTTCAGATAATGCAAACAATCGGGTGCACCCTCGCGACACGGGTAGACGCCCGGTCGACTCGTGAGCTGGGCGGTGTTCGCGCCAGCCGACAGCATTCCAGCAGCACCCGACGCATTGTTTCTGGGTCCACTGGATGCATGACTTCGCGGAGCACCGCGTCGATCAGACATGGCGAGTGAGCTGCCGGGACTCGATACGCTCGCTGTTGTCGCTAGCGAGCTATTCGACGAGAACTTGGGTGAGCGCGGGTGAAGCGGAGACGATGCGCTGCTCCGTATGACCGGAGCCCCGGAAGCAGGAACATTCACGTTCGGGGATGGAGGCGCAGAGGCACGTCCCGCTCCAGTGCCGTTGGTCGGTGGGAGATTCGCACCTGGCGGCTCACGCCTTGGCCAACTAGTGGTGCCGGCCTCTGCTCGAGTGACTGGCCATTTTTGCTCTGCGACGTGACTAGAACCCAGAACGCTATCGAATGAAGACCCCAAGCTGCTGGAGTGGGCGGCTCCTGCAAGAGAGCGGCGGGCGCTCGGATACTGCTGCGTGTCCCGTGCGGAACCCGAGGTTTTCGGCCAACCCCCGGATTCATCTTTATCCACCAAACTCCATGCTCCCTGCAAGTCCAGACCAAACTCGAGTGGAGAATAGGAGCTTGCGGCGTTTTCACTCGCTACCGCCTCGGCAGCAGAAGCAGCCGTGTCCGTGCGATCCCAGGCAGGTCCGATACCCTCCGAGTTTCGCTCTAGCTGCACACGCTGTGCCATTCTCACTAGTTACACGCCCGCAATTCAGAATACACGGAGTCAACAGATCGGCTCCACCCAAGAAAACTGTGCAAAAGATACAAAACTCTTGTCCAGGAAGCGAGTACGCCCCGCGAAAGCTCCCGGAACAAAAAAGCGCTTCAGAGGGCACGGAGCTACCGCGCACCCTAGTCTGTGCGGTAGCAAACTTTGCGTCGTGTACGCTCTATGCTCGCCAGTCCGCTGCCTGAATAGACACAAGACAACACACCAGAGCAGTGCGTGCGGTACACGCGCACCAAAAAAACGACGAATGACGTTACACTCAAAGCTCGTGGAGTCTCCGCCAGAAGCGCTCCTAACGAGCGCTGCCGGACTCGCGTGCCCGTTGAACGTCACAACCCTCAGATGCATTATTGTACATGATTGTACTAAATGGAACCGTTTCTAAGAATCTCCTGGTGGCGGCAAGCGCACTGCGCCTCTCGTGATCGGGTTCGTGACGCGCGCACGCAGCATCTCGCCACCGGAGTCGGCAGGCGTCGTTGACGGACAGCGCGCGTGTCACGCAAGCGCCTGGCGTCGCTCCGGCACGCAGCGCGGCTGAACGGAGGCACGCAGGATGTCGCCACTGGCGTCGCTGCGGCACGCGATGCCGATGAGGCGCGTCCAGGTCGCAGTACGCGCTAGCTGACGGGCTCAATAGGACTCTTGCACGCGCATGCAAGCGGAACCGGCGCTATGGGCTGTGCACGAGCAAGGCAGATCACGGTCGTGACATGTGTACAGGAGCAGGATTCGAGCTTCTGCATCGGGCCTGGACATTGCCTGTGCAAACGCGAACGGAAAAGATGTCGACGCTGTAGGCGGCGTTTCGTGTGCCAGCTGCCGACGACGCATGGCGCACGGTAATGCGCAGGCATGTCGGGAAAAACTGGAACAGGCCCTGTAACTCGGGTATACATTCTAAAGTTTGGGTATCTTCCTGCGATTGTCAATTGCAGGTGTTGCAGGATTTTCTGTCACTGATTCTTTACCTCGCTCTTGTCTCCGCCCGTATATACGACAGTCGATACTGACCAGCCAGCTTCGATGTCAGGAGTCGAAGGGTGTTGACGGTGGCACGCAAGTGCCGAGTTCACGGCGTCCGGCTGTTGCCCAGGCATTTCATGCACTAGTGAAAGTTACGATCTAGGCTTCGGTTGCCGAATTCACCTTCCATGTATACAGGCCTGGTGCGTTCTTTTGGAGCGATGACGTACCCGGTTGTGATCGGGTGTTCAGTGATGTCTAACGCGCCTCTTCCTCCGAGTGCTGCCCTGTGGCGCGCAAACGCTTGCTTTATTGCCTGATACTCGTACTTGGCGGGTACGAAAGGCCCCTTTGGATGCCGTCCTCAGTTTCCTCGCCAGCCGCGGCACCCTGCGATGACGGCATTCTTGTGCGCGATTCCATCGGCGCGTACGATGCCCGTTGCACACACCAAAAGCGGCTGCAGCCCACTTGGTGGAGGATTTGTGAAACGTGGTGTTTTCCATGATGAAACAAGTGCCGGACGGCGAAGGCTCGTCGGAGAACAAATCGAGAGCTCATGATCCGTGTACACTACCCTGGTGCAAATTGGTGAAGAACGATGCACTGGAAGCGATCGCTGCGATGACTCATATCCGAGTTTCAGACATTTTCGCATGCAAACCGGAGGAGTGCGAGCCTCAGGGAACATGTCACATGACGCACCCCGCACTGGGTTCGAATCCCGTTTTATCGATGTTCACACCGAGAGGACGTGTCTCCTTTACAAACGAGATCAACGATTTGACGCGACAGGTCCAGTGAACCTTTGGGATGCGCTGGTGAACAAAGCGTCAAGAGACGACATCGATGGTCTTGCTGTTTTACTCCTGCCACGCAAATCGCTTCGCCCACGATCAGCCTTGAAACAGAGAGGTCGATAACGTGAAGTATACGTGATTTGAACATTCTGCACATTAAGAGAGGAGAGGAGTCGATGCTTGTACGTACGCTTTGAATGATCATATTTGTTATGTTGTATGCCCGTATTCAAGGGAGTCATGAATCATGGCAATTCCGATGACGCTAAGAATTCCAGTGTTCAAGCGTCGGAGGAGCCTTTCCAAAACGAAGACCGAGACACCCGAACCTGCGTTTGAGTCCAAAAAAAACCCGGACTGCTGCACTGGTACTGTCGAAGATGTACTTGTACAAAAGAATCAAAAGCCAAGAACACACCATGCAGTTCAGCGTTCTATTCTAAACTGAGACAAGCGTAGATTCGATTTGTGCGAGATAATCCTTTCGTTCTGGATAGAATGCATTCCTGCAGGAAGACCGCGGAAAGCACCACGATTCAGTCAATCTGGACACCATGCTCTCCAGCTGACTTTTGATTTACGGTCCTAGTCGTTTCAAACACCAGGTCGGGACGACTCCGGGCAGCTCGATACCCCCGTGAAAGCGCAAGCGTAGCGGCCAGAGAACGCTGGAGCGCAGGCGTGTTCTGACCCAGGGCGGGCAGCAGCGTCTCGAGACGGTGCAGAGCGGCGAGCAGCGCAGGCGCTCGACGACCCCAACAAGGAGATAGCGTCGCCGTTCCGTTTCTGTGCGATATCTGCGGTAGCGCTGTGGGATTCATTGCCGGCGCCCGCGCGACAGAATGCACGGAGCGTGTTCCCAAAAGTAAAGCAGAGTTCGGAACCGGTGAAACTCGGATGTATGGTGCGGAATAATGGGTGCTCTCCCGAACGGAAGCGACACTCTGGCAGACGGGTGTCTCTTTGTTCGTGAGAACGATACGACAACTATACGTGCCCCGTGAAACAAAAAATATTTCACGAACTTGTCGGGTACATGAATATGCCCACGCGCAGACGCGTCCCAGCATTGTTTTACCGACCGACGGCTATCGGCTTAAGTTTCTAATTGAACACTTCAACTCTGAGAAGCAGCCCCACAAAGTTGGATCGCAACAGCTCCTCGGGCATCGTCTTCCGCACCGCACATCATCTGATACGGAGAGCGTTGTTAAAGTCCCGGTTACCGAATTCCATTCGTCAATTGCCTCTGGTTGAACGCACCAATGCAAGGATTCCTACAATTCGAACCAACTGTACAACTACAGACTCTTCATCGCTCCCTCAGGGAAACACAGTTTCTCGCCTATCTCCCATGTTCTTCACCTGCTTTTCCTCGCTCGATAGTAGCCGAAACGAGGATTCTCTCGTTCTTTTCCAGCAGCCAGCGATGCAGGCCTTCCAGAATCCTCGACTTGCAAGTCCAAGCCTTTCCCTTTGATTTTTGTTTCTTCAATATGAACGCAATTCGAACGCGTCAGCTATAAAGGCGCCAAACAGCATGTGCGCACACGCTCCCGGGGGCGAAGCTCTGGTGCGATGAAAGCCCTGCGCAAAACTCGCGGATCGGTGCGGCGCATCGCCCTGCAGGCGCGATTGCTGTCGCTTTCGGCAGGCTCGTCACACGATAGGACGTATGAAACGACCAGAATATCCGAGATGAAGTATAGGTAATGCAACTTGGGAATAGGGGGTTGATGGATACCTCACCGCGCACTGAAACAAACACACATAAAAAAGTAAGAGAAGAAAAATCGCATAATCGGAGAACGCTGGCCTAGGGAAACGTTTTGTCCGTGAAAAAAATCGCCCTGCAGGTCCATGACATCAATCCTTCCTTTTTATAAACCTTTAGGTATATAGCGGCCACAGGGTTCGCAAACGCTCCAGCGGCGCGCCAATTCAAATCCGATCGTGTAATGGTGCGCGCAGCACGCGTTCGCTTACCAGCTACCAGGGGGCAGGCAGTGCCGCACGAGCACGCTTGCGGTGAGCAGGTCTCCATGGTGCGCGTGTTTGGGAACCCCGTCGGGGGTGCGCATCAATACCGTCAGACTCAGGCGTTGAACCGCGATGAGTCTCTTAGAGAACAGCTACAAAGAACGACTGTGGCGGAGCAGGATGAAAACATTGAGCCAGAACCTGAACGCAGTTCACCAGACGAGGCACAGTCGCGCCTCAAGTCGCTGCTGGGGAGCGTCGCACGCTCCAGTTCACTGCTCGGTCGACGCGTGGCCGGTCCGCCCGGCTCGTCGTTATCGAATCTAGCGGAGACGAGGCTTCTCACGGAAGAAGCGGCAAACAGGCCTACTGGCGCGGGACGCAGCGAACGCGTCTCAGCCGGCAGAGCGGAGCCGTTGCCACCGGGACCCACCACCGCCACTACCAACGCTGATGCGAATACAGTTCAGCGAGGGCTATCTGTGGCGAGCGCGTTTCCACCTCGAGCACCGCTGCAAGCCGCCGGTTTCACTGTCGCGCGACGGACGACACGGTCTGGTGTACAACGCAAGCACCGCTTCCGGCCCGGATCACGTGCTATCATGGAGATTCGCAAGTTCCAACGCTCCACGGAGTTGCTGCTCCGCCGTTTACCGTTCGCGCGCCTTGTACGAGAGATTTGTGAGCGTTTGTTTGGAAGCTCCGCGTTCCGCTGGCAGGCAAGTGCGCTCGAGGCATTGCAAACCGCAGCAGAGGATTATCTCATACACCTCTTCGAAGACAGCAATCTTTGTGCAATCCACGCTCGCCGAGTGACCATCATGCCGCGAGATATCGCCCTTGCACGAAGAATTCGTGGCTATCATAGCGATCCGCACGGGTACCTCTGAGCACGGACGCGCGGCATTTACGTTGCCCGGTGCGAATCGCACACCGAAGCCAGCCGCCTGCGCACGCAGCGTTGTGGTGCCTCTTGCCAGTGCCTATATCTGGCATGGAACTGGTGGGAGCGGCGGCGGCGGCGGCGGCGCTCAAAGTGCCGATGCAGCCACGGAGACGCAACGTGGATGTATGCGTAGATGCACCAGAATCTCACGACAAGCACGCCGCTGCGCATGCGTTCCTATGACGCCCAAACTGGAGCGTCGCTGCGGCGAATACTCACGACCTCGGGACATAGACCGATGCCTATCGCTCGACGCTAGAAGACGTGCATCTAGAACGCATCTGGTACGCGTTTGAATCCGTGGCATTTTTTGGTGACATGATCTGGTTGAAAAGCTCGTGTGCACGAACTCTATCAGAAGCCGTCATTCAGGGCTAGCGTCATTCCAGATCATCATGCGTTTATGGCATGATGTTCATGAAACTGCAGGGCATGAACAAGTGGCTTGTGCGTTCGAATGCGGTCCGCTGCAGCCGGCGTCGTGTGCTATAAGCAAGCCGACAAGCGGATGCAGTGAATACCCGTGCGCGCTCGCTGGTCTGGCGATGCAACATCGCATATGTACAGCTCATCCCTTTTGGATTGCATGAAGCACGCGTAGAATGCGGCGCTCGCTACCCGGATGGTGCCTGCGTACGTTGCATGCCAGCCGAGGCCACTCGACATGCAATTCAAGATGCCGGCTATCAGAAGCATGATGAGCGTCCAAAGCGCACTGCAGAGCTCTCTTCGGGAATTTCGTCGTTCGTTGCAATCGACTTGTGCAACTTTTTTGACGCCTGCATCGTGACCAACGTTACGTATGACTATATGCAGCACCCGACTCGTTTCTGCAACAGACGAGCAACTCAGCTCTTCCGCTCTCAAGCGTGCGTCCTAATCACTCACCTCGAATATCGATTGTCGGCCGGTATCCGGTTACCGTGAACCACAGCGCATGCGGCTGACGTTGCAAAAGAAAGCTTGCGCCGCCTCTAAACCTGCAGCCGATACGCATTCTCGGTAAGTCGAGTTCGGCCAATGTGCGCTCGTCGTCAACGAATCATCGCAGCGGGCGTGCCTCTGCGACTCGACGTATACCTATACGTACGAAACGTATCACCAAACGAGATGCCAGCCGATGCACCGGACGGCGGCTTTGCACATCATCGCGTAGGACGCTCTACACACACACACCCATACACACAGAAGCAAACGCCCAGAAACATGAACAAGTAGCCGCCACCGCTTTACAGATCAAACCAACGCATCATGAACTCCCGTTAATGACCCTGATAGTAGTCTTTGGAATACAGCAAAAAAAGCAATGCGGGTCCAAAGAACATTCCGAACCAGAAGAAGAGGTTCGCTCCACGCCGCATGAGCGGCTTGTTCGACGTTTTCGCCGGTATGAGCTTCGCCATGTATATGAGCGGAATCTGTAACATCATGAGCGTGAACATCCAGACCCGCACTCGCAGAAAAGTTATGCTCAGCAACATTTCATGAAAAATGGCGCTGAACAGGAACACGAACATCTGCGCGATGGCCTTGGGATAGCGCTGCTTCACCAAACAGCGGTACACGTGCAGGTAGAGCCAGTCGTGAACTGGTCGATTCCATTTGCGGGAAAACTCGCTCAGATTGGTGCTGTTCCACCAGTCCTCGTAAAAGCGCCGATCACCGAAGTACGTCACTTCGGCAAACACGTTCAGGATCACCTCGAAGGTCACCGTGAAAAGCATTGTCCAGAGCAGCACAGCCGGTATCATGAGCTCCACGATGAACTCCACGTTCGATAGCTCGTTGACCTGTTTAAACACCGGCAGCATGGAATAGACGACGAGCTCGTAGATGAGGAACATGCAGCCCAGTGCCTGGAGCGTGCGCCGCACCAAAAAGTCAACCCGAATGCGGGGTGAATGCGGGTAACCCTCAATGCGGTAGACCAGCGTGGGGATAACCAAAAAGTACAGGAAACGTCGCAGGCTGACGAGTTCGGGGCACAGGGACTGGCGTTCTAGTTGGACAGCGCGAATACCAAAATAGTAGGAATGGTTTTTCAGGAGCAGCGAAAGGCTCTGAAGTCCAATGAAAAAGGCGGGTACCGGTGAAAGCGAGCGCTGAAAGAAGACCTTATAGGGCACCAAAAGATGGATGCCACAGGCGAAACGATAGAGCAACTCTCGAAGCGGAACCGATATCCAACCGTTGGCGGCGAGCCAGTGCAGGACAAACACCGAAAAGGAGCCCACGACCATTGCGGCATAGAGTAGCAACGTGCTCACTGCGCCGTCCAGTGACCACATCAAGAACTCGAGATCCAAGGGCGGCTTCCCGCGGATATAGTTCAGCAGCAGTGGACGCAGCGCCAGTACGGCGATAATGAGAAAGAGGAGGTTGGTGAACCCCCACAGAACAGCTGTCGTCACTTCATTATCGTCCCAAAAATCTTTCTCCGGGAGACGAGAGTTCTCCAGATGTGTCGTCACCTCTTGTATGAGCGATGGCTGCAGCTCATATTTGCCTTTGCTGGGACGATGCCACAGCGGCGTGAAACGTCCATGCGAACCGAACGAAAATGAGCGAGGCGTTTCGAGCTCTTGCTCGGTCTCCGTATCGTGCGCAGTGCCGCCCCGCTTCACGTGCCGTGCGGCAGCGGAGGACGCTGCCTCAGTTTCGGAGGTTACGGCGAGCAGCGCGCCGAACTCTCCGGTACCGGCTGCCTCGGTGGTATGCTCATCGGCAGTCAACACCTGGCCTGCAACTGCTGTAGAGGCAACGGAGTTCTGACGTCGACGCATTCGCGTTCAGTGACGCTCGAACCTATCCTGGTGGTGGTGGTGGTGGTGGTGGTCGGACGGCTTCACGGCCCACGAGTCGTTGCTCGGCACTCGCGCTGCAGGTTCCGCCTCGAGCACGCGCAGACCCCCTAAACGGTATTCCCCAAAGAAGATTTGCAAAAAAAGGTACACCCGTTATGTGGCGTACCAGCAGGTGCGGTCTGAAACACAACCAGCGCTCTTGACCAGCACCGGCAACGTTCTCCGTGTTATTCGCTTTTGACAAGCGCCCTGTAACGCAAGCCGGATGTACTACCCCAGAAGACAAACTTGAGCGAAAGCCACAACGAGGCACGCACGCGCACAGGCCCAAGAGACACTCGGAAACGCGTTGCCCACCCACTGAGCAAAAGAAACACACACAGACAAGTTGCGTTTGGGGGAGCACTTTCTCGAGCGCGGCTGAGCGCTACGCAGAAGCATCTCAGTAGCTCGTGCGTCGAGATGAACGCATCGCAGCTTCCGGAGCGCACCGGGGCGTGCCGCGCTGCACAGAGGGGCGGGACGCATGCGCCGCACCTGCATGGGGCAATACATCCCTAAATATTCATAAAAGTTCGTTTAGTCGCTGCTTCAGACACGAGATCGACATGTCCGTTATTAACGTTTATTTCCATACATGTTCCAAAAGGACCTGAATTTAGGAAACCTGCCAGTGCGAGGCGCTGCTGCTCCGCGGCAGCGATCGCGCCATCGCGCACAGGGTACCAGCTCGGAAGCCAAGTGCTGGAGCCGCAAAAAAAAACACAAAACACCACCGAGACACCTGGAAACGAATGAATGATCCTGGAACGGCGAATGATCTAGAACTAGCATCACCTGTTCGCGATCTGGAGTACAAGTGGAAGCTCATTCCACTCTATCTCCAAGCACAGCCGCTCATTCGTCACCACATTGCCTCATTTAACTACTTCGTCGACACGGAGCTCAAAAAGATCGTTAAATGGAACGGCTACGTAACCAGTGAAGCTTCATCACAATGGTTTCTCAAGTACCTGGATATACGGGTCGGTACGCCCAGCGTCTATGAGCACGTTGACGTGCAGCGACCGCTGACACCGCACCAGTGTCGCGTCAGCGACCTCACCTACGCTGCGCCAATCTTCGTCGATATTGAGCACTATCACTGCGGTCGGCGCGAAACGGTATCGAACTTGTTCATAGGTTACTTACCGATCATGCTGCGCTCTTCGCGTTGCTGCCTCCTGCAGGCTCGCAGCGACACCGAGCTTGCGGAGCGCTTCCGTGAGTGCCCGCTCGACCCCGGCGGCTACTTCATTGTGCGTGGCGCAGAACGTGTCATCGTCATCCAGGAGCAACTCTGTAAGAATCGCATGTTGATTGAGCTCGATTCGCGCGGCGACCTGTGTGCGACGGTGACGAGTTCCACTGCGGAGCGCAAGTCACGCACTGCGGTTGTTTACCGGGGTGAGCGTCTCTTTCTGCGGCATAACACCTTGACGGAGGATATTCCGATCGTGGTGATCTTCCGCGCCATGGGCATACGGAGTGCAGCAGAGCAGGTTGCGCTCATCAGTTGGGATGCATCGCTGTTGGAGCCGTCGCTAGAGCACGCCGAAAGACTCGGCGTGCACTCGGCAAGCGATGCCCTGCGCTACATAGGGCAGCGCCTGCGTTCGTTGAGCCGCCTGTATGCGTGGCGAAGTGCGGAGATAGCTACCGAGCAACGCCAACGACGGAAACCGAGCCTAGAAGAGGAAGCTCGTGCGCTACTTCGGACCCTCGTGCTCCCGCACATCCCCTGTGACGGCATCGATTTTAGCGACAAGTGTCTATATCTCGCACTGATGATTCGAGGTGTCCTGGCGGCCAAGGCGAATCCAGAGAGCCTCGATGACAAGGACTATTATGGGAACAAACGGCTAGAGCTTGCGGGTCCCTTGTTGGCGTTGCTCTTCGAGGACCTGTTCAAGAAGCTGAATGCGGATATCCGCCGGCACGCGGATCAGGTGCTCGCGAAGCCCAGTCGAACGCAGGACTTTGACGTGACGCGCTGTATACGCAGCGAAACCATTAGCCACGGATTTGAACACGCCCTCAGCTCGGGAAACTGGGCGCTGAAACGGTTCCGTATGGAGCGGCAAGGCGTCACGCAGGTGCTCAGTCGACTCAGCTACGTCGCTGTCATCGGGATGATGAGCAGAATCACCTCGCAGTTCGAGAAGACGCGCAAAATTAGCGGACCACGGGCTTTACAACCTAGCCAATGGGGTATGGTCTGCCCGTGTGATACCCCCGAGGGTGAATCCTGCGGCCTCGTCAAGAATCTGGCGTTGCTGGCCGACGTTACCACCGAGGAAGAGGATACGGCGGTGCGTCGCCTGGTGTACGACCTGGGCACGCAGGATATCCGAGCCCTCGCCGATTACGACTTGGCAAGTAGCGAAAGCTGGCGCTCCGCGTCTGGTGACGGCCTCCGACCTGCCGGGGCGCCCGATGCCGATGAACGGCCGGCTTTGGTGTTTGTGAATGGTCTTCTGCTGGGCATGCACCTGCATCCCAGCGCGCTCACTGAACAGTTACGAGCGCATCGCCAGCGCGGGGCCCTGGGTGCTTTTCTTTCCATATGGGAAAGCTCAACGCGGGCATGGCGAGCTGTGCACGTCGCCACGGATGCTGGACGCGTTTGTCGACCGCTTCTCGTCGTAGATCGTGAACGGGGGACGCTGCGACTCCAGCGTCGCCACCTGGAGGACCTGGAACTCGGGCTCTTGCGTTGGGAAGACCTCCTCCAGCAAGGTATTGTAGAATATCTGGATCCGAATGAAGAGAACGACGCGCTGATCGCTCTCGATATTGCGCAGTTACAACAGGACGATCGACAGCAGGAACAAGAGCAGCGTTTAACGCAAAAAACGAATCGTTATACGCACTTGGAAATATCGCCAGAGAGCATTCTAGGTGCTTGTGCGGGTCTGATTCCGTTCGCAAACCATAACCAGTCACCTCGCAACACCTATCAGTGTGCCATGAGCAAACAGGCTATCGGTGCAATGGCCTATAATCAGCATCTACGAACGGATGCACTGCTTTATCTGCTGAACTATCCCCAGCGACCCCTGGTCCAGACACGAGCAGTAGAGTTTACGCACTATCATCGACTACCCGGTGGACAGAACGCTGTCGTGGCAGTCATGTCGTACAGCGGATACGACATCGAGGATGCCCTGGTCGTGAACAGGGCCAGTGTCGATCGCGGCCTGGGGCGTTGCACGGTGCTGCGCAAGTACCCCGTGAGCCTGCGCGTCTACCCAAACGGCACTCGTGACACCATTGAACCGGCAATGACAACGACAACGACGACGACGACACCGACCGTGGCCTACACAACTGCCACCGAGGGTGCCCCGGGCACCACTGCCTCCATATCTGTGACGGGGGTGCGTTCGACGTCCGGCCAGGAACCCGAGCTCGCCGCCGAACGCAGACGACGCTATCTAGAGCAAGCACTCGATAGCGACGGTATCGTTGCTCCGGGTATGCCGCTGCCGCCGGGGGCAATCCTGGTCAACAAGGTGATGCCGACCGAGACGCTGCACCAGCCGTTGCTGCGTTCCGGACCAGAGTCGCAGGCAGGTCATTCCACAGCGCTCACTGCTGGTGCTGCTGCTGGTGCTGCTGCTGCTGCTGCTGCTGGCACTACAGGAACCCAACGAGATGCCGCTGGCTCTCTTGCCTCTAGTTGGCAACGCTCGCTTCGACGACCGGCACCGGCGGTTTATCGAGCGCCGGGCGGTGCCGGTGTCGTTGATCAGGTGCTCGTCACACAGGATCAGAATGACCTGCGCCTCATCAAAGTCATGGTGCGGCAAACGCGTCGAGTCGTTGAGGGTGACAAGTACGCTTCTCGTTTCGGTCAAAAGGGCGTCGTTGGACTGATTCCCCCTGAAACCGACTTGCCATGGCACGGCAACAGCGGCATACGCCCAGACATTGTGTTCAATCCGCACGGTATGCCGTCGCGGATGACAGTTGGCAAGGTGTTCGAGTTGATCGCGGGCAAAGCGGCAGCTCTTGACGGGTGTTTGCGCGACGCAACCGCTTTTGTGGAACGCACCGGACTCGATAGCACCGAGGCTTGCGCCGAAGTGCTCCTTCGTTCGGGCTACTCTTACGCCGGCCGCGACCTGCTGTATTCCGGCATCACCGGGGAGCCGCTCGCTGCGCACGTCTTTTTTGGACCGATCTACTATCAACGCCTGAAACATATGGCAGTGGATAAGTGCTTCGGGCGGGCACGAGGGCCTCGTGCGGTGCTCACGCGCCAGCCCACGGAGGGTCGCAGTCGCGACGGCGGTCTCCGACTCGGTGAAATGGAACGCGACTCGCTGTTGGGTCACGGGGCGAGTTTGTTAGTGCTCGAGCGTCTCATGTACAGTTCGGACGCCTTTACGGCTTTTGTGTGTGAGTCGTGCGGGTATCTGGGCGCCAGAGACTGGTGTCAGGTTTGCCGTCGAGGGGATGCGATGCAGCGAGTCCTGTTACCGTATGCCTGCAAACTTTTGTTCCAGGAGTTACAAGCGATGAACATTGTAACCAAGCTGCGACTTGGAGAAGCTGCTTGAGCCGCCTTGGCGACACGCGCCAGCCGGGAAGCTTTTGCTGTCGCATGTGACAGCGCCAGTGGCTCGCGGTTGTACGCGGGAGCGACTGTCCGTCGAGTGTCTTGTGCGGGGGCGTCCCAGGTCAGCGCGGCAGTCGATTGTGGCCTGCGTTGTGGTTAGATAATGGCGATACTCGATAGCCAGTGGCGATCTCATGGCGAGGGTCGCTCAACGAAGTAGTGTCGCCGCGCCCATTCGGTATCGCTCGGCGCGTACGGTAGACTTGTCAGGGCAGCATCATGAGCCGCACAGTAGTATCCAAAGACCGCTCGGTCGTCTGGATCGAACAAGAGGTGCCACGACGCTGGTGTTTTGGCGTTGGCCTCACGTGGCACTGTGCGTTCAAGGGGTATCGGGTTGGCGTTCGCCGCTGCGGCTATGCCGAGCGCGTTCGTGGCACCTGGGGCGCTGCAAGGCGGTGTCATGCGCTCGACACAGGGCGCAAACGGCGCTCGACCGCGAACAGGTCGTGTCCGCTGACGCCGGCCCTGTGCTGCCGCCGAGCGAGGTGGCTGGATATTGACGGAAGAGCCGGAACCGGGTCGAAGCGCGACCGGCAGCGCTGGTGTTCGCTCGGCGCCCGTCCAAGGGGGCGCTCCTGCTCCTGTTGCTACATCTACGGACGTCCGGTGCAGCGACGGCAGGCTGGACGCATCCATTGCGAGCTTGGCGTCGATGTCGCTGCCGGTGTGGTGGAGGCGCTTCTTGTAGCGTACACCACAGGCGTTACAGAGCGACTTGGGCCCGGCGGGTCCAGAGCGCCATAGTGGTGTCACGGTGGCACCGCACTGGGCACAACGACGAACCGTTCCAGCATTCACGAACAGATGACTGCCTCCAGCGGAGTTCAGGGCGGTTGTCGTTGTCGTCGTTGTGGCGTCGTCGATCCATGCGACGGGGCTAGACTTGAGCGCAGAGCGTGCAGGGAACGTTGCCGCAGGTCGTCGTCCGCGTTTGATCGTGCAGCGTTTTGTGCTCAGCAGTTCGTAGTTGAGCGCGCTACCACAATCATTCCATGAACTTGCACATGGTTGGTGCCCAG